>OIWK01003435.1_pt1 | contig 11034 bp, 9 predicted proteins | sample 1587401 | NCBI WGS metagenome assembly OIWK01 (sample SAMEA3888911, study PRJEB22519) | human gut metagenome | biome: human gut; feature: human-associated habitat; material: faeces | place: Denmark | collected 2009
TTTCCGAGTGCGTCAAGAGTCATCAGAAAAACATTGCTCTGCTTAATATTTTTCTTTTGCAGAATATTTTTAACATAACCCTTTTCTTTTTCACATAAATTAAGCGAATTTTCAAGAATTTTTCCGTTGCTGACAACTACGGTTTCAATTTTATTGTCCTTAATTTTTAACCCGAAATCCTCGGCAGACGGCTTTCTCTTCTCAGGCTTTTCAAGAACGCTCACCTCACCGTTTGTTTCAACAATGCAGTATTGAACATCTTCGATTGAAAAAATACCCTGTTGTCTTAATCTGACGCTCAAATCTTCTGTAGTAAGCCGCAGCTTTTTCATAGCCGATTGCAGAATCCTTCCGTCTTTAATTACTATAACGGGTTTTCCGCACACAAGACTTCTGAAACCGCTCCACTTCATCATAATAATGCTTGCGGTAATTTCAAGTGCAACGAGAATTGCAACGGGAATAACTCCGCTCAACAGCGGTTGAGATGTGTTCTGCATAGGAATTGATGCGATATCCGACACTATCATTGTGATTACAAGCTCGCTCGGCTGCATATCGCTCATCTGTCGCTTTCCCATTAACCTGACTGCCAGAATGACAAAGGCATAGAGCAAAATTGTTCTGATTATTGAAATTAACATAACATCACCGTTACTAATATTTGCATAATTTGAGCCGATATACCGCAAAATAAAAAGCAGATATATTAAGACGGTGATTAAATGTATAATTCATTAAAAGAAAATATTTCAACTCTGAAGAAATTGTTCAAAAATTCGGCAGACTTTACGGTTCGTGAAATGAATCTAAAGGGACAATGCAGTATAAAATCCGCAATAATCACAATTGAGGGAATGTGCGGAAAGGACACGCTTGCATTGTCGGTAATCAATCCTCTGCTCGATTATTATTTTGACTGCCAATCCCCCGATAAAGTTTTTGACCTTATCAAAAATACCGTGCTGACATCAAGTGAAATTGTCGAGTTCACGACAATTGACGAGGCAATCAGCTTTTCAACATCAGGTTTTGCCCTGCTTGTTGTTGACGGTTGCAGTCGTATGCTTGCAATCGGAGCACAGGGTTTTTCATTCAGAAGTGTTTCGGAACCCGAAAGTGAGGTAGTGCAGAGAGGCTGCAGAGAAGGTTTTACAGAACCGCTGAGAATCAATATGACTTTAATAAGACGAAGAATCAAAAGTCCCGATCTTGTTTTTGAAACCGTAACAAGCGGATACAGTTCAAACACGCAGATGATGATTTGTTATCTTCAAAACAGCGTGTCAAAGCAAATTCTTAAAGCAATCAGAGAACGTCTTGAAAACTGCAACCTGAAAATGATTCTTGCGTCGGGATATTTAAGCAGTTATCTTGAAGACAACAATTCAAAATCACTTTTTTCGGGTGTCGGGATTTCCGAAAGACCGGATACGGTCTGCGGAAAGCTGTCGGAGGGCAGAGTGGCAATTCTGATTGACGGAACACCGTCGGTGATAATCATTCCGCACCTTTTTGCAGAAGAATTTCAAAGCGTTGATGATTATTCAAACCGCCCGTATTATGCGGCATTTATACGGATTTTAAAGTATATTTCGTTCCTTATAGCCGTATTTTTGCCGGGAATATACACGGCTTTTGCACAGTTTCATCCCGAATATTTTCCGACCGGATTGCTCGTGAAAACATCCGATTCTTTGTCGCAAACACCCTTACCCGTAACACTTGAAGTTATTCTCATAACCTTTATCTATGAAGTCATGAGAGAGGCCGGACTGCGTATTCCAAAGCCGCTCGGACACGCTGTCAGCATTGTCGGAGCGCTTGTAATCGGTGAAAGTGCCGTCAGTGCAGGCATCATCAGCTCGTCAACTCTTATGGTTGTTGCAACTGCGGCAATTTGCAGTTATGTCACATTCGCACTCTATCCGCCTATTATGGTGTTGAGATTTTTCTGCGTTATCGCAGGCGGAATGTTCGGCTTGTGGGGAATAGTTCTGCTCACCTGCGGAGTGCTTGTCAATATGTGTTCCAAAACATCAATCGGCGTGCCGTATATGTCATCGCTTGCACCGTTCTCGTGGCGGAGTATGCGTGATGTCTTTGTCAGAGCAGATTGGAAAAAGCTTTCAAAGCACACAATCAAGGTTCAGAAATTTCCCGAAACGGAGGAGATGTAATGCAATCGAATGTAACTTTTCCGTCAAAAAGACTTATGCTTTCGCTGTTTGTATGTTCTGTACTTCCGATATTGTTAATGGGGCGGAGCTTTTTGCAGAGCGACAATATTTTTTCAAGTCTTGCGTCAATCGGATTCGGAATATTTTTCACGCTGTTGTGCTTTGTTCCTTTTTATTTGATAAAGCACAGAACAAGACTTGATTTTTCAGCCTTTGCAAAAAACACATCGCAAACGGGCTTTTTCTTTGTTTCTTCATATTATTGTATGTATTTTACCGTGATAACCGTTTCTTTTCTGATTAGATTCTGCGATATGTTTGTTTCGGGAGTTAATCCAGATGTCGACACAAAGGTGATTGCCTTTCTGATACTTTGCATTTGTGTTTACGGTGCGTCAAAGGGGATAAATCCGCTTTCAAGAGTCAGCATTTTTGTGCTTGCATTTCTCATAATTGCTTTTGCCGTGATATTTTTCGGAAATATAAAATCTTTTGAATTTGCACCGAACAGCACCTTTGTTACACCCGATTTTTCAAATATTCGGAGCAATGTTGCAGACTGTTTAATCTTTGCGTTTCTGCCTGTTATTTTTGGATTCAATTCCACAAGCACCAAAAATCTGTCAATAAAACAACCTGTAATTACAACTCTTATTATATTCGGCACATTAATGCTGACTTTGTTTTTTACCGATTTTGTTATCGGTGCATATTCTGCACAGCAACCGTTTTCTGTTCAGCTATTGTCAAAAACCGCATATTTTGGTGATATGAAAGGCTTTGATAGCTTTTACCTTGCCGCAGTAACTGCCTGTATTTTTGTTTTTGTAACGGCTGTCCTCATCAGTGTTTCAAACTGCATTGTAAATACATCTTCAAAAAGAACGCTTGTTTTTGTTTCGATAATAGCTTTTATAATGTTTGTTTTGTTTGTTTGTGCAGATAGTTATAATGCTGTAAAAGAATTATTGCTGAACAATATTTTTCTGACTGTACTCAATTTTATTTCCGCACTTCTGATTCCCATAATCTATCTTTTTGTATATCGGAGAAAGCTTTATGAATAAAAAATTATTTTTACTGCCGATTATGGCAATTGTTCTGATTTTAGGCGGCTGTTCAAATTCAAACCGAATTGATACTTCTTCGCTTGTTCAGACGATTACTGCAGAAAACAAATCGGGCAAAGCCGTGTATAATTTCTATCTGCTTGAGAACAGCGAGGAGGTGCAAGGTGTTTCGGTTGAGGCTGACAGCCTTGAAAAAGCCGTAATATCGGCAAAGAAAACTTATATCCCTACGCTGACGCTTTCAAAGCTTGAATTGTATCTTATCGACTCAAATCTCGGAGAAAAAACTCTCAAAACCGATATTGGCTATATTTCAAAAGAAACCGCAATTTCACCTTTGACCTATACTGCCCTTTCGGATACAAAAACTTTGCAACTTTTTTCAAAAGATAAAAATGCACTGAAAAAAGTTAAAGAACACATTGTTCTGTTGAAGAATAATAATAATAACCTTTCCGTGACATCTTTATCCATATTCAATAATTTTAAGGGTAAAAACAACGGCTATTTGAGTATTTGTTATATTAGTTCCGATAAAGAATTAAAAGCAGACATTGTTAAAACAGTAACAGAAAAATGAGAAAATTTTATTAAAAATTGAAAAATAATTCACAAAAAGACTTTATCAAAACTGCGTTATGGTGTATAATAGCAATAAGTATATAGCCTGAGAGCATACATCTGCCCGTTAGGCGGCAGAGCGGTTACTCTGATTTGTGAAAGGTAATAAATATTTAGGATAGGACGATGATTTATGTCTGTTGAATTTTCTGTTCCGCTGTCGCAAATTGCAGAAGCATTAAACCTCACCGAAGTTTATGTCGCTGAAAATTACAAGGAAACTAACATATCGACTGTTGAAATCAACAGACCGGGACTTGAGCTTACGGGTTATCTTGAATTCTTTGACAACAAGCGAATTCAGGTTCTCGGTAATACAGAGTTCTCATATCTCGGCAGATACGGTCCGGAGGCTCAGAAAATGGTTATTGACTCCATTTTCAGCTTTGGTCCTCCGGCTGTAATAATCTGCCGTGATATTGAACCGTCAAACGCAATTCTCGAAAGTGCAAAGCTGCACAAGGTGTCTATTTTCAGTACCCCGCAGAGTACATCGGATCTTACTGCGTCACTTGTACAATATCTTAACAAAGAGCTTGCTCCGAGAATCACCCGTCACGGCGTTCTTGTTGAAGTGTACGGCGAAGGCTGTCTGCTTACGGGCGACAGCGGCGTCGGTAAGAGTGAAACCGCAATTGAGCTTATCAAGCGTGGTCACCGCCTTGTTGCCGATGATGCCGTAGAAATCAGAAGAACTGCCCAGACTACACTCTATGGCCAGTCGCCCGAAAATATCCGTCACTTCATTGAACTTCGAGGTATTGGAATTATTAATGCCAGAAAACTTTTCGGTATGGGCGCTATCAAGCTGCAGGAAAAGATTGATATGGTAATCAACCTTGAACAATGGGACAGCGCAAAGGTTTATGACAGAATGGGACTTGACAACGAATATATGAAGATTCTCGGTGTCGAAGTGCCGACTCTTACAATTCCCGTAAAGCCCGGCCGTAACCTTGCCGTAATCATAGAGGTTGCCGCCATGAATAACAGACAGAAGAAAATGGGCTACAATGCAGCAAGAGAACTTCTCAAAAATCTCGGAATGGCTGTTGAGGATCTTCCGCCGTCACCAAAGGTTATTGTTGATACATGGGAATAATTCCGCTTTGTAACGGAATACAGGGAACAGAAATTTCATATTCTAAACTAACAACGGAGGGTAATTGAATGGACACTACCGATATTATATATAACTGTGCTCAAAAGCTTGATTGTGACGCAAGACGATTTGAACCGATGAGCAGACACACTTCATTTAAAATCGGCGGAAAAGCAGATGTTTACATAAAGGTGACAAATCTTTCTCAGCTGATGAAAATTTTAAAGGAATGCGATGTCTGCAAGGAGAAGTATATTCTTCTCGGCAACGGCAGTAATGTTCTGGTTCCGGATGAGGGAATCCACGGCACGGTTCTCCGTCTTGACGGTGATTTCAGGAATATTTCATTAATTGACGATACAACAATCTATTGCGGCGCAGGTGCGGCTTTGGGAAGCCTGTGTAAGTTTGCCCAAAAATGCGGACTTTCGGGACTTGAATTTGCATGGGGAATTCCGGGAACAGTCGGTGGTGCTTTGTTTATGAACGCAGGTGCATACGGCGGTGAAATGAAAGATGTTGTATACAGCGTTTCTCACATCACACAGAACGGCGATATCGGCAGAACAGAGGCAGAGAATCTTGAGTTTGGCTACAGAACAAGCGTTTACCGCAAAAACGGTTGCATAATCACAGGTGCGGTATTCAAACTTAAAAAAGATGATCCCGAAGAAATTCAGAACAGAATGAACGATTATATGAACCGCCGTTCAACAAAACAGCCGCTTGAATATCCGAGCGCAGGCAGTGTGTTCAAAAGACCCGAGGGTGCGTTTGCAGGTGCGCTCATTGAGCAATGCGGACTCAAGGGCAAAACAGTCGGCGGTGCTCAGGTCAGCGAAAAGCACGCAGGATTTATCATCAACAAATCAAAGGCTACGGCTGACGATGTAAAACAGCTTGTGTCGGAAATTCAGAAAACTGTTGAAAATGAAACAGGCTATAAGCTTGAATGTGAACTTATTTTTCTATAAAGCAAAAAAGGTGTAATTTTATGGAATTTGTAATCATTACGGGAATGTCGGGTGCAGGCAAAACAGGCGCTCTTCATGTGCTTGAAGACATCGGTTATTATTGTGTTGACAATCTTCCGTCAAGTCTGTTGTCAACACTCTATCGGCTTTGCCTCAAATCTGAAGATGATTCAATGAAGAGGGTTGCGGTTGTTGTCGATGTAAGAGGAAATGAAAAATTTGAGGAAATGTGTTCTCAGATTGAACACTTCAAAATGCATTACGAAAATGTAAAGGTATTGTTCTTTGACGCAATGACGGACAGGCTCGTTGTTCGTTATAAGGAAACAAGAAGAAGACATCCTCTTTCGGAAAAACTCAAGGACGGTTCGGTACTGTCTGCCGTTGAGCTTGAAAGGGAGCTTCTTTTGCCTATTAAAAGAACAGCTGATTATAACATTGACACTACATATATGTCAAACAAACAGCTCCGAGAGCGAATTATGTCAATGTTCATGGAAGACACTTCACAAAGCATTACGCTGACATTTATGTCGTTCGGTTTCAAATACGGAATTCCGCTTGAGGCAGATCTCATTATGGATGTGCGTTGTCTGCCTAATCCTTTTTACATTCCCGAACTCAAACATCTTACAGGACTTGACAAAGATGTGCGTGACTATGTTCTTGAAAGTGAAGAAACAACCGAATTTTTAAAGCGACTTTTGAGTATGCTCGATTTTTCCGTACCGCTCTATCTCAAAGAGGGCAAAAGCGAGCTTGTTGTCGGCATAGGTTGTACGGGAGGCAAGCACAGAAGTGTTACAATCGCAATGCAGCTGAACGACCACTTTCGTGAAAAAGGCTATAGGTGTGTTATTCAGCACAGAGATATTGACAGGTAAGGTGCAGAAATGTCATTTTCCTCGGATGTAAAAAAAGAAATTTGTTCGGTTGAACAGTTTGACCGTGAGGCTCTCAAAGCGGAGCTTTACGGAATGCTTTTATTCAGCAGAAATTTTTCTCCGAACAAAATAACCTTCACAACAGAAAGTAATTATGCGGGAAATCGTCTTATATTTCTTTTGCAGAATTTATATATGCCGATAATTGAAAAACAATCGGCTTTGCGAACAAAATCAAGCGACAGCCATCTTTACAAAATAATTGTGGTTGACGGAAACGATTGCAAGCGTATTTTTGAAGATTTCGGTCATACGGACGGTCAGATTACTTTGCGTGTCAACAGGGCAAATCTTTCAAGCGAAGAACTTTCGCAATCGTTTTTGCGCGGAGTTTTTCTTAGCTGCGGTTCGGTATCCGATCCCATGAAAAGCTATCATCTTGAATTCTGTGTTCCGCACAAAAATCTTTCTCAGGATTTGTGCAAGATTCTTTCCGAAATAACCGAATGTACCCTTATTCCCAAAACGGTTGTCCGCAGCGGCAGTTACATTGTCTATTTTAAGGAGAGCGAGCAGATTTGTGACTTGCTTACCTACATAGGCTCACCGATAAGATCAATGGAAATTATGGGTACAAAGGCAATAAAGCAGGTTCGCAACAATGTGAACCGCAGAATTAACGGCGAGGTTGCGAATATCGGAAAAATCGCAACAGCGTCTGCAAAACAGCTCAGTGCAATCGAACATATAAAAAAGACAGTCGGAATCGATTCTTTGCCCGAGGACTTGCGTGAAATCGCATATTTAAGGCTTGAAAATCCCGATATGTCACTTCGTGATTTGGGACAGAATCTTTCAACCCCAATCAGCCGAAGCGGTGCAAATCACCGTATGCAAAGACTGCTTGAATATGCAGGTACAGAGGTAAAAACCAATGGAAAATAAAAATTTGACTTTTGAGCAGGCAAACGAACTGCTTGAAAAAACGGTTTCAAAAATGGAGAGCGGTGAACTTACTCTCGAACAGACAATGGAGGAGTACGCAAAAGCGTGTGAACTCCTTGCTTATTGTATGAAACAGCTTGAACAATGCAAGGGTAAAATTATTGATATAAACGAGAGAATTTCAAAGCTTTCAAAGGGTGATGACAATGACTGAAGATTATGCAAAAAATATTGAAAACGCTTTAAAGAGCTGTCTGCCGAGTACGGATTGCCGTGAAAAAAAGCTGATTGACGCAATGGCTTACAGCCTTGAGGCAGGCGGAAAGCGTGTCCGCCCGTATCTTGTGTTCTCGTTTAACAGCCTTTGCGGCGGAAGTGAAGAGTCTGCAACGGCATTTGCCTGTGCAGTTGAAATGATTCACACATATTCTCTCATTCACGATGATTTGCCGTGTATGGACAACGATGACCTTAGAAGAGGCAAGCCGTCAAACCACAAGGTATTCGGCGAAGATATCGCATTGCTTGCAGGTGACGCCCTTCTGACGCTTGCCTTCGAAACCCTTACAAACGAAACGACAGTAAAAATCTGCGGAACTTCTGCGTGTTGCAGAGGTGTTTCCGTACTTTCAAAATACGCAGGTGCGACAGGAATGATAGGCGGTCAGGTGATTGACCTTATGAGCGAAAACACAAACGCTCCGATTGAAGTCCTTCGTGAAATGGACTACAAAAAAACAGCCTGTCTTATCAAAGCGGCTTGTGAACTGGGCTGTATAAGCGCAGGTGCAAACGATAAGCAAATTAAAGCCGCCTCTGAATTCGGCGAATGCATCGGTATTGCGTTCCAAATTCAGGACGATATTCTCGATGTAACCTCATCCGATGAGGAACTCGGCAAGCCCGTTGGCAGTGACGCAGAAAACAGCAAATCAACCTATGTTTCACTTCTCGGAATTGAAAAGTGCCGTGAGCTTGTTGATGAACTTACCGAAAAAGCTGTTAACGCACTTCATGGCTTTGACGGTGATACAAAAGAGCTTGAAGAATTTGCTTACAAGCTTGCAAAGAGAAATAAATAATTCTTTGCAAATATTAATTATACGGATAGGAAATAAATTATGGGTGAGTATGAACTGCTTTCTAAAATTAAATCACCGCATGATGTCAAAAAGCTTAATGACGAACAGCTTGAAAAGCTGTGTACCGAAATAAGGGAAAAGCTCGTTGAAACCGTGTCTGTAAACGGCGGACATCTTTCACCGAACCTCGGTGTTGTTGAACTTACCGTTGCTCTTGAGCGTAGCTTTAATCTGCCGAAAGACAGCATTGTATGGGATGTCGGACATCAGGCATATACCCACAAGCTGTTGACGGGACGCTACGAGCAGTTTGACACAATCCGCAAAAAAGGCGGAATTTCAGGCTTTCCGAAGCGTGCCGAGAGCAAATACGACGATTTTAACACAGGTCACAGCAGTACATCAATATCAGCCGCATACGGAATTGCAAGAGCAAAACACCTTATGGGCGACCAAAGCTACACCGTTGCCGTGATTGGTGACGGTTCATTTACGGGTGGACTTGCTTTTGAGGGAATGAACAACTCAGGCAGATTCAACAAGAACTTTATTGTTGTTCTCAACGATAACAAAATGTCCATTTCACCAAATGTAGGCGCATTGTCACGCTACCTTACAACGGTAAGAATTCAGCCGTGGTATATGCGAGTCAAGAAAATTACGGAAAAAATTCTTTCACACATTCCGCTTATCGGAAAACCTCTGAAAAGATTTCTTCAGGGAGGAAAGTCTAAACTTAAAAATCTTGTGTACAAAAACACTCTTTTTGACTGCTTCGGTTTTACCTATCTCGGACCTATTGACGGACATAACATTGATGAGCTTGAAAATGCGTTTGAGTGTGCAAAAAAGGTGAACTCTCCCGTTCTTGTTCATGTTGTTACCAAAAAAGGCAAAGGCTATCAGCCTGCCGAGGACAATCCGGGCGGATTTCACGGAATAGGCAGGTTCGATATTGATTCGGGCGAACCGCTTTCAAGTCACAAGGGATTTTCGGCTGAGTTCGGAAAGACTATGTGCGAATTAGCCGAGGACGATAAAAAGATTTGCGCAATTACAGCCGCAATGTCTGGAGGAACGGGACTTACCGAATTTTCAAGGCTTTTTAAGGAAAGATTTTTTGATGTCGGTATTGCTGAAGAACACGCAGTAACTTTTGGATGCGGACTTGCCGCAAAGGGTATGCGACCTGTTTTTGCCGTGTATTCAACATTTCTCCAGAGAGCCTATGACCAGCTTTTGCATGATGCGGCTCTCGGAAAGCTTCACCTCGTAATCGGGGTTGACCGTGCGGGAATTGTTGGTGATGATGGTGAAACTCATCAGGGTGTTTTTGATGTTTCGATACTCAACACCATTCCGAACACAACAATTTTTTCTCCGGCATATTTTGACGGTATGAGAAAATCTCTTTCAACCTCAATTTACATTTGCGACAGCCTCGCTGTTGTGCGTTATCCCCGTGGGGGAGAGCTTTACAAACCCGATGATTTCGGTGAAGAAAATCTTTCTTACGATGTTTACGGAAATCCGAATTGTAAAAATCTTCTCATAACCTACGGCAGACTTTTCTCTTATGCCTGCAAAGCCAAGGAAACCCTTGCAAAACAGGGCGTTGAGATTTGCATATTAAAACTTTGCAGAATTAAACCGATTGACGAAAATGCTGTTGATTTTGCGGCAGATTTCGATAATGTATGGTTTTTTGAAGAGGGCATCAAAAACGGCGGTATTGCGAGAAATTTCTCCGATTTACTCTGTTGCACACAGTTCTGCGGAGATTATCATATAAAGGCTATTAATGACAAATTTGTCAAGCAGATGTCTGTCAGCGAGGCTCTTCATGAACTGAAACTCGATGATGACGGAATGGTGAACACCATTACCAAAAATTTAAAGGAAAAGAATTAGAATGAAAAAAAGACTTGATATTCTTGTATATGAAAAGGGCTTTACCGACAGCCGTGAAAAGGCTAAGGCGATTATAATGTCGGGACAGGTTTATGTTGACAATCAGAAAGCCGACAAGTGCGGAACTTCTTATGATGAAAATGTTAAAATTGAAGTAAGGGGCAACACACAGAAATATGTCAGCCGTGGCGGTTTAAAGCTAGAAAAGGCCATAGACAATTTTGACTTTGATTTAAAAGATAAGATAACAATGGATATCGGTGCG
>OIWK01003436.1_pt1 | contig 11032 bp, 6 predicted proteins | sample 1587401 | NCBI WGS metagenome assembly OIWK01 (sample SAMEA3888911, study PRJEB22519) | human gut metagenome | biome: human gut; feature: human-associated habitat; material: faeces | place: Denmark | collected 2009
AAATCACGGCCAATAGCCTGACCTACCACCAACAGGACTGAAGTAGCGGTGGACATCATGGCAGCAAAGATACCTACCATCATCAAAGCAGCCATAGCCTGTGGCAACAGATTAATAGCCATTATAACTGTCAAATGATCTGGATCTGCATCTGGGAACAAAACTCTGCCTGTCAAACCAGCAATATAGAAGCTGTTGTAGATAACAGTCAATATCAGGGCGGTAATCAGAAATACACCAATGGTCTTGCGGCTTACATCTGGAATGGCCAAAAAACGGGAGCAAAGATATGGCTGACTAACAAAAATTACACACCAGAACACGAAATTACCAATAATACCGCTAATGGTCATCTGAGCATCTGGCTTGTCAGCCTCTACCACCCGCAGCATATCAGGATTAATAGCTGCCAGCTTATCTTCCAGACCAGAGAATCCACCTACGGCATTCAAGGAAACTACCAGCAAGGTAATACTGATAATCAGCATTGGAAAGCCCTGAGCAAAATCTGTCCAAGCTACGGAACGCAGGCCTCCTACAATAACATAGAAAATAATAATAGCAGTAATAATTACCAAGCCCATATCAAAGGAAATTCCTGTAAAGCTTTCTAGCAATATAGCTGCACCCTTGAACTGAGCTACCAGTGGAAAGATATAGAATACGGAGATAACACCAGCGATTATCAACTGTAGAGTCTTGCTATTATAGCGCTGTCCCAAATATTCCGGAATAGTTAGGGAACCCAGCTTGTCCGCCTGCATTCTCATACGGCGCATCAGCAATACTGCTGGTAAAATCAAACCCGGTATAATACCGATAACCACCCAATAATATGGCCAGCCTATGGTGGACATAACACCAGGATCTCCCATAAAGGCAGCAGCACTAACTGAAGAAGTTACATAGGAAAAAGCCAATACCACCGTAGGAGTACTGCGCCCTCCCAAATAATATTCTACATCAGCTGCTCCTTCACCACCGCCACGGCTTGACCACCAAGCTACAAAGGTAACAAATATCAGATAGGCCACAAAAAATGCAACCGACATTGTTTGCAGTGTCATAACATTCCCTCCAAAATCACTAAAACCTGAAAAAAGCAAAAAAGAAAAAGAGGTACAGCATAAATGCCATGCTGAACCTCATTTCAGCCACAAATTCATATTCTAATCATTCTCGTTTCATTAAGCATGAAGCATATGGTTCATACCAGATTCATAATCCATAGCTGCAGTATCTTCTGCAACCTCCTTGCGGAACATAAACATAAGCACTGCTCCCAAAGAAATACCTGCACTAATTGCCTCTACACCTAACATAATTTCCCAAGTAGCCATAATAAATTCCTCCTATTCAATCTAAAAAGCAAAAAGTCCCAACCAGGCCTTAGCCTGATTGGGACTACATCGTCCAAGGATTATTTGTTTTTCCTTATGTGTACACTATAGCAAAGGATGATAACTGCGTCAACAAAATCTTGATTATTTGTCAGCTTTGACCAAAAACCATTTTTTTCATTATCACCTTTGCACAAAAGACCTTATTTCAGCAGGTCAATCTCTGTCTTTATCGGGGCAATTTGCTTTACAAACAGTTCTCTGCCATTGCGCACAGACCGAATCACATCAGCCCGCTGCCGAATGGCCTCAAAGGCAGAATCAGCCTCCAAAATCAGGAAGCTGGCTGGCTTGCCTACCTCCAAACCATATTCATTTGACAGATGCATGGTTTTGGCGCCATTAACAGTAATCAAATCCAATGCCTTGTCAATTTCCTCAAAGGACATCATCTGGCAAATATGAATACCGTGGTCAAGAATATTCATCATATTGCCATTACCCAATGGATACCAAGGATCAGAAATGGAATCCTGAGCAAAGCACACATTAACACCCGCCTCCTGCAGCTCCTTGACTCTGGTCAGGCCTCTCCTCTTGGGATAACTGTCCTGTCGTCCCTGCAGATAGATATTCTCTGTAGGACAGGAAATGAAATTAATCCCTGCTCTGCGGAAATTATTCATCATACGAAAAGCATAAGCATTGCTGGCTGAGCCGAAGGAACAGGTATGACTGGCAGTAGTGCGCTCTCCAATCCCCTCCATAATAGCCAGGGCTGTTAACAACTCCAAGAATCTTGACTGCTCATCATCAGTTTCATCGCAGTGAAGATCTACCAGCTTATCATATTTTACAGCCAGCTCCACTGCCTTATGGACAGATTTTTCGCCAAATTCTCTAGCCAATTCAAAGTGGGGAATACCGCCCACACAGTCAGCTCCCATTTTGAGAGCCTCCTCTACCAGCTCTGCTCCCCCCTTGTAGGCATACATGCCTTCCTGGGGAAAAGCCACCAGCTGAATAGTAACAATATCCTTCAATTCTTCCTTCAGCTCCAGCATGGCTTTCATTCCAGTCAAAGCCGGATCTGTAACATCTACATGACTGCGAATATACTGAACGCCATGCAGCATTTCCTCCTTTACAGCCTGTCTTGCTCTAGCCTTTAGCTCCTCAGAAGAAGTACCAGCCTTGGTTTCGCTCCAACGCTGAATCCCCTCAAACAAGGTGCCTGTATCATTTCTGGCCCCAGCCCCTTTGGCAGTATAAACATAATCCAAATGAAGATGAGGATCTACATAGGGAGGTACTACCAATTTGCCACCAATATCAATGGCTTCTACCTCCCCGGCCTCAATATGCTCCTGAATAGCAGCAAATTTGCCATTCTCCACGAGAATATCTACCATTGTATCCTGGCCGGCCAAATGACAATTTTTATATATTTTCTTCATAAATCACAACTTCCTTCTACAAAAAATTCCCACAGACAGATATGGCCTGTCTATGGGAACAACCTTGTTCACTATGTTTTTTCAACTTTATGATTAGGATTATAAACAGCTATCCTGCTTTGGTCAAATAACTCCTTATTTTTTGGTTATTGTGTACATTTATAACAATTTTTCTTGTCCACTATGCACAAAATATTTGGCTGTACTCTATATCATAGAAGAACTTTCTAAATATTATTTTTTTAAGTTTAATACTATCGACTATACCAATATATAGTGTTATAGCTCCATCATATACTTAAATCCATATACCTGCTTGCCATTGGGTATATCTGCCGGCTTTTTTAATGCCCAACTGACAAAAGCTTCCCAATAGGCTTTCCTTCCTACTTTACCACGCAATCCAACTGCTGTGCCAAGTAGATCACAACTATTATAAGCAATCGTATTTTTACCAAATACTTTGCCATAGTCCATTGCTGCATATAATTCTACAGGTAAGCTGCCCAATTCTATCGCCACCTCATTTCTAATGTAATATCCGCTATCGCCCAGCAATGTATTTTCTCCATCGAATCCTCGTACAGTATACCGATTGCCAATGCTCATTCCATCCACGGCATAAAGATAGTCATCTGTATACTGCCCATAAAAGCTCATTGTGTAGCGGCTCTTTTGTTTAAACAGCATAAACGGATGCCTATAATCTATACCCAACGAACATAAATTATACCTGCTAGTGCGTTTTCCTGCATCATGTTGCGGATTGAACCATGGAACACCTCGCTTATAAAAAGCTGAAATATTCCACATATCATCCCCATGATATGCCCTATGAACGACACCAGCAGCAACTGCTGCCGTACTGCGCCGTTGATTTGATAACTCGACATTTTCCAAATAATTATGTGAACGCCGTGTTTCCATGCCAATATGTACAGATGTTTTAGTAGAACGGCTTCTCTCTATCACCCTGCTGGCATTAATGCTAAAAACATTGCTATTTCCACTATACATGAATGTGTTGCCTAGTACATATAGAGGATTATCATAACTGCCATCTCTATAGCTTATACTATACGAAGCATATCCATCAGGAATATTCCACGAAAAACCGTAACCGGCATTGTTTCTTTTATCCGCCCTGCCATTCATTACGTCATTGCTAAAATATGCTGTAAAAATATCATCCCTGCCAGAAAAACTATCCACTGTACAATACAAGCCACCCAAAATTTTGCCAGTAGATTTATTGCCGCCATCATCCAAAGTAATCATGCCATGAATGTTACGTTTCTGCTCAACCTTGATATTAACTATACTTTTGCCAAGGCTGCCGCCAGGAAGCAGCTCAACTTTAGCATTAATACTGTTCATGCGTGCCAGTTGCTCTAGCCCCTGCTCTAAACTACGCAAATTCAAAACATCTCCATTTCTGACTGGAAATGCCTGCTGATAACTCAAATTATCAGCATTGCCTACAAAATTGATATTATCTACATACCCTTTGACCAATAACAACTTCAAATTACCATCAGAAAGATTTTGCGGCAGCACACTGATATGACTCGTTACAAATCCCTTTTCCAGCAAGGCATTTTCTAGCTTTTTGACTATGACCTGCAACCCACGTACACCAATTTTATTTTGCTCGTATTTCCGTGCAATCTTGTCCAAAAATTGAAATCTATGCTCGTCGCTCCCTTCAATAGAGATATTATCTATTTGAAAAGCAATCTTTTCTTCTGGCAATATATCCTCAGACATGTTTGCATGGTCTTGCAATTCATCCCTTTGATGCAATGCCTGCTCACGTTCAGAATCCCTTTCTCTCGAAATCATCTGTTGTTCCTGCTGTATATTTGGCAGCTGTCCAGCATATGCAAAATTGACATTGTATATAAAAAACGTGCAAAATATCCCACATATAATTTTATTCATTGTCCTTTTACCATCCTTCAGGATATTTACTATTCTTCCTTATACCTTGCTATCAATACCTGAGCACTTTTATAGTAAATAATCACTGCAATATTATTCTTACGAAATTTTCTCCCCTGCTTGTAACTATCAGGGTATTCCATAAATCCGTCATTTTGTAAATCTAAAGCCAATGCTTCCACTTCCTCCTTAGATAATTCAGCATACTTCAAATCTGCTGAATATGAACCGCCTAGCCTGTTAGTTATATTACCAGAATACGGCTTAATGTGGTATTCATGCATCCTTTTATACTGATAGTCTATGTCTGTGCTGTAAGTTGCCTTCTCTTCATTTGACAATATCATGGAATATACAGTACACACTATTCCACCTCCATATATCAGTAAGGCAATAAATACCCTAGCAAATAATTTGAGATGTAATTTTCTAAACTCAAGCATCAAACTTACCCCCAAATACTTTCTTTTATAAAGTCTATAATTGACTTTTTTCTCAATTCTTCATCTACTTTTCGTGCTGTACCAACATAATATGTATACGAAACACCTCCACTCACCCCTGCATTTAACTCTATACCTTCTGATACAAATTTATACCCTGATGGTTCAACATCTTCCCCACCAAAACCTATCCCCATACCATTTTGCCAAATCAATGCCCCTGACATATCAATTGATGAACCTGTTAACTTCTCTAGCAATGTATTTAGATCTGTTACAATATTGCCCGCTGGATCAATCAAATGACCTTTTCCAAAACCTGCACCAACTGGAAATCTAGATGCCCCCTTAGAGACAGAATCACAAATAAAGACAGGATAATTGTCCTTGTCATCTCCTATATGAAAAACCATGATTGTTTCAGTTGCATCTCCTATTCCCATAGATAGAAACTCACAATATCCCTCTGGAAGCCTAGAAACCTTCTCCAAATTGTCCAAACCTATAATATATTCTAATAAAACATTATTTCTTGTTCCACTAGCTGCTGTTCCTGCACCTATCTGTGCGTTGCCGCCAGCTATCTCTCCTGCCACTGAACCAATAACCGCACTGGCTATCTGATGCAGTGTCGGGTCTTTCAGCTTTTGCAGTTCCTTCTGCAACATTTCGTTCAAGCCTGCTCCTGCCGCTCCACTAATAAATCCAGCTCCTGTCATGTCGCTCATAATGCCTCCTACCAGCGCATGCAAAGCTGTTTTTTCTGGACTGCCCTCACTCCAGCCATTTTTCTTTGCCAAGATATGAATCTGCTTATATGCCAACTCACCAAATATTTTTGCCATTTCCTGCTGTTCTTCTACGGTCTGCCTGTCAAATATTTCCTCCAGCCTGTTCAATGCACTGCCCGTATCTCTGCTCAAATCCGATATATCTTGATTGGGATTATCCCTTATCTCGATAGTACCGGCTGCTATAGCTGATTTAGTTGCACTACTGCTTTCATCCTTGGCTGGAATACCGATGACAGGAGTTATTCCCTGCGTATTTTTCACCTCGGCACTGCCATTTTTCAGATTCTGCCTGCTGTTAAATTCTGCACCAATATTAGATGCTTCATAAGCCGCCTTGTTTTCTATATCAGAATACGTCAAGCTGCCAGTGCTCAAATTGTTTCTATCCGCAAATGCCTCACTGGCAATAACGCCCCCCTGCAAGTCCGTATTATTGCCAACTGAAATATCAAATCCGTCTGTACCAGCATAAATGCCAGCCTGCCCTTGCACAGATTTATAATCAGATTCTACGTCAGTTTTACCTATTGAAGCTGTGCCATCTGCCTTAGAAAGGCCATTCCCATTCGGCAAATTAGCTGAACTTATACCCATGCTGGCTGAATTTCCATGCTCATAATACTGCTTGCTTTCTTGCAAGGTCTTTATATTCAGATTTGCTCCAGCTTCCATTTCTACTCTGTTGCCAGATACCTGCGAGCCTATGATGTCAGTATCTTCTCCAGATTTAATATGCAGTTTATTTTCAGCAACAGCTTTTGTCGGCGTATGCGAAACTGTATTTTCTTTAATATTTCCTTCTACACGACTAACACCGCCTGTTATATTAGTCAGGTTGCCAGCCAAATTAAATCCTGCACCTACACCGACATACGAACTGCTTCCTTCATAATCTACTACATTAGTGTTTGAGGCAGTAGTCAACTTTATATCCTGCGAAGCCGAAAGGTCAACATTATTGCCGTTTACTTGTGAACCTTTTACGTCAATATTGCCATTCCTAGCATTAATTGCCACATCTCCATCAGCAGATATATTGCTGCCAACAGCCAATACAGTATCGCTCTCCAAGCGGCTATCGCTTTTTGCCGTACCAAAACTAACATTTAGGGATAGTGAATCACTAATATTTTTAATATTCTTGACCGTATCTACAGCCTCTTTTCCTTCCTCGTACAGCTTTGCGCCATACAGTATCTTCAGCCTGTCATCCTTTGAGCCAATGGCTTTATCTGCCATATTTAATATATTGTTAGCCGTATCAATCACCGTGCCGCCAATTCCTAGTGATAGTCCCGTCCGCTCATACTCATGATGTTCATCTTCGTGGTAGGAATTATCTGCATTTGCAATATTCACGTTTTCACCGCTTATGTATATACTATTGCCAGCCAATACATCACTGGCCATAATGTTTGTGTCTTTGCTAGACTCAATGCTTACATTGCCATTGATACTGCCAACAGTAGATTTTTTCTGTTCTACAGAAATATTATTAAACTTATCCTTTTGCTTTTCCTTGCCTATAGTCACTGAAATTCCACTAGCAAGAATACCGCTTGTTTCTCTCTGATAATCCTCATAGCTGGCAGCATTTTCCTCGCCGCTTGTTATGTCTATATTGCCACCAGCAGATAAATCAACATTTTTATCCGCCACTATATCAGAAGCATTAATTGCAATATCTCTGCCAGTAGAGATATTTACTTCACCGCCACTAACACTTGAAGATACAAGCCCTTTATTTTTCGCACCACTTTTCTCTGCAATTTTTGTTGAAGAAAAAATACCGCTTTCTCGTATATTTTCAGTATGCTTCTTTTCTAACTTTTCTTCCGTTGCCGTGATATTGACCGAACCAACTGACTCCATATCAATCTTATTATTGGATAAAACATTACCCTGAATTTTTATATCATTGCCGCTTTTGAATGCAATGTTTTCTCCTACCACAGATGAAACAACCGCACCATCTACATCTGTGCCGTCAAAGCTTCGTATATCCATAGAGTTTCCTCCACCTGTTTCCCCCTTGTGATGATGCTGTTCCTCCGCAATACTTTTATACCTACCAGCAGAGACTTCTATATCATCGCCAGCTGTAAAATTTATATTCTTGCCGACGACATTGCTTCCACGCACAGAAATGTCTTTATCTGAAACAAAAGTCATGTTGCCATTTGCCGATATATGGCTACCAACATCTTCCTGCTTGCTGACATTACGATAATTATCGTCAGACCATGCTGTATGCTCTGACATCTTCTCCACCACTGTACCAATCTCTATATTTTCTGCCGATATAGACAGTGACGCATTTTCACCACTAGCCGACACACTGCTTCCCTTAACTACGATACTTCTGTCCGCAGACAATTTTATATTGCTTTCTTTACCTGTTGATTCAATTTGTCCAGTGGCAAATATATTATTGTGAACCTCACTGCCATTGCCATTATATGTCATGTCGGCCTGATTGATAATATCCCTGCCAGCCTTTATATTCAAATCTTTTATAGCCGAAATAGTGCCACCATTATTTATAACATCTCCATCTGCTGTTATATCTATATCCTCAGCACTTATTAAGCCGCTATTTTCTATTCGAGCACCTTTGATTTCAACTGTCCCGTTGCTGGAGATATTGCCATTATTATGCACAATATCAGCATCTATTCTTACATCCGAACCATTGAGGCCTGAATGTGCTGACTCCGATGCCGACAATCTTCTATTCAACGTTGCTACATCTAGTCCTAAATAATTTATCATGCGATCAGAAGTTATCCACCTGCCATAATCAGCATACCTAGGATCATTTTCCCTTCTATATGCTATACCGCCATCTGATTTCATATTATTTTCTACATCCAAATCAGGCAATTCTTTCATAGAATCACCTATCATCTCTGTGGTCTTAACCATATATTTTGTATATTTATCTGACGGGTTATACATAGTAGAACTTGAGCCTGTATTGTCCCTACCTGATTTATAGTGCCGCCAATAACTTTCAACACGCCCCTGTTCATGCACCTTTTGAGTTGCCTGAAAATCAATGTTTTGTAAATCTCCTGTTTTTATAGACAGTTCTTCCCCTGCTGACAATTTTGATTTATCATTATATACTAAATCTGCATTAAGAGACAAATTGCCGCCGCTGTATATTTCCGCTGGATCATTTTGAGTAATAACGCTATTTGACGTAGTACGTGTATATACATATTTGCACCATTCTTCATAATTTCCAGCCGGTGTATGCAGGTGGTCAGATTCATCATTATATACCCAAAGATTCGGCGTACCAGCCTTATAGCGTATCGATGAACCACTGCCTGCATATTCCACAATATGTTCTACATTGCTAACTTGCAATTCTGAGGCAAAATGCTCATTGGCATTATAAATTTCAGTCGAAGAAATGTCCAAATCGCCAGTTGCCTCTATCAAGGCAGACTTATTTTTCAGTACATCTGCTTGTATGTGCATGTTTCCATTACTTCTAAAAATAGAATGTTCCTCGTTGGTCACGTTTTTAGACTTTAAATCCAATTCATCAGCTGCTGCAACAAGAGCAGCATTTCCAAACTCATCCGCAAGATTGGAAATCTCTCCTGCCGACATATTTATCTTATTTCCATAAATACTACCTGTACCTATGTTAATGATGCTTCCATCTTGCAAAATTTTAATATCTTTTGCAGCCATAATGCCTTCGTTATTGACACCAACACCCTTTCCTGTCCCAAGGAGAGATATTTTATCCGCATACATGCCGCCTACTGCCGATACATCCAGCAGCACACCTGTATGTTCATCAGCTAACCGCTCTATATCTTTTATGCCATTTTCATATAATATCCTATTTTTTCCATTGGCAACATTCATCTCCCCTGCCAATATGCCAGCGTTGATACTACATGCTTGTGCCATAATATCTACTGGTGTACTTCGAGAATCCATTCCTTGTCCTGCAAATTCAATACGACCTTTTTCTACGAAAAATCCTGACAAATTTCCATCAACTGCAAAATCCGGTCTGCCAGTTGTCAAAACGCCCCGACTTACATTAATGAACCCCAAGCCATCCGCTGCTATGCCGTTCTCATTGGCTATGACAAGTGCTGCTCTATTGCCAGCAACTTCTAAAAAACCATTCAGACAAGTTGGAACATCGCCTATAACCTCATTTAGAATTAATTTAGCTGCGCCATTGGCAAGGTGTGAATTTCCCTCGATCCACCCAGCAAGTTCAGTTTTGCTAATACCATAACTATTGTTAAATATTAAACCTTCTTTGCCAACCTGCAAATTATTGTATCTGTTATACGAAAGCCCTTTACCATTCGGCGCATTAATATTGATAACTGTACCGCCATTTGCAGCATTAACCACATCTGCACCATTAACAGGATCCGCAATGCTTTTAGCCGATATATCTTCTGCAAAACATACTGGATGCGCTATTATCCCCAAAACTAGGTAACTCGCAATCGCTCTACATAAAAAATTATGTCTTTTCAAAATTGCACCAACTTTCAGACATTTATATATTATATACCGTATATTACTTTAGCGAAATAAATCAGTAAATAGGCGTTTATACCTATATTTGTATATCCATTCAAACGCAATCTCAAAAAATACATATTTTGCCCACCAAATTTCCAAATTACCACAGGTTAGCATAATTATCCCTCCCAAAAACAAAAAGAGGCTACGCAAAGGAACATTGTCCCTTTCGCAACCTCATTGTTACATAAACTTTTTATCTATTTTTTACGATGCCGCAAAGGTCCTTGACTACCTCGCTGGCCACAATCATGCCTGCCACAGATGGCACAAAGGACACACTGCCTGGGGTGGTATATTTTGCCCCGGCCGGCTTTTCCATCTGCCCTTCAATCTCCAACAGCTTCAATGGTTCCTCCTGAGAGTATACCACCTTCAGCTTTTTTACCCCCAGCTTTTTCAGCTTCTGGCGCAAAGCTCTGGCCAAAGGACACACAGATGTCTTGTAAATATCAGATACCTGCAGCATGGCGGGATTCAGCTTG
>OIWK01003441.1_pt1 | contig 11021 bp, 6 predicted proteins | sample 1587401 | NCBI WGS metagenome assembly OIWK01 (sample SAMEA3888911, study PRJEB22519) | human gut metagenome | biome: human gut; feature: human-associated habitat; material: faeces | place: Denmark | collected 2009
CCTCAAAGGTCTTGCGGATGATGTGGTCGCGGCACTGGGTCAGCACCTGCACGGTCACATCCTCCGGGATCATGTTTTTCTCGATCAGGGTACGCAGGAACTCGTACTCGGTATCGCTGGCGGCGGGGAACCCCACCTCGATCTCCTTGAAGCCGATCTTCACCAGCATCTGGAAGAACTCCAGCTTTTCCTCCAGGCTCATGGGCACGATCAGAGCCTGATTGCCGTCGCGCAGATCCACACTGCACCAGGCCGGGGCCTTTTCAATGTGATCCTTCTTCACCCAGCTGTCATAACCGGCAGGGACAGGGTAATATCCCGGTGCGTACTTGGTTGCGTCCATCATTTTGCGTGTCCTCCTAAACAAATTACACTTTTGAGGTTTCTTCCTGCCCAACTCCCCCAGTCACCTACGGTGACAGCCCCCTCTGAGATGGGGCCCTTGGCAGTACGGTAAAGTTTCCCGCTTCGCCAGAGGCTCCCTCCCCGAGGGAGCTGGCAGATCCGTAAGGATCTGACTGAAGGAGTTACATACGAAAAGGCCCTCGTCTCCAAGGCGATAAGCCTTGAGAGACGAGGGCCTGTCATTTTTCTAACAGAGCACCCGTGGTACCACTCTCTTTGCTGGAAAACCAGCCACTCACACGATCAGCTTTTGGCGGCGAATCGCTGCCCCGGTAACGGTGGGCATCCGTCAGAGCCTACTCTCCGTTCAGCTCTGCCGCTCAGGGGCCAGTAGCCGAAACCCTCCGCACTGCCTTGCACCACCCGGCAGCTCTCTGAAGCAGAAGAAAATCGTTTTTTCCCCGTCAACGCATTTGGTCTTTTTTGTGTTTCAAAGTGAGCTTATTGTACCAAACGTCGGATTTGCTGTCAAGAAGTTTGGCTCATATCAAAAATGAAACAAATTCACATCAGGAGCGGCACAATTTTCCAAATTTTGCGCTTTCTGCATCGAATCGTAGAGCGCTGGGAAAGCGGGGGATGCCCACGCAAGTGAAATCGGGTTGCGGCTCCCAGCATTCGCATCGCTTACGCTTGCGTCTTGCTGGCCGCGGCCCCAACAACAGTTCCCTGCATCCGCCACTGGCGGCGGTCGCTGTCGTTGCAGGCCATTCCATCGCCCGCCCTATTGCCTGCGGCAACAGGGTCCCACCCCAGCGGACACTTGCTTAGGGCATTCCCCCGCTTTCCTCCCGCCAGGCTTCGGGGTTTGTTAAGAATCTGGGAAGTTTTTGGAAACAAGCCCTCGAAAAGCTTTTTTGTTAATTTTCGTTGTGTTAAGATAAGCTTATCGAAAGAATAAGGCCCCTGACCGATTTGTCAAAGGCTCTCCCTTTGGGAGAGCTGGCTGCGAAGCAGACTGAGAGGGCGAGGCCGTTTACCGAGGAGGAAATCCTATGAAAGAAGTCAAGACACCGCGCAAGCCGTTGGCGATCTATTACGCCCTCGTGCTGCTGATGCTGCTGCTCCTCAACCTTGTGCTGCTGCCGTGGATGGAGGAGCGCCAGATCAAAGAGGTGGACTACGGCACCTTTATGACCATGACCGAGGAGAAGAACATCGGCCGTGTGGACATTGAATCCAACCAGATCATCTTTACCGATAAGGACGAGACGCAGGTCTACAAGACCGGCCTGATGAACGACACCGGCCTGACCGAGCGGCTGTACGATGCCGGAGCCACCTTCTCCAGCGAGATCGTGGAACAGTCCTCGCCGGTGCTGAGCTTTTTGATCTGGTTCGTCCTGCCCATCATCCTGTTCTCGGCCATCGGCAACCAGATGAACAAAAAGCTGATGGAAAAGGCCGGCGGCGGCCCGGGCTCCATGATATTTGGCGGCATGGGCAAATCCAACGCCAAGGTCTATGTGCAGTCCACGGCAGGCATCCGCTTTGCGGATGTAGCCGGCGAGGACGAGGCCAAGGAAAACTTACAGGAAGTTGTCAACTATCTGCACGACCCCAGCAAGTATGAGAGCATTGGTGCCAAGATGCCCAAGGGCATCCTGCTGGTGGGCCCTCCGGGCACCGGCAAGACCATGCTGGCCAAGGCTGTGGCCGGTGAGTCCAACGTGCCCTTCTTCTCCATCTCCGGCTCCGAGTTCGTGGAGATGTTCGTGGGCATGGGTGCCTCCAAGGTGCGCGACCTGTTCAAGCAGGCCAAGGAGAAAGCGCCCTGCATCGTGTTTATTGATGAGATCGATGCCATTGGCCAAAAGCGCAGCGGCGGCCAGTACGGCGGCAACGATGAGCGCGAGCAGACCCTGAACCAGCTGCTGACCGAAATGGACGGCTTTGAGGGCAACACCGGTGTCATCATTCTGGCCGCCACCAACCGCCCCGAATCCCTTGACCCTGCCCTGACCCGCCCCGGCCGCTTTGACCGCCGGGTGCCCGTGGAGCTGCCCGACCTCAAGGGCCGCGAGGAGATCCTGAGGGTCCACGCTAAGAAGGTCGCGCTGGCCCCGGGCATCGACTTTACCACCGTGGCCCGGATGGCCTCCGGCGCGTCCGGTGCCGAGCTGGCCAACATCGTCAACGAGGCCGCGCTGCGGGCCGTCCGCGCGGGCCGCAAGAGCGTGACCCAATCCGACCTGGAGGAGAGCATTGAGGTGGTCATTGCAGGCTACCAGAAGAAAAACTCCATCCTGACCGACCACGAAAAGTGCATCGTAGCCTACCATGAGATCGGTCACGCTCTGGTCGCCGCCAAGCAGACCCACTCCGCCCCCGTGCAGAAGATCACCATCATCCCCCGCACCTCGGGTGCTCTGGGTTACACCATGCAGGTGGACGAGGGCAACCACTACCTGATGAACAAGGAGGAGCTGGAAAACAAGATCGCCACCCTCACCGGCGGACGTGCCGCCGAAGAAGTGGTGTTCCACTCCATCACCACCGGCGCTTCCAATGATATCGAGCAGGCCACCAAGCTGGCCCGCGCCATGCTGACCCGCTACGGCATGAGCGATGAGTTTGACATGGTGGCACTGGAGACCGTCAACAACCAGTATCTGGGCGGCGACACTTCCCTTGCCTGCTCTGCCCAGACCCAGTGCGAGATCGACCAGAAGGTGGTGGAGCTGGTCAAGGCCCAGCACGCCAAGGCTGTGCAGATCCTGACCGACAACCGCGCAAAGCTGGATGAGCTGGCCCAGTATCTGTACCAGAAAGAGACCATCACCGGTGACGAATTCATGGAGATCCTGAACCGGGAGAAATAATTTTTACACCCCTGCAATAAACAAGCCGCCCGTTCCGTATTCATTACAGAACGGGCGGTTTTTCGTCCATAGTACAGGAGGTATATTTCTTATGAAGATTCTGAATACAATGCTGGGCCGTCAGGCCATTGCCGCAGCCCTGGTGCTGTCCCTCGCCATCCCCATGAGCGTTGGCGCATTTGCCGAAGAGCCTGCCGCTGCGGCTGCCGCCGATGACACCGTTGTTGCAGGCTACCTGCCCCCGCAGGACGAAAGCGTGATGCTTCAGGGCGAGATCGCGCTGCACAGCGGAGACGTTGCCGTGGGCGAGACCGACCCCGCCTACGGCGGCTACGGCGCACCGGAGGGTGACCCCATTCAGGGCGACATCATGCTGATCTCCGCTGACGAGGCAAAGACCACCGAAGCCCGGTACACCGTCAAGGGCCTGCTGGGCCGTCAGGTCCTTTACACCGCCCGGCAGGAGGGCCGTGTCCTGACGCTGGACGTGCCGGACTGCGCTGCCACCTTCCGCACCACCATTCAGGATATGAAGACCCTGATGGATCAGGGCGTGTCCACGCTGGTGCTCACCACGGAGAAGGGTTCCACCACCCTGAACCTTTCCCTGCTGTGTGAGGGCCAGACCGACACCCAGCGGGTGGTGCTGCGGCAGCTGGGCGGCAGCGCTTTCCTGACGGTCGGCCTGCGCTGCCGCCGCGACCTCATCGTGGGCCGCTGAGTGGGGTGTGTTCCCCTTTCCTGAAGCTTAACAGAAACACAGCAGGAGCGCTCTGCCGGTATGACCCGGTGGGGCGCTCCTGCCGTGTTTGGGAAATATCAGAGGATGTCAAATTTTACTGCGCGTTCTGCTTGAGGTCCTGTGCCTTCTTCCAAGCACGCAACACGCTGATCTTGGTAACCATGTTGTCCGGATAGAACTTCACCTGTTCAGGGGGCAGCTCTGTATCCTGATCGTTCAGGTCAGGCATGAGGTCGTGCTCCATGGCCCAGCGGGCAGCATGCTGCAGATCCATATCCTGTTCTTCCTGGCCAACATCGGGGTAGAGGATCTCAGATTCCGGCATAGGCTTGCCTGCATCCTCCCACAGCATCATTGCAAGAGCACTGCGGTTGCTGGGGAAGTAAGGCAGACCCCACATCTGGCCCACAAGATCGGTGCCCAGCGTGTAGCCGACCAGTGCGCCGCCAGCCACAACAGCCGTACCGACAATGATGGGGCCAACAACATCAGAACCATCCTCAATGTCAGCGCTGCGGTACTGTGCAGCCACATCCACATCACCATTCATGGTAAAGGTAATGGACTCTGCCTTGTAATCCTGATCCAGCGGCAGTTCAAACTTGCCGGTAGACCAGAGATCAAACACCATACCCTCGGGAACCTTCGTCTGGTCCAGCGTCACGGTGACTTCTGCACCATCCGGCACAAGGCAGGTCTGCTTGCCGCTGGCCTCATCGGTGCTGGTTTCCAGTGTATCGGTCACATCAATGTCGCCGTTTTTCACAGCAAAGGTGCCGCCGGTCACGGTCAGGGTATGATTGACGACAGGCTCATCCTTCTTCCACTGTGCCGTAAACACTTCATCACCCGTCAGGACAAGCTCACTCCCGGCGTTATAGAGCTTACCCTTAAGGCTCAGCCATCCAGCAAACTGGTACCCTTCTCGTGTGGGAGCCGCTGCAAGCGTCACGCTCTCATTTTCATGGGAAAAAGCATCGTTGTAATTGGCATTTTCGTCGCCAACGCCTTCATTCAGGTTGTACTGGAGGCGGTATACACTGGCAATTTCCTTCTGTGTTTCCGACCAGCCGCAGTAATCGCAGGTCTTCGTTACATCCCGCCACTCATTTCGTGCATCGATTGTTTCCCACTCCGAATAGCTGGTGGTAAAAGCATTGTCATGCTCACCATCGGTATAGGAGTGTGTCTGCATCTTGCCATCTTTCCAGACCGGCTCCGCACTATTGTTCCAGTACACCTCTGTCCGACCACTATTGTTGTCCTTTTTACCGCCAAAACCGAACACCTGTGAGCAGGTCGTTGTATCCCGGACAGCCGTGACGGTCTGGGGATCATTGATGTTGATGATGTACTTATAGCTGCCCATGTTGCTGTCATTGATGTTCAGCGCTTGTTTATAGAGGAAGAAAGTGGAGGAATTCACGGTGCAGTTGTTAAAGTAAACCCTAATGTCATGTTTTCCTGCCTCGTGATCCGCGTAAACATTGATTGCTTTTCCCGTTGTATTAAAGGTGCAGTTATCAAATATCATGGTCGGGGAGCTATACGTCCAGATCGCATAATCTTTACTTGGAGCATTGAAGGTCGTATCAGTGAACACTGCACTGGTATAACCCCAGTAGAAGGTCTTGCCGTTGATGATGCAGTGATCCACCACAGTCTGATCCGGACGGATGAAACCCAGATAATCTACATTACCGGAGCGAAGCGTCATATTTTTGAAGGTAATTTTTCCAGCACCATCAAAGCTGTAATCGCCGTTATACTCTGTGCCGTACTTGCTCGGGTCCGGCACCTCATCACCGATATTCCAGGCCGTTTTGTCAGGCCCCTGCCCCACAAAGGTCAGGTCTTTATTCCCTGCCTTGGCATGATTATTATTCTTCTCAAACAGTGTATAATTGCCCTCGCCCAGCTCGATGGTATCACCACTCCATGCCTGTTGCACAGCCTCCTTCAAAGACGTATATATCGTACCCGTTCTTTTGTTCCGTACTTTTCCGGTGCCGAGTGCGTCCTCCGCAAAAGCCAGCATGGGAAGCATCTGAAGCATCATCGCCACTGCCAGCAGGGCCGCCAAAAACCGGTTTTGACTTTTCTGTTTCAACTTTCTTCATTCCTTTCATCGCTATTTGCATTTTTGCAACGGATTCCCCGCAAGGAACCCTCCAGATTCCTACCGCACTGTCACCTCCCCTGTAGGTTCCATTTTCCGCATTGCAGGTCTCAGCAAGGCTGCTGAGTGCTTTGTTCTCAAAGGAATTTCTTGTCATTTCATTATACCCCCCCCCCTAAATTAAAATCAAGTACTTTGAAAACTTTTGTCAATATTCACAAATCAGGGATCCTCTTTCGGTCATTTCCACGAAACTGCCTTTGACAAAGAAAAAAGCGGCCTGCCAGTGACTGACAAGCCGCCCAAAATATTGCCATATTCCAAATGAAAAGCTGCTGACAGCATGGGGCCCAGCTTTTTTGCCGCAAACAACAGAAGCCCCCCGCCGGTTCTCCCGGCGGGGGGCTTCTGTTGTGGCAGCTTATGGTAAACGGAGAGTGGATATCAATTGAGAATGGGATTCAGGATCTCGACCAGTGCATGATACTGGGTGGCGTAAGCTTCTGCGCCGTCCTTGGGGCGGCCCGGCTCGGCCATCTCGGACTTCATCTTCTCGACGATCGGGTTATTCTCAAATTGGAGTTTCTGGCTCTTACCGCCTTTGGCTCCTGGTGCAAAGAAATCAAACATTGCCAGGTGGGGCTCCAGCGTCAGGAAGCCGTGGTAGCCCTCCTCGCAGAAAGCACGGCGAAGCAGCTCAGGGATCTTGCCAAGGCCGGTGCCTGCGGGCACATTCAGCAGGCAGCCGGGCAGAGCATCCTTGATGTGGATATAAGCGATCTGGTCATGGAGCAGTTCCCAGCACTCCGCGGTGTCCTGCTCACACTGAACAAAGTTGGCAAAATCAAACGCCGCCTTGAAGTGGGGGCAGGCCAGCCGGTCGAACAGCAATTTGCAGCGGGCACCGGTGTCTCCGTAGATGCCCTTCTCATTTTCATGGAGCAGGACAATGTCATGCTTTTCCGCGATCCGGATAAACTGACGCAGCTTATCCAGCACCACATCGGTATAGCTGTCTGCATCGGCATCCTTGGGGATGAGGAAGCTGAACATCCGGATGAAGGAGCAGTCCAGCAGCTTGGCCGTTTCGCAGAGTGTTTCCAGCTGCTCCAGCTGCTTGGCAAAGCCCTCTTCATCGTCCACCTCCACCTTGCCGATGGCCGTACCCAGGCTGGAAACGCCCACGCCTGCGGCCCGCAGCTTTGGCAGAAGAACGGTGCGCACTTCCTCGGGGGTGTAATCGGCAATGCCCTTGTGTTCGGCGCTGCGGATGCAGATATACTTCATCCCCAGATCCGTCACAGTTTTGAGCTGCTGGTCAAAGTCCTGGCTGATCTCATCCGCAAAACCGGAAATTTTTTCGTAAACGCTCATAAGACACACCTCATTCAACGATCTTTGTTTTCCGAACTTAACAGCATTGTTTCTGGCTTGTAGTATACCACTCTTCCGGGAGCTGTGTTATAATAAATCGAAGGAAAATATCAAAATTCAAAGAACGTTCATAAATTCAACACAACCGCCAACCAAGGAGGCAAGTTCTCGTGCAATTCAACGAAAAAGAAAAAGTTCTCCAACTTTTTTCGGAGAGTGGGCGAGAAAACGCGGAGGGCTATTTGGAAGCCTGTTCAAGCAGCAGGAGGGGCTGACACCCCGCCAATACCGCCTGCAGCAGCGGCAGCTGGGAAAATAACAGCAGAAGCCCCCCGCCGGGAGAACCGGCGGGGGGCTTCTCTGTATGCGAATGAGGGGGTTACTTCTTTGCCAGGTACTTACGGATATCGATGGCCACAGCCACGATGATGACAAGGCCCTGAACGATATAGGTGTAAGAGGAGTTGACGTTCATAAACTGCAGAGCGACCTTCATCAGCTCAAAGACCAGAACGCCGACCAGAATGCCGGGCACGGTGCCGACACCGCCGGTGGTGGAAACGCCGCCGATGGTAGAAGCCGCAATGGCATCCAGCTCATAGCCCATTGCAGTGTTGACGGATGCGCCGCCGGACTTTGCAGCCAGCAGGCAGCCTGCCAGACCGAACATGCAGGAAGCCAGGATGTAGATGCGGATCTTGGTGGCGTTGACGTTGACACCAGCCACCTCAGCAGCAGCCTCGTTGCCGCCGATGGCGTACATGTACTTGCCGTGACGGGTCTTGTTGTACAGGAACCAGAAGCACACAGCCACGACCAGGGCGATCCAGATCAGCACGGGAACCTTCAGGATGGTGTTGGAGGCCAGAGAGGTAAAGTTCTTGTTCAGGGAGCCGATGGGGGTACCGCCGGTGTAGACCAGGCAGATACCGTAGACGACCTGCTGCATACCCAGGGTAGCGATAAAGGGCTGGACCTTCAGGTAAGAAACGACCAGACCGTTGCACAGACCCACGATGGCGCAGATGGCAATGACCAGAATGAACACCACAGGGGTGGGCAGAGTGGGCATGTTGGGGTAGAACTTACCGGCAGCGCCCTCAGTCTGCGCAAAGATGCAGGCCAGGCAGGCGGCAAAACCAGCCAGACGGCCTGCGGACAGGTCGTTGCCGGTGGTGATCAGACAGCCGGAGATGCCCAGCGCGATGATGTAGCGGATGGACACGTTCTTGAACAGGTTGATCAGGTTTGCAGGTGCAAAAAAGTTCGGATGGATGATGCCGACGAACAGAGAGACGAGCAGCATCAGAACGATAATGGCGTTGTTGCCCAGCCATTTCTTTACGGATTTACCCGTTAATTTCTTGGTAGCTTCCACAATAGACAGCCTCCTTGTTTACTGATTGGCCGCTGCCGTTTCGGGCGCGGTCTCAAACTGGGTAGCCAGCTCCATGATGTTCTCCTGGGTCGCGTCCTTGCCGTCGATGAAGCCGGTGACGCGGCCATCGCACATGACCATGACGCGGTTGGACATGCCAATGATCTCGCTCATTTCAGAGGAGATCATAATGATGCTCTTGCCCTGCTTGGCCAGATCGGCAATGATGCAGTAGATCTCGTACTTTGCACCAACGTCGATGCCGCGGGTGGGCTCGTCCAGGATCAGGACATCGGGGTTATTTGCCAGCCAGCGGGCGATCAGCACCTTCTGCTGGTTGCCGCCGGACAGGCTCTTGATCTGGGTCTTGGGGCTGGGCACCTTGATGGCCATCTTTTCCTTATTGGTCGCCACCAGATCCAAAATCTTCTTGTCATCCAGCATGATGGGGCCCTTGCGCAGAGCGTCCAGCGATGCAATGGAGATGTTGTCGGCCACGCTCAGCACACCCATGATGCCGGTTGCGCGGCGATCCTCGGTCAGCAGAGCCACGCTCTTCCGGATGGCATCGCGGGGCTGCTTGATGTGGACCTCTTCGCCCTTGATCCACACCCTGCCGGAGGTGTGTGCACGCAGACCAAAGATGCCTTCCATCAGCTCGGTGCGCTGTGCGCCCACCAGACCAGCCACGCCCAGAATCTCGCCCTTTTTCAGCTCAAAGCTGCAATGGCGGAAGGAGCGCGGATGGATGGAGGTGAAGTCCTCCACCTTCATCATCACTTCCTCGGAGGGGTGGTTCTCCAGCGGCGGGAACAGATTGGACAGCTCACGGCCGACCATCTTGGCGATGATCTGCTCCTTGGTCATGTTGGCAACGTCCCACTTGCCGATGTAATGGCCGTCACGCATGATGGTCACTTCGTCAGCAATGACCTTGATCTCGTCCATCTTGTGGCTGATGTAGACCAGTGCAACGCCCTGCTCCTTCAGCTCACGCATGATGCGGAACAGCGATTCCACTTCGTTGGCGGTCAGGGAGGAGGTGGGCTCGTCCAGGATCAGCACCTTGCAGTTTGCAGAAACAGCCTTTGCAATTTCCACCATCTGCATCTGGGCAATGCTCAGGCTGCCCAGCTTTGCGTGGGAATTGATCTGCAGCTTCAGCTTCTTCAGCAGTGCATCGGTATCGGCATACATTTTGCTGTGGTCCACAATGGTGATGGGGCCAATCTTTTTGGTGGGGTAGCGGCCCAGCCAGATATTCTCAGCCACGGTACGGGCCGGGATGGGCTGCAGCTCCTGATGCACCATGGCAATGCCGCGGCCCAGTGCATCCAACGGGTTCGCAATAACGACCTTTTCTCCCTCGTATTCGATCTCGCCCTCGTCCATCTTGTAAATGCCGAACATGCACTTCATCAGGGTGGACTTACCGGCACCGTTTTCGCCCATCAGGGCCATAACTTTACCGGGGCGGAGCTCCAACTGCGCGTGGTCCAGCGCTTTTACGCCGGGGAAGGTCTTGACCACGTCTTTCATTACCAGACGGTATTCTGACATTCCGCAGAGCCTCCTTATCTTGCAATTTGCAGGCCGCGCGGTGCGTCCTTTCTTTCCAAAAGAAGGCGCGTGCGCCCGAGAGAAATCTCGCACGCACGCGCTTTTAAGCTTTTACCAAGCCATAGGACTCACTGCGTACCTTGCAAACGTGAGTTTTGTGCTACAGGAATTAGAGGTACTGTGCTGCGTTCTCGGTAGTGACCTTGACGTAGTCGACCCAGTAGTACTCCTCAACGTCCTTGCCCTCAACAAACAGCTGAGTAGCCTCGGCAGCCTTGGTAGCCTGGCCCACGTCGTCGTTCAGAACGGTACCGGTCATCTTGCCGTCAACAACGTTCTGGACAGCCTCTTTCAGTGCGTCAACACCGACCAGGTAGATGTCCTTGCCAACGGTACGGCCAGCCTGCTCGATGGACTGCAGAGCGCCCAGAGCCATTGCGTCGTTGTTGCAGAACACAACTTCGATCTTCTCGCCGTACTGTGCCAGAGCGTTTGCAACGTCCTGCTGTGCGGTGGTCTGATCCCAGTTGTCCAGGTACTCGTACAGGCACTCCACTTCCTTGCCGGCATCGGTCAGAGCCTTGATGGAGTACTCGGTGCGGTACTGAGCATCGATGTTCT
>OIWK01003442.1_pt1 | contig 11021 bp, 8 predicted proteins | sample 1587401 | NCBI WGS metagenome assembly OIWK01 (sample SAMEA3888911, study PRJEB22519) | human gut metagenome | biome: human gut; feature: human-associated habitat; material: faeces | place: Denmark | collected 2009
ATTATTCATTTATTGTGTACCTTCAAATATCAGCTGGTGGAAGTACCGGAAGGTTATCTGGAGAGTACCGGACGTGAACTGAATGCAGAATATAAAGAAAAATTAATTTGTAAAGTGGTATGGCATTACGGAAAGAAGCTGATATTACCGGCTCCAATTCGAAATATTATCACAGTTGTAAATGGTATCCGTTATATATGGAAGGGACTGCAGAGCCTGCGCCATCGCCGACTGGATGTGGCCGTTCTGGATGCAACGGGTATTGCGGTATCACTGCTCCGTCAGGATATGGGAACCGCAGGTTCCGTTATGTTCCTGCTTGGAATTGGCGAGCTGCTTGAGGAGTGGACACACAAGAAATCCGTCGGTGATCTGGCACGAAGCATGTCTCTAAACGTAGAGAAAGTATGGCAGAAAGTTGGAGACCAGGAAGTTCTGGTATCTTCTTCTACCATTGAAAAAGGCGATGCGATCATCGTTCATGCCGGAAATGTGATCCCGTTTGACGGTGTGGTAACAGCCGGAGACGCTACCGTAAATCAGGCTTCCCTGACAGGCGAATCCGTACCGGTTGCAAAAACCATAGATTCTTACGTTTACGCAGGTACTGTTCTGGAAGAAGGTGAGCTGACCATCCGTGTGGAAGCAACCGGAAGTGCTACAAAATACGAGAAGATTGTTACCATGATCGAGGATTCCGAAAAACTGAAATCCAATCTGGAAGGAAAAGCAGAGCATCTGGCAGACAAGCTGGTTCCGTATACATTAGGTGGTACGTTACTGACTTGGTTACTCACAAGAAATGCCACAAAAGCATTGTCTATCCTGATGGTAGACTTCTCATGTGCGCTGAAGCTGGCAATGCCAATTTCTGTACTTTCTGCAATCCGTGAGGCACAGCAGTGTGACATTACCGTCAAAGGCGGAAAATATCTGGAGGCCGTTGCCGAGGCAACAACCATCGTATTTGATAAAACTGGTACACTGACAAAGGCAAAACCGACGGTGATCGATGTCATTCCGTTCAACGATTCGGAGCCGGATGAGCTGCTTCGTATCGCAGCCTGCCTAGAAGAACATTTTCCACATTCTATGGCAAAAGCCGTTGTGACAGCTGCAAAACAGAAAAAGCTGGAGCACGAGGAAATGCATTCTAAAGTGGAATACATAGTAGCACATGGTATTTCTTCTTTCATCGAAGAAAAACGTGTGGTGATCGGAAGCTATCATTTTGTATTTGAAGATGAACAGTGCCAGATTCCGGAAGGTAAAGAAGTTGTATTTGATAACCTGCCGGAAGAGTGTTCCTGCCTGTACATGGCTGTTAATCAGCAGCTTGCAGCCGTTATCTGTATCGAAGATCCTGTACGTGAGGAAGCAACGGATGTCATTCAGGATCTGCGTGACAATGGTATCCAAAAAATTGTTATGATGACTGGAGACAGCGAGCGTACTGCAGCAGCAATTGCACGCAAAGTCGGTGTAGATGAGTATTATTCTGAAGTTCTGCCGGAAGATAAAGCAAACTTCGTAGAACAGGAGAAAGCACTTGGTCATAAAGTAATTATGATCGGTGACGGAATCAACGATTCACCGGCTCTGTCAGCCGCTGACGCAGGTGTGGCCATCAGCGATGGTGCAGCCATTGCCCGTGAGATCGCAGACATTACCATCGCAGCTGATGATCTGCATGAGATCGTGACGTTGAAGAAGATCAGTAACAGGCTGATGCAGCGCATTCATCGCAATTATCGCTTTATCGTAGCGTTTAATGCAGGACTGATCGCGCTTGGTGTTGGCGGAATCATTCAGCCGACCACATCTTCACTGTTGCATAACACTTCAACACTGTATATCGGTTTGAAGAGTATGGAAAATCTGCTGGATGAACAGGAGAAAAATAAATAGAAGCATGTTGTGATGAAAAATGATTGTGCTTAAGGATAAGAAACCCGTGGAACTTTGAAAAATAGGCTCCATGGGTTTTTTATTGGATAGGAAAATTGTTTATTTTCAGAGAAGTAATTGTTTTTTGTATGAAAATCCGCTATACTATCACAGGCAATTCATAGTAAAATAGTAAACAATACAGAATCTGGTAAAAAGAAAAGGTTCTGAAATGTTCGAAAAATATTAGAAATACATTGGAGGAGACACGAATGGAAGAAAATACTTCTTTGCATACAGAATGTGCACATAAGCCGCGTCCGGCTGTGCTGAATCAGTTTTCCAGAACGGAACTGCTTCTGGGAGAAGATAACATGCGGCGTCTGTTCAACGCCAGAGTAGCGGTATTTGGAATCGGTGGTGTCGGCGGATACACCGTAGAAGCACTTGCGCGTGTGGGCGTTGGAACGTTGGATCTGATCGATGATGACCGGGTCTGTCTGACCAACTTAAATCGTCAGATTTTTGCAACAAGAAAAACCATTGGAAAATATAAAGTAGATGTAGCGAAAGAGCGTATTCTGGAGATTAACCCGAAGGCAGTTGTCAACACATATAAGACTTTTTATATGCCGGATACCGCAGATCAGTTTGATTTTTCTCAGTATGATTATGTGGTGGATGCGATTGATACCGTCACCGGAAAATTGATGCTTGTGGAGCAGGCAAAAGCCGCAGGTGTGCCGATCATCAGTTCCATGGGAGCAGGAAACAAGATGGATGCATCTGCTTTCGAAGTGGCAGATATCTATGAGACTTCTGTTTGCCCGCTGGCAAAAGTTATGCGCCGCGAGTTGAAAAAACGTGGTATTGATCATCTGAAGGTGGTTTATTCCAAAGAAAAGCCCCTGACACCGATCGCAGATACAGAAAACGGCTGTAAAAATAATTGTGTCTGCCCGCCAGGAACAGCAAGAAAATGTACCGTGCGCCGTCAGATTCCGGGAAGCATGGCTTTTGTACCGTCAGTAGTCGGACTGATCATTGCAGGTGAGATTACAAAGGATCTGACAGAACTGCCGCAGTAGAAAAGTATTGTTTTTATAGTATCGGTTAGAAATATAAATGTAACTACCAGTGAGAATGAAGCATATAAGTGATATAGAAATGGAGAGCATATGGGAGAAATACAATTATCCGTACAGGAACTGTCTGCAATGCCGGAAGACAGCTATCAGTTAGTAGATATCCGGGATGAGCATGCGCGTTCCTACGGCGTGATCCCGGGCAGTGTGGCTCTGAGCGCAGAGGAACTGTCGGAATCACAGGAAATTGATAAAAATAAAACAGTTGTTATTTATTGCCAGAAAGGTGAGATGAGCGTTCCGGCAGCAGAAGCACTGCAGGAAGCCGGTGTGGATGCCCGAAGCCTGAACGGTGGATACTTAGCATGGCTGATGGAATCCATGAAACAGAAAGAAGAAGCCCAAAAAGAGGAAGAGACTCCGGAGTATGTGGAAATCGAGCAGAGTATTCGCAAAAAGTTCCGGAAAACTATCTGGTGCCGTTTTACCCGTGCGGTACGTGAATACGAGCTGGTAAAAGAGGGGGATAAGATCGCAGTCTGTATCTCTGGTGGAAAAGATTCCATGCTGATGGCAAAACTTTTCCAGGAGTTGAAACGCCACAACAAGTTTAATTTTGAAGTGGTATTTCTGGTCATGGATCCGGGATACAGTCCGGCAAACAGACAGATCATAGAGGCAAACGCAAAGAGAATGAATATCCCAATCACGATTTTTGAGTCGGACATTTTCGATGCAGTATTTAATATAGAAAAATCACCGTGTTATCTGTGTGCGAGAATGCGCCGTGGACATCTCTACAGCAAGGCGAAGGAACTTGGATGCAACAAGATTGCTTTAGGTCATCATTACGATGATGTCATTGAGACTATTCTGATGGGCATGCTCTATGGAGCCCAGATGCAGACCATGATGCCAAAGCTGCACAGCACAAATTTTGAAGGTATGGAGCTGATCCGTCCGCTGTATCTGATCCGCGAGGATGATATCAAGAAATGGCGTGACAGCAATGACCTGCATTTTATCCAGTGTGCATGTAAGTTTACTGATACCTGTAGCACCTGCGGCGGTGAGAATATTTCTAAACGTGTGGAAGTGAAAAATCTGATTCGTCAGTTGAAAGAGACAAATCCGTTCGTGGAATCCAATATTTTTAAAAGTGTGGAGAATGTCAACTTAAGTACGGTTATCGCCTATAAGCAGGGTGGTGTGAAACATCACTTCCTGGATGATTACGATAAAGTAGAGAAAAAAGAGGAAGCATAGGATCTAAGCAAAAAAGAAATTTGTGTTTTGTATACAGAATCAAAAGATAGTAAAAAAGATCAGAAAATGCTAGAATCAAGAAGAAAAATATAGAAAAGCGAAAAAATCGGGAAGATGCAACTGGCAGTTGACGGATTTTCAAGGGTAATTGGTGGTTGTCAATCGGGATTTTTCGTATAATGAATCCATCAGGAGAAGTTATGCTGAGGACATCAAAAGCAGAACGTATTCTGATGGATTTTTTGTTTGATAGGTAATACGCTGAATGGAAAAATGTTCTATTGATAATAGCGGGTAAGTATGTGATAGCATATTTCCTTCTATCAGATGGAAACAATTTATTTATAATAGGAAAGGTATCAAGAGTTATGAAACTTGCGGAAAAAATTATGGCATTGAGAAAGCAGCGCGGCTGGTCGCAGGAAGAATTGGCGCAGCAGCTTTCGGTATCCAGACAGTCCGTATCGAAATGGGAGAGCGGAGCGTCCGTGCCGGATCTGGACAAAATCTTAAAGATGAGTGAGATTTTTGATGTGTCTACGGATGCTCTCTTAAAAGAAGAAATGGATCTGAACGAGAGAAACGCAGTATTTGAAGATTTACAGAATGAACGGATGAAAATGGAATCACCTGATAGGGGAAATTTTGTGAATAATCAAAATGACACACAGCAGCAATTTGGAGAAGATACACGAAACGAAGAAATTCCGACGCATCATGTTTCCATGCAGGAAGCAAAGGATTATATTGAATGGGCAAAGCACAAAGCTCCGTGGATCGCATTAGGAACATTTCTGTGTGTATTGTCTCCTGTATGGCTTTTACTGCTTGGCGGAACGGCAGAATATAAGGTGCTTCCAATCACAGAGGATATGGCAGGCGGAATGGGCATTGTGATTCTTCTATGTATGGTGGCTGTGGCAGTCGCAATTTTTATCATTAAGGGCACGCCCCAGGAACGTTTTCAGTTCTTTGAAACACAGCATCTTATAGCGGATGATGAAGTTCGGGCTATGATTCTGGAAGAAAAACAGGAATTTGCACTGCTGAGTCGCAAATGCGTTGTGACGGGAGTGGTTCTTTCCATTCTCAGTGTGGTTCCTATGATGCTGATGGCGGCCTTTTCCATGCCGGACATTTATTATATATACAGTCTTGGTGTTTTGCTGATTTTTGTGGCAATCGCAACTTTTTTCTTTGTATGGTCCGGAACCATTGCGGGAAGTTACAGGATTTTACTGGAGGAAGATGATTACAGTCTGAAAAATAAACAGAACAGTGGCAGAAGAACGCAGATTTCCAGGATTTACTGGTGTTCTGTGACGGCAATCTTTCTGGCGGTCAGCTTTTTGACGAACCGATGGGACTTGACATGGATCATCTGGGCTTGTGCAGGAGTGCTATGTGGCGCGGTTTCTGCTATAATGTCTTTATCGAGAAGATAAAATGATATAAAAATACAAAACATACCTGATAAGTTGGTTAAGCAAGGAAAGGCCTTCTTTAGACAAAAAAGTGTCTGAAGAAGGTCTTTTTTTGCTCAAAAAACGGCACTCCTTTCGTCCCTAGTCATAAAGATAACTCCTTATGCGAGCATAATCGTTATCTTTATGAGTGGTACGAGTGAACTGGGAGAATAAAAAATATAAAAAATCTTCAAAAACCTAGTTGACAAATAGGAATAAGGGGAATATAATACACTCAACAAATAAAACATAGAAAACAGATATGATTTATAGGAGGACGAAACAATGGCTAACATTTATAAAGGAACACTTGGTTTAATCGGTAACACACCACTGGTTGAAGTTACAAATGTAGAGAAAGATCAGGATCTCAACGCTAAAATCCTTGTAAAATTAGAATACTTCAATCCGGCAGGAAGTGTCAAGGACAGAATTGCAAAAGCGATGATCGAGGATGCTGAAGTAAAAGGATTATTAAAAGAAGGTTCTGTAATTATTGAGCCGACTTCAGGAAACACAGGTATCGGTCTTGCAGCTATCGCAGCAGCGAAAGGATACAGAATCATCCTTACCATGCCGGAGACCATGAGTGTTGAGAGAAGAAACATCTTAAAAGCTTATGGCGCAGAGGTCGTTTTAACAGAAGGTTCCAAAGGAATGAAAGGAGCCATTGCAAAAGCAGATGAACTCGCAAAAGAGATTCCAAACAGCTATATCCCGGGACAGTTTGTAAATCCGGCAAACCCGGCAGCTCACAAAGCAACAACTGGTCCGGAGATCTGGAATGATACAGACGGAAAGGTAGATGTATTTATCGCAGGAGTAGGCACAGGCGGAACATTAACAGGTACAGGCGAATATCTGAAATCCAAAAATCCGGATGTCAAGATTATCGCAGTAGAGCCTGCAACATCTCCGGTACTTTCCGAAGGTAAGAGCGGAGCTCACAAAATTCAGGGTATTGGCGCTGGTTTCGTACCGGACGTATTAAATACACAGGTATATGATGAAATTATCACAATTGAAAATGATGATGCATTTGAGAAAGCAAAACTTCTGGCAAAGAAAGAAGGCGTTTTAGTCGGAATTTCTTCCGGAGCAGCATTATCCGCAGCAATTCAGGTAGCAAAACGTCCGGAATTTGCAGGAAAAACAATTGTAGCATTATTACCGGATACAGGTGACAGATATTATTCAACACCATTATTCACAGAGGAATAGAAAAAACTGTGAGAGCAAGAATGTTTTAGAGTGATTTGATACGTTCAAGTGAATTTGAACTGTTATCAGAATCTGTGAAACAAAGACAACAGCAGGATGGCAGACAGCAGATCCTGAACAGGACAGATTATGAAAGGCAAAGGTTGAGAGAAATGGCAGAGAAAATCGCAAGAAAAGACAGAAATTTTAAATTTGAGACATTACAGTTACACGTAGGACAGGAGAGTCCGGATCCGGTTACAGATGCAAGAGCAGTACCGATTTATCAGACATCTTCTTATGTATTCCGTAACTGCGATCATGCAGCAGCACGTTTCGGACTTGCAGATGCAGGTAATATTTACGGACGTCTGACAAACCCGACAGAGGACGTATTTGAGCAGAGAATGGCAGCACTGGAAGGCGGCGTTGCAGCATTAGCAGTAGCTTCCGGAGCGGCAGCGATTACTTATACCATTGAAAATCTTGCTCAGGCCGGAGACCATATTGTAGCAGCAAAAAATATTTACGGTGGTTCCTTTAATTTACTTGAGCATACACTTCCACAGTATGGTATCGAGACTACATTCGTAGATCCGTTCAACATTGACGAAGTAAAAGCAGCTATTCAGGACAATACAAAAGCACTTTACATCGAGACACTTGGTAACCCGAACTCTGATGTAGTAGATATCGAGACACTGGCAAACATTGCTCATGAGCATAAAATCCCGCTGGTAATCGACAATACATTCGCAACACCATATCTGGTTCGCCCGATTGAATACGGTGCAGATATCGTTGTTCATTCTGCAACAAAATTCATTGGCGGACATGGAACAAGCATCGGTGGTGTTATCGTAGACAGCGGAAAATTTGACTGGGAAGCATCTGGAAAATTCGCTTCTTTAACAGAGCCGAACCCAAGCTACCACGGAATCAGCTTCACAAAAGCAGTTGGACCGGCAGCTTTTGTTACAAAGATCCGTGCAATCTTACTGCGTGATACAGGAGCAACCGTTTCTCCGTTCAACTCATTCCTGTTCTTACAGGGACTTGAGACCCTGTCCTTACGTGTAGAGCGTCACGTAGAGAACGCACTGAAAGTAGTTCAGTACTTAAACAACCATCCACAGGTAGAGCGTGTACATCATCCGTCTGTATCTGAAGATCCAAGCCAGCAGGCATTATACAAAAAATACTTCCCGAACGGCGGTGGTTCTATCTTCACCTTCGAGATCAAAGGCGGCGCAGAGGCAGCGAAGAAGTTTATCGATAACCTCGAACTCTTCTCCTTACTTGCAAATGTTGCTGACGTGAAGTCTCTCGTGATCCATCCGGCATCTACGACCCACTCCCAGTTAAACGACGAGGAGTTGGCGGATCAGGGCATCAAGCAGAACACGATCCGTCTCTCCATCGGTACAGAGAACATCGACGACATCATCGAGGATCTGGACGAGGCGTTTAAGACATTACAGGAATAATCCCCCAACAGTTCAGCCGTGCGTCGAGCTGTGCTGGAAAAAATCCCCCTCAATTAACGAACGAATACAGGACAGCGGTCACTGCGTAGCAATATGTGTGACCGCTGTTCTGTTGTTGGACGGAAGTGGAATATATGTGGATGCCATGCTGCCGTCCCCAATATATAAATCTGTAACGGTCTGTGCCGTTGAACAGGCACAGAAAAAGCTTCGTAAGAAACTGCCTTAAGACAATTTTTTTGCGAAGCTTTTTTGTTTCGACATATAAAATACAATATAAAAAAGTCACAAAGCCGCAGATTTTATGACTGACACGGACCCTTCACACTGTTTAAGATCTCCTCAGCCGCCAGTCTGTGCTTTTCCTCCAGCTCATGTTTCTGATCCAGGATCGTCTGGATCGTGATTCCGTCTAAGTAGTCCATGATGACGCGGTTTAGACCTTCCCAGACCGGGAGCGTGTCGCAGGCGGAGCAGCGCTCGCAGGGGTTTGGAGTGTGCTCGAGGCAGGAGACCGGAGCGAGGCTGCCCTCCGTGGTCTGCAGAATCTTTCCGACGGTACACTCCGACGGGGATTTTGCGAGTTTGTATCCGCCCTGGTAGCCGCGGGTGGTGGAGAGCATTCCGGTCTTGTTTAAGAGTGGAACGATCTGCTCTAAATATTTTTTTGAGAGACCCTGGCGGGCGGCGATGTCCTTTAAGGAGATAAAGCCATCGTCGGCATGTTCAGCCAGGTCGATGACCATGCGCAGTGCATAACGACCTTTTGTAGATATTTTCATGATTATTTCACCAATTTCAACAGTGATCTGACAAGATGTGAGATGCTCAGATCACTGGACTTCCTAAAAAATGTTATAATTATGCCGATACGGAACAATTTTGCGATATTATTCTGTAGAAATACGCTCAGAGGGCATCCGCAGATGAAACAAACAAAGATTCCGCTCACATGCGGAATCCGGAACTGCTCTGATTATACTACAAAAAAGGTAGGCATTCAACCGACGTTTTGCTTTTTCTCAAGGTTGCCAGAAAAAAACACATGTGATAAAATAGAAGTAATCGTGGATCGAATCAGAAAGGAACCATAAATATTATGAAAAAGCTGGAAGATTATGTAGTAAGCATCCCGGATTTTCCGGAGCCGGGAATTATTTTCCGTGATATCACTTCAATTTTACAGGATTCGGACGGATTAAAGCTGTCGATTGATTCTCTCCTTGAGATGGTAAAAGACGTAGATTTCGATGTGGTCGTTGGAGCGGAGTCCAGAGGATTTATTTTTGGAACACCGGTTGCTTACGCGATGGGAAAAGCCTTTGTTCCAGCGAGAAAACCGGGAAAGCTTCCGAGAGAGACCGTTTCTATGGAGTACGCCTTGGAGTACGGCACAGGAACCATCGAGCTCCACAAGGATTCCATCAAGCCGGGCCAGAAGGTCGTGATCATCGATGACCTGATCGCGACAGGCGGAACCGTGGAAGCAATCGCAAAGCTTGTGGAAGAGCTTGGCGGAGAGGTCGTTAAGATCTGTTTTGTGATGGAGCTTGCGGGATTAAAGGGAAGAGATAAACTGCAGAAATATGATGTGGATTCTGCGATCATTTACGAGGGGAAATAAGCTCGTCAGACAGGTTTGAGAGAACATGGCAGCAATGCCGGGAAAGTAAAAAGGTAATGCCGCCAGGGAACGCTAAAAAAGCGGTCTGGCGGCATTTTTACGTCACTGGGCATCCGGAAGAAACTGCCTGTGGCGATGATACAAGGCGGAAAGTGAGAACCAGAAGGTACCGACGAAATGTTTCACGACTTCTGGAATGCCTGTTACCGTAAATAGAAAAGAGGATAAAAATGAGAGAGATCGTATTTAAAATGGAACGTCCGGGTCTTGTGGAGGTCGGACAGGAGGTGGACGTCAGCGAGTCCATCACACCGGTCAATGTGAACTACATGATCGAGCCGGCGGTGGCGATGTCGGGATTGTTCCGGTTTACGGAGAGACTGAAGAGCAAAAAGGGCATCGTGAAGGATATTATCCAGAATGACCGTGGGTATTATGTGACGGTGGAATTCGACGAGTGATCATGTAGAGGCCGGACTCTGTTTTCTGTGAAAAAACAGCAGAAACAGGAGATACATGGTGGATAAAAGAAGTATCTGCACTGCAGTCCGGAAAAAATCCGGGAGTCCTGCCGGAAGCGGAAGCGTTTCCGGAAAGAGCCGGAAGAGCCACAGGGCGCAAAGCAGGCAGAAAACAGGCTTTCCGATCAATATCCATGCGTTCCAGTCACATGGGACGATCCTTCGGAGCGCCAGAATATGGAGCAGGGCTAAAAGCATCTCACTCGCAAGCATCCCCCAGAGGCATGCGCGGATCCCAAACTCCGGGATCCCGAACCACACGAAGGCGATGCGGACGAGAAGGGAGATCAGATGGTGGAAAAAAGTGAGCTTTGTTTTTCCGAGACCATTTAAAATACTGCCAGACGAGGTGGCGAGATAGAGAAACGGGCAGAGCCAGGATAAAATCTGGATGAAACGTCCGGCATCGGCGTTGTGGTAAAAGGTTTCGCCCAGTGCTGGACCGAAGCGGGTGAAGAGCCCGACGCAGAGAATTCCCATGTACA
>OIWK01003456.1_pt1 | contig 10986 bp, 8 predicted proteins | sample 1587401 | NCBI WGS metagenome assembly OIWK01 (sample SAMEA3888911, study PRJEB22519) | human gut metagenome | biome: human gut; feature: human-associated habitat; material: faeces | place: Denmark | collected 2009
GTGGAAGTGCTAAATCTTTAGGAAAAAATTTTACTAAGGAACGTATCAAAGAACGTATTGAGAATAAACTCCAGAGAACTGCCATTTCTTCTGTTCGCAAGAAGTTAATAGACACCAACGCTCCCAATATAACAGGAAACATCGGCCTTCAGAAATGGGCAAATAAGGAAAATTTAAAGATTGTTTCTACTACATATGGCCAGATGCTTACACATAATCTACATAATTTTTCAGAACTTGAAAGCCGCATAACCTTGTTACATATGCAACAAAAAGAGGTAAATACCACTGTCGTCTCTCTTGAATCACAGATCCGACATCTTCGAGAACTGCTAAAATACGCTGAACAATATCAGAAAAATAAAATTTATAACGACCATTATAAAAGCTCAAAAGATTCGGATCGTTATTTCCGTAAATATGAATCTCAAATTATCCTTTTCGCTGGTGCCGAGCATATTTTACAGGAAAATGGTATAGACCTGAAACAGCTCAATACCAATAAGTTACAGGCTCAAATTTCAGAGCTTATTTCCAGAAAGAAGCCAATAAATACTCAATATGTTTCCTTTCGGAAAGAAATGAAAGAGTTGGAATTGATACATCAAAACTTGTCCAAGTATCTAAAACCGGATGATCCTGAAATAGAAAAATCTTCCCATAACAAACTTCCTTCTTTGTAAAACCATAATAATAGGCAGCGATTTCACTCGCTGCCTAAATTCCCGTTAAACCGATATCCTACACCTCGTACTGTTTGTATATAATGGTTGTCCAGGATCATCTTCTATTTTTTCTCTGATATTGCAGATATGTCGCATAACCACATTATAATCACCGGAATAAGGTTCATTCCATACCAGATCATAAACCATTTCTTTTCCAAATATTCTACCTGGACTTTTCGCTAAAAGAAGTAAAATATCATATTCATATTTTGAAAGATGAACATCACTATCATTCTTTTTAACAATTCGTTCCTGTAGATATATTTTTAATTCTCCAAACCTTATAATTTCCGGTATGAATTGGTTTTTATGTTCCCAGCTAGTCAATATGTTTTCACTTATGCTTCCATTAGCATCTGTGATTCTCTCAATAATTTCTATCTTTTTCACCTTTATTGCCTCTACATTATTAATTTTATATTCTATATATCATCTGCCATTTGACTTTTTTCTTCTACAAGTAATATAATATATTTATTACATATGTAGGATTTAGCAGGAGGATTTTATTATGTCACTACCCCAAATTTCAGAAGCCGAATTTGAAGTTATGAAAATTGTATGGAAATATGCTCCCATCAATACAAATGAAATTACAGAAAAACTTACTCTAACTACCAGCTGGAGTCCAAAAACAATTCAAACTCTTATCAAGAGACTTGTTTCCAAAAAAGCTCTTTCCTACGAAAAACAAAGCCGGGTATTTGTCTATACTCCATTAGTCCAAGAAGATGAATATATACGCCAGGAAAGCAATTCTTTTTTAAAGCGATATTATAATGGAAATCTTTCTTCTATGCTGGCTTCTTACCTTGAAGACGATAAGCTCTCTTCAACAGAAATTGATAACTTACGCCATTTATTATCAAAACATCAGAAATAGGAGGTTTTGAATGAGCAACTGGATTATCCGCTTTTTAATCAGTAATATCTTCATATGTATTTTTACACTTGTAATAATCGGAACAAAAAAACTTCTGAAAAAATATTTATCTGCGGCTACACAGTACCATCTCTGTTTTCTTTTATTTTTACTACTTGCCGTGCCATTTTTTCCTGTACAGATTCATGGCTCACAACTTTTTTCATGGTTACATTTTTTTCAAACTGACTCAGGACTTAACTCTGGTACCGACACGCTATCCGAACTTACCAGTAATACACAAAATATTTTGTTAAACCAGGTGAATGATTTTTCAGTTTCCATTAGTAGTCAATTTTCTGGAGGCTTGAATGCCATACTCTTTCTAATATGGATAACGGGTGTTATGATTATGTCAGTCCTCACCCTTCATTCATTAAACTATGTACGTTCCATAAAAAGATCTGCTCTCCCGCTTCAAAATCAGCAGGTAAAAACTATTTATTACAATTGTTTAAAGGAACTTAAAATCTCTCACCCAGTATCCGTCTACAGTACTGCATTTTTAAAATCACCAGTTTTAATCGGAATAATACATCCCAGAATTTACATTCCCATCCATTTAATTTCCGAACTGAATCCTGATGATATGCGTTTTATGCTGCTACACGAATTACAGCATTACCGTCACAAAGATACATTTATTGGCTTCCTCATGGTCATAAGTAATATACTCTACTGGTTTAACCCTTTTGTTTGGTACACTTTAAAAGAAATTCTCTGTGACCGTGAAATAGCCTGTGATTCTGCTGTATTGCAGATGATTTCTGCTGATGAATACCAAGCTTATGGAACTACACTGATTAATTTTGCAGAAAAAATATCCTCTTTTTCCTCTCCACTGGCAGTTGGAATGTCCGGAAATTTCAGGCAGATGAAACGACGTATTCTCAACATCGCCGTTTTTAGGAAAGAAACTCTTTATCAAAAAATGAGAGCATTGATAATTTATCTGGTCATTAGTGCTGTTTTTATTGGATGTACACCCATTTTATCCATTGATGCCTCTACTCAAAGCGTATATCATTTTAGTGATACAGACAAAAATATCTCCCTGTTAGATATATCCGAAACATTTGGAACATATGATGGATCATTTGTTTTGTATGACAATAATTTGGATTCCTGGAAAATATACGATCTTGAAGAAGCCACCAAACGTATTCCGCCAGAGTCTACCTACAAAATATACGATGCATTATTAGGGTTGGAATCCGGAATCATCACACCAGAACACTCTTCCATGACATGGAATGGTGATGCCTTTCCTTTTCCATCCTGGGAAGCTGATCAGGATTTAAACTCTGCTATGCAAAATTCCGTTAACTGGTATTTCCAGGCAATTGATTCGCAGCTCGGAATTAACAGAGTCCAGGAATTTTTGAATAAAATAGAATATGGAAACCAGACAACCAGTTCAAATCTGGATTTATACTGGTCCGATTTTTCATTAAAAATCTCGCCTTTAGAGCAAGTAACATTATTGAAAAAATTTAACACAAATGAATTCCATCTAAATTCCCAAAATGTATTTTCTGTTAAAAATGCTATAAAAATTGCCAGTACACCTAATGGTAATTTCTACGGAAAAACTGGAACCGGTCGTGTCAACGGACAGGATATCAACGGCTGGTTTATCGGATATGTAGAAACTTCCGATAACAGCTATTATTTTGCAACCAATATCCAAAGTGATTCTAATGCAACTGGCAAAAAAGCATTTGAAATCACTTCTGATATCTTAAAAAAATTACATATATGGAATTAACAAATATGAAAGGGCTGATAGTTGTTATCAGTTCTTTCTTTTTATTCTATATTGATATTTGGGAACTTCTTTCGTACCATTATTCAGAATTTTATTCCCCATATATTTAAAACTCTTATCATCGTTGAACTTAACAGTCAGCTCACTTGTAATAACGGCATCATTACATATAAATGTATCACATACAGCATCAACAACCAGCACATTGTTTCCCTCTCCGCTATCTCTTATTTCAACGACCTCCGGTAAAGATGTTCCAAAATAAGTAGGGCTATAATTTAAACAACCTAATCGTTCCCAGTCATAAGTTTGATGTTCCGAATCAAATGCTGCCCATTTTTTAATTTGCTCCGCTGTTATCGGCAAAAACTCCATTATCAGATTTTCAAACTCTTCTGCCGGAATTCCACTTGAGTTACCTGAAAACTCATATCTCTCCCCGTATTTCATTCGATATAAATATTCATATAAACCATTATAATCTAACCCTTCCATATCAGATCTATCCCAATCAGAACATAAAAGATTATTCCCCTGATATCCAAGCAAATACACACACCTCTTTGAAACTTCCCTGCATTCATCACTTAAAGGTTTAATTCTTATCATAGAACTGCCATCAACCGCTTCTGATACTTCCGGATATTTTGGAACACATAGCGTATAACCAAACCAGCCTTTTTCTGTATATTTCCATTCTTCTATCCTTGTATACGAAACATATACAATAGATGGATTGTCGTTCATACCCCAAACAACTTTCGCAGCCAACAAATACATATCTGTCCCATCATAATTGAATTTGAGTCTTTCTATCCCACCATCCCTGTTAATCCTATATAAGGCGATATCTCCTGGCAGATCCTGTTCTGCCCTGAAAAGAAATTCTTCCATTTTAGAATAATTAGCCATATTTGAATACGGCGCTGATGTAATAACAGGGACATTTTTTTCCTTTAATACTTCCTGCATTTTTTCCATTACTGTCTCAGAAACTACTACATTCGATGAAGTTCCTTTATCCGCCTTTTGATAAATGGCTTTCATCTGATTCATAACATTCTTACAATCTTCAATAGCTTCTTCTTTCACGACTTCATCTACTGGCAAATCATATCCTCTTTCTTGTACAGCATAATTCGCAGTTTCCTGTGAAATATATTCTAAATCAGCCCCTTTACATTTTGTATTTCCTATGAAAAAGCATCCCAAAATAAATAAAACACTCACCATCTTTTTCAGTTTTCTTTTTGTACTCATATCAATTATCTCCATAACATTCCTCCCACTTTTCGTCTGATAATCTTTCCGTATACCAGGTAACCTCTATTTCTGACCTTGATACATAATTGGATACATATTGAAATCTATCTTTATCTAACAGCCGAATGGTTACGCTATGACAAAACGCCTGATCTAATTCTTTTTGTGGCCATACCTCATTTACTTCCAGTGTTATTGTTCCATCTTGATTTTCTATGTAGGAAACAACTTCCGGATATGGAATATATGGTGTGGGAGCAAAATCATATACGATTCCTCTGGTTCGATACCGATATGTCTGTGTTTCCGTGTGAAATACCGTTCCTGTCTGCAGTATCTCTGCGCTTATATTAAAATATTTTTGAAATATCGCTTCAAATGATTCTTTTGGGATTTCATAAGTCTTTCCTTCCTTAAATTCATCAGTTTTTTCTTCCATTGAAAGTAAACGGTCAAAAACATCATAAAAATTTATTCCATCATAATTTTTTTCACTCCAATTAGAAGTAAACAATTTATTAAGTGTATATCCAAAAGGAAGTATATATTTTCGATTCAGCTCCCTGCATTTTTTATTTAACGGCACTACCCGAAAGGCCCGATATCCAGACGGTCCATCATATCCAGCCGGATGATATTCTTCCATAAAGAAATACCCGTTTTCTGTATATTTCCATGAATTAGCTCTAAACTCATGATAATATGTTTCCTGCCAAGTATCCTCTTTCCATTTAAAAGAGCTTACTTCAACGTCTATTTTCCCCTGTTTGGTTTTCAGATCATACCGAATAAAATGATCTCCTGCTATAACTTGAAATATAGTAGTTTTTCCATTTTTCTCTTTTTCTGCTTTTTTCAAAAAATCATCTACTTTAATACTTTGAACCATATCCAGCTGATTGTAGGAATCAATTACTGCATATCCATATTTTCCAAAATAATCCATACTTTTTTGTATTGTACTCAGCTCATATAGTGCATTTTCTTTCGCAGCATTCTCATATATGCTCTGATAGTCTTCTGCCAGCATTTCACACTCTCTGTAAATTTTTTCTTTCGTATCTTCAATTGTCTTTTTCTGCTCTTTCTTTATGCCACATCCACTACAGACAGCAAGAAAAATAACTCCCCAAAATATTTTCCAAATTTTTTTCATATCATTTTCCTCTTACATTTGTAATATTTAAAGGTAAAAATTATTCATTACCGAGATATTCATCCAGTATCGCCTTATCCTTTTCCACCACATAACCGCTTCCTCCAATATCTTTCACATTCTCTACCATACTGATGAGCAAAATAGGATTCTCTGTATCTCTATCTGTAGTAAAAACTGTAAACCAGCCAATTTCTTTTCCAGATGTATCTTCTTTTGTAGCTTTCAGTTCCGCTGTTCCGGTTTTTCCTGCTAATCTAATGTCTTCCCGGCATGCTCCATAACCAGTTCCTTCCGGGTTATTCACTACACCCTCTAGCCCCTCCATAACCTCCAAAACAATCTGTGGTGAAAAAGCATCTTTTATCCAGATTTCACTGGAAGTGCTTCCATCCGCGTGAAGATATGGCTTTATCATATTTCCATCATTTAGAAAAGCCGTATAAATGCTTGCAAGATGCAAAGGATTTACCAGAATCTGTCCCTGTCCATACCCACTGTCAGCAAGCTGGATTTCTGTTTCTATCTTGTCCGTATTAGAATACTGAGACTCTGACATTTTAATATCAAATGGAAGTTCCTGATTAAATCCTATTTGATTTAGAGATTGCATCAGTTGATCCGCACCGATTTTTAATGCTGCTTTTGCAAAATAAATATTATCTGAATAAATAAGCGCATTTTTCAAGATCACAGGTGCATAATCATGAAGTGTAGTCACTGTATAATCTCCCCACGAGGAATCTTTCTGCCATGCCAGACCCTCATTTCCAAAATCGTCATTTGCAGTAAATGCCCCCACTTTTAATCCAATTGCAGCAATTACAGGTTTAAAAGTTGAGCCTGGACACCATGTCTGGCGAAAGCGGTTGTATAAAGGCCTGTCTTCATTTTCATTTAATGCACTCCACTGGCTATTGTCCATTCCACGTACAAAATCATTATTATCATAAGATGGCGTACTTACCAACGCCAGTACTTCCCCTGTATAAGGATTCAAGGCTACAGAACATCCTCTGTCTTCTTTAAATTGTTCATAAAGAGTACTTTGAAGATCGCCATCAATCGTAGTATGGATATCTTCTCCATCTTTTTTAGGCTCATATGCAATGACACTTTTTTTATTTCCATTTGCATCTACAATACAGATCTCACACCCATCTGTCCCTTTTAGTTCTTTTTCATAAAGCGTTTCCAGTCCCGTCTTTCCAATCACACTGTTTGTACGATACCCTTCCCCTTTATGTTCCTGCAAATCCTCGGCTGTAACCGCCTGTACATACCCTACCAGATGAGAGGCAGCTTCTTTTAGATAATAAGTTCGTACTTTTACATCAGATAACATAATACCTGGAATCTTCAATAATGTGTCCTGCTTTTCTTTTTCTTCCAGAACAGTTTCATCCGGATTCACTGTCAGAAGATCGACCTCTTGTATTTTAGGAATTGTTGCTACTGGTACAAAAGAATCTGCTTTTACCCAATCGGCTTTTAACTTATCCTCAATTTCGTCTGCTCCAATTCCAAGATACTCTGCCAGTTTTTTTATTGTATCTTCACTGTTCTCCATTCTGCCCGGAACAATTCCTACCGAAGATGCAGTTCCCTCTCCAGCCAGCTGGCGACCATTTCTGTCTAAAATATTTCCTCTTTTTGCCTCTTCTAACGTTACCTGAACTTTATCCGTTGCAGATAACTCTGGAAAAATCAACTGATCCTGCCAGATTAAATGATATCCTGTCCAGTTATGTGAAAATACCGCATTGTTGGTAAATTCTACATTTCCTGCAGCAGTCTGCATATTTGTTGTATAGGAAACTGCCGCATTTCCGTTTTCTTTTCTTTTTGCTGTAATATCGGTTATGGACAGATCAGACATCTCAATGCCTTCATATATTTTAGAATTTCGTTCTATAAATTCTTCCTTACTGTTCATGCTGCTTTTTTTCTGATCCAGCATGGCATACATTTGCTCATATTCCCCTTTTTCAATATATTTCATATATTCCATTAGTCTTTTTTCAGGAACATTACGATTCATTATTGTTACAATACCGATTCCACCACCAATCAATATACCGCTAAATAAAACTATTTTTGTGATAGTCTTCGTGTGTTTTTTTCTTTTCGTTTTTCTCATATAGTTTTATTTCTCCTTTTTTCGTATTTTCTTAAATATTACACTTGTAATATTTAAACGTCAAGTTTTTTCTTAGGTTTATATATGTAAACAAGAGGAAAGATTTGGATAAAAAAAGAAAGGGCATCTCAAAGCTCTCTTTGATAAAGAACTTTACCGACACCCTGAGGTAATGGTTTCTCCGGATGTTTCCCAAACGCTATAATCACTCTCCAGAAGAACCAAAAACGATTTTTAATTTTTCTCTCAGAAAAAAAGAACTACTCTAAATCTGCAGATCTTTGAAATAACCCTGCTCGTTTCTTATAATCACAAACATATTCAGGCAACACATTCTTTGCTGGCAGATTATTATAGCGGAAAACGCAACAAATCCCTTTATTAACTTTTGTTCTATATAATTCCTGTACCAATCCTATTGTTTCATCATCTGAACAAAAGCTCTTCGGAATCTCCTACAATCCCTGATAATAACGCAAATCTGTTTACTATGTCCTCTCTGTCAGTATACAAGCCAGCTAATCTCTTTATTATAGTATCTAAATACTTCTTCCCAATTCCACTACTCAAAATTTCTTCAGTCACTGTTTCTGCAGATGTGTTTTTATATCAGCCAGAGTTTCCCTGGCTGAATTCTTCCAATATATACCTGTTAACACTTCTCAATGCTGACACTTTTTCCTTCGCTTCTCATCTTTCACCTGCTATACTGCACTCTGGCTTGAATTCATTCCCCCTCTTCCAGTTCCGATTTATAATCTTCCAAGTCCATAAGAAAAGTCTCATAGCCTTCATCACTCATGCAGAACAGCTTTCTTAGGGTATTGCAGACAAGCACGATCATATCCGCATCCCCTTTTAGAAATGGAATGATATGGTCGATTGCTTCCATTGTGTCATTTCTGTTTCCTTTATCAAACATTGCCGTTACTGAACATTCGTCTGTATCAAAGTTCATTGCCAGATTCATCATAATTCTACATCCCCCTTCTTATGTGCTTTGGATTTTTCTACTTCTTTATTTTCCTGCTCCTGTGCTTTTGCCCTTGCCTGAAACTCTTTCAACGACTGCAGTACAGATTTTTTCAGTTCTCCTTTCATTATACAAGAATGAGGCGGTAATCGCAAACACAACCCACAATACAAAATGATATTCTTTTTTTCTGGATGTTTCTGTGATATACTTATACGCGGTCGTATCAGACCGGAAAGGAAATATTATGTTACAAAAATTATATGTTTTTTTCAGGAAAGAAACCGTTTTGTCAATTGCAGTGATCCTTGCGCTTCTTTCTATGTTCTGGGTCAGACCGGATAAGGCTTATTTTACTTATATCGATTTCAGGACTCTCGGGCTCCTCTTCTGTTTGATGGCAATTGTAGCTGGTTTGAAGGCTGTTGGTGTTTTTGATATACTTGCCAAAAAATTGCTGATGGGAACATCGGGAACTGTGGGTGTGATCAGGCTGTTGGTACTCTTATGTTTCTTCCTGTCAATGGTGATCACCAATGATGTGGCATTGATTACTTTTGTTCCTCTTGCACTGATCATTGTGCATAAACTGCCAAAGGAACTGGGCAATTACTGGCTTCTTAAAATAGTAGCCATGCAGACAATCGCTGCTAATCTCGGAAGCATGCTCACACCAATCGGAAATCCGCAGAACCTTTATCTATATGCCAGAGCAGGGATGTCCGCGGCAGAATTAATAACCCTGATGCTTCCCTATTCCGCCACAGCACTTATCCTTCTTCTGATATGGATACAGGTAGCCGCTGCCAAAGCACCTCACGTATGCGGTTCCGAAAAAGATAAAACTCTTTTGGGATTCTCTGACAGAAAAGAACTTAACATGGAATACCTGGCCGCTTACCTGATCTTATTTACAATCTGCCTGCTCACTGTTGCACGTATCATTCCATACCAGATTCCTCTTGTATTGGTTCTTATATATATGCTGCTAAGAAACAGGGAAAATATAAGCAGGGTGGATTACTCCCTGCTTGCCACCTTTATCGCATTATTTATTTTTATCGGCAACCTTGGAAGGATTCCGCAATTCAGCAGTTTTCTGGAAAGAATCATGGCAGGAAGGGAAACACTTACTGCTGTTCTTGCCAGTCAGATTATGAGCAATGTTCCCGCTGCGCTTCTTTTATCCGGCTTTACAGATAATTACCGGGCTTTAATTGTCGGAACCAATATTGGAGGTCTCGGCACTCTGATTGCATCCATGGCAAGCCTGATAAGTTTCAAATATATTGCAAAAGAAAACAGGAATCTGAGAGGGAAGTATTTGGGAATATTCACAGCCTCCAATATTATATTCATGATATTCATGTTAATATTGTATTTTTTTCTTAGATAAAGGTTTTCCCGGAATTACAAAAGCTATAGCAATTCTTTCTTTGCAAAAAATTCTCCGCGGCACTCTCCCATCCTGGAAGAAAAGCCGCGGAGAAATAAATATATTTTCGGTGCCAATACAAAGATCATTAATCTTTACACCACTTTACAACTTTCAAATTGTCTTATAAATATAGTTTTTTCAACCTTCCTATTTTAGTTTTCTATATTCTTCATCACTTACCGGTTCAAGCCATTCATTGGAACTATTTTCGCCCGGAACTTCTATTGCAAGATGGCTAAACCATTCATCCGGTGCTGCGCCATGCCAGTGTTTCACTTCTGCCGGAATATTAATGCAGTCGCCTGGCTTCATTTCTACAGCTTCTTTACCTTCTTCTTGATAATATCCTCTTCCGGCAACGCATATCAAAATCTGTCCGCCTCCACTTTTTGCATGATGGATATGCCAGTTATTTCGGCATCCTGGTTCGAATGTCACATTGAAAATTCCAACCTGAGAAGTAGAAATCGGCGCAAGAAAACTTCTGCCCGAAAAATACTGTGCAAAACCATCATTTGGTGCACCAATTGGAAATACCATCTTTTTTGCATGCGCCCGCATCGCTTCCTCTTCGTATGGCAAATCTCCTTCGCCTGTT
>OIWK01003459.1_pt1 | contig 10976 bp, 7 predicted proteins | sample 1587401 | NCBI WGS metagenome assembly OIWK01 (sample SAMEA3888911, study PRJEB22519) | human gut metagenome | biome: human gut; feature: human-associated habitat; material: faeces | place: Denmark | collected 2009
TATTCCGTTATCGTTATACAAATGTTCTGTGCTTATTATGGTGCGGTCAAAGATTGAAAGAATGTTTGTTTCGTCATAGGCAAATCCGTTTCCGCATTCAAGAATTATGAAATAGCCGATGAAAAGAACGGCAATTATAAGAGGAAATCTCTTGTGGTTTATCAGCAATGCGAGAATCGACACAATGCAATAGCATATTGCCAAACGATGAAGCACTCCCGTAAATCTCAAAGTGGGAAACACGTTCAGTGCTTCCAATAATTGTTTCCCGAATGACAGGGTTTCGTCAACGTTTCCCCAATAACGGCAAAAATGCACGAAGAGTCCGATAAAAGAGCCTACGAGCATTATTACTATGGTTCGTACCACAATTTTCTTTATTGCGTCAACCGAAGGACGGAAGTCATATTTGCGCAGCGATATATAGGTTGTTATTCCCATTATGAACATGAAGAAAGGAAAAACAAAGTCGGTGGGAGTGAGACCAATCCATTCTGCGTGGTCAAGTGGTGTAAATATGTGTCCCCAAGACCCAGGATTGTTTACCAAAATCATTCCGGCAATAGTTATTCCTCTTAAAATATCTATGGCAAGAATCCTTTTTTTTGCTACGTCGTTTTTCATGTTCTTTATTTATATAGGTAGTATTTTTTGGACAGGGTTTTGAAATTTTCAGCGTCCTTGTACCAGTAGTCTTTCACGTCTTCCCAACGATTACGTTTGCTGAAAAGTTCGCGTATTTTTGATGTACCGCACACATTGTCAAACATGCCGAACCGCTTATGGTCTGCAACTTCAAAAACAGCTTTTTCCGGATACATTGCTGCTACTTCTTGCATTACGAGGAACTGTATGTCGGTCAGCGGAGCTTTGTTATAATCTATAATGTGTGCCTGCACACCTTCTATGTTCTCGCCTTTGAATGTGGCGTAAAAAGGTTTTGCATAAATCGGACGGAATATAACTCCCGGCACATCCAATGCGTTTAGTCTTTTTGTCAATACTCCGGCGTTTATCCACGGGGCTGCAAACATTTCAAAAGGTATGGGATAGCCCACACCTATGGACATGTAGCTGAATTCTCCGAGTATTCCGCTTGCAGGATAGAAATAAGAAGTTTCGGCATGGGGAATGTGAGGAGACGAAGGTATCCATTGCAATCCGGTGGCGGTATAATTCATCTTACGTTTCCAACCGCGCATTTTTATTACTTTCAATTTACATTGCACTCCGTTCTCGAGCATTCTTTCTCCGTTGAGCATTTGCGCAAGTTCGCCGCAGGTCAGCCCGTAAATGTAAGGAATTTTGTATTGGCTTACAAACGAAAAGAAACCGTCCTCTACCAAACAGCCTTCAACTCTTTTTCCGCCAAGCGGATTGGGACGGTCAAGAACGATGAACTCTTTATTGTTTTCCGCTGCTGCTTCCATGGCAAGTCCCATGGTGCTTATGTAGGTGAACGAGCGACTTCCTATATCCTGAATGTCATATACCAAAACGTCTATGTCTTTCAGCATTTCGGGTGTGGCTTTACGTGTTTTGCCAAACAGCGAATAAACGGGAAGTCCCGTAACTTCGTCTTTCTCTGTTCCCACGCTTTGCCCGGCGTGAGCGTTTCCGCGAACTCCGTGTTCGGGACCGAATAAAGCCACAAGGTTCACATTTTTTGCTTCGTGCAGTATGTCTATGTCGCTTTTAAGATTGTTGTCCACACCGGTAGGATTTGTTATTAGTCCCACGCGCTTTCCTTCAAGGCTTTTGAAGTTTTCTGCTTTCAGAACCTCAATGCCTGTCTTTATGGTTACTTTTTGTGCGCGGACCATAGGCGATAGCAACAGCAGGAACGCTATTGTTGCTTGTATTATTCCGTTTGCTTTCATTTTGACTTATTTGGAGAGTATTGCAATAGTTCCGTCGCTCGATGTAACCGCCACTTCTTTTGCGCTCAAAGGCAGCACGGTGTTTACGAGTGAGTTTCCTATTTTATATTTCCATTTTAGTTTTCCGCTCTTTGCGTCCAAGGCATAAACAAGTCCGCTACATGTTCCGCCGTAAACCGTCCCCTGGCTTTCCAAAGGCATTGAAGGTGCGTGTTCATAGCCGAATCCTGCATTCGAAGCCCATACTTCTTTTGGCGTGTTTCCCTCGGTAGAGTAGCAAACCACGCTGTCGTTCATTGTCTTTGCGAATATAGTTTTTTCGTCTTCCGACATTCCTATTGATTCTCGCACTATAGAAGCGTTTGTGCGCCACACCGTGCTTCCCGTTTTAAGGTCTATTGCTGTCAGATACCTGTCGGGCGCGGCAATAAAGACTTTTCCGTTAGCACTCACGGGCCATGCCGACGCGGGAGAGAAATGCATTCCGTCTTTTCCGCCTTTCCATTTCCAAACTTCCGAACCGTTTGAAGCATCGAGAGCGTACAGCGTGTTGTCCCAAGCCCCGAAAATCACTTTTCCGTCGGTTACGAGCGGGCGTGTAACGATATATCCCGTTACGCCGCTGTATTCCCATACCTCTTTTCCCGTCTTTGTGTCTATGCAGCGCATTTTGTTGTCGCTTGCACCAATATATGCCAAACCGTTTACTATTCTCACAGCTCCGAGAACCGGTCCCTGCGTTTTCAGTTTCCAAATCATTTTGCCGTTTGCGGAACTTACGCCGTAAACAGTGCTGTCTGCACTTCCGAACACCACTATTCCGTTTTCTGCCGCGCAGTCTCCTACAATGCGTCTTTGGACGGAAAATTGCCACAAACGCTTCCCGTTCTTTATGTTATAGGCTGTGAGTTTGCCGGTGTCGTCTCCCACAAAAAGTCTGTTGTCTTCTTTGAAAGGCGAAGAGTAGATGCCGCCCTCACCTTTGACACACCATTTTACTTTCACGCCGTATTGCTTGTTAACCGAGTAGTCGGGATATTCGTTTGCCTTGGCGTTGTGGTCAAAAAGCTCACCTTTCAGTGGGCAAGCCGCCCATTCTTTTTTAGGTTCTCCTATGTTTTGGGTGTAAACCTTTATCGAGTCCTCTGTTACGTCGTAAATTCCGTATCCGTTCTTTCCTTTATCATCGGCAAGGTTCGAACGCATTAGAATTCCCGGAATGCCGTCATATTTCAAATTACGGTTGGCATGATAATGCCCGCCAATCATCAGTCTTATGTTGTAGGGACGAATGGCATCGGTTACATCGTACCAATTGTCCACATCTCCTTTCGTCAGCGGGTAATGGGTTACGAGAATCACCGGCTTGTCTTTGCCCCATTTGTCCATTTCCTGTTTCAGCCAGGTTATGTCCTGCGGCACAACGTGTCCGTAAGCCATACGCATGAAAGGTCCGGTGTTGAAACCGAGAAAAAGTATTCCGTTGTGCTTGAATTCAAATCTCTCGCTGCCGAAAATTTCACTGAATGCCATGCAGCCGCTGTCGCTCCAGGTGGTTTCGTGATTGCCGAGTATGATGTAGTATTTATACTTCAACAAATCAAGACAACTCTTCACTTTTTCAATGGTTTTCCGGTCTCCGTAGTCGGCTATGTCGCCTGTAATGAGAACGAAGTCCAAACTGTCTGTGGCGTTAATCTGTGCCACAGAGCGCAACAAGCCTTCCGTGGGATTGGCATTGTTCGGATTCAGGTGTATGTCGGTGATTTGTGCAAAACGAAACGGACGTATTTGCGCGTTGAGCGTGCCTGACAAAGTAAGGATGGCTGCCCCAAGCGATAAAACTGCTTTTTTGATATTCATTTCTATCTAAAAGTTTGACAATCAAATAAAGACTGTATGCGAAAAAGGTTAAAACCTTGGTTTCAACCTGTAAAATTACGCATTATTTGCGAAACAAAGAATTGCTTTTCGATAGTTTTACGGATGCGGCAAGCCAAATGGCATTTCCGCCATTCCCGGTGGTATGTGGGCAAAAAAACATGAAAAACATAACAAACTGTATAACAGATGTTTGTGATAATTTGGCGCAAAAACGTAACTTTATGTTTTTCAGAGCATTGCAAGTGGTCGAAAAAAGGTCTGATGTAGTTTGAATTATATCAGACATAATTTTTTCTACGTCCTATGTAGTTTTTCCTACATCCGATGTAGTTTTCCTGGCTCTGCCCTGTTCCATTTACGGCACATACGAAAGTGGGACGGCATAAAGCCGCCCCACAAAGTATAAAAAAGGTAACTTTTAAGTACTCATGGACTAAGCTTATTTCACAAGCACTTTCTTCACTGTGCCGTCGCTCATCCTTATTATGTTGATGCCTTTCTGCGGAGAGGCGAGGCGCGTGCCATCGGTTGAGTAGCGTTCCGACTCCGTGGCGGAGGAAGATGTGTTCGGCACGTTCTTTATGCCTGTCTCAAGGAAGAAGAACTCCTTCCACTGCGCGGTGGACTTGTAGTCCTCCAGGCTCGCCTGCGGGACGTAGAGCGTGCACTCCCACTTGTTGATGTCGTCGAGTGCCTGCGAGCCGCAGACAGGCGGCACGGCGGTCTTGCTCACCAGCTTCTTCATGCCGGTGCAGTCGGAGAATGCCTCGTCGCCGATGCTCTTCAGACCTGTGCCGAATGAGAAGCTTTCCAATGCCGAGCAGCCGCTGAAGGCGTATTTGCCTATTGTGTCGATGCCGTCGCCCATGCTCACGCTCTTCAGGCTCGTGCAGCCGTAGAACTCGTTCTCGGATATCTCGGTCTCCTTGTCGGTAATCCTCACTGTTTCGAGGCTCGTGTTCCTGTAGAATGGCGAGTAACCGTCATTGGCGGTTGTACCGTAGGTTATGTTGCCGCCTATGTAAACGCTCTTCAGCGGGCAACTTGAGAACATCGGATTGCTTCCGTTGCTTCCGAGTTTAAGCTCCGTCTCGCGGTCGGCTATGGTTACGCCTGCAAGGGAGGTGCAACCGTAAAATACTTTGTCCCCTATGCTTTCAACTGTCTTGGGGATTGTGATTTCGGGCAGGGACTTGCAGTTATTGAACGCCTCATCTGGGATTACGCTGACTCCTGCGCCTATTTTCGCGTATGCCAGACTTTCGCACCCGCTGAAGCACCTGCCGCCTATGCCGGTTACAGAGTCGGGGATGATGATGCCCTTCAGGCTCGCACAGTCCTCGAATGCGCTGTATTCCATTGACTTCAGGCTCTCACCAAGCACGGCATCCTCCAATTTGCTGCACCCGGTGAACGCGTTGTCCCCAATCTTGTCCGCCTTTATCTCAAATTTTGCGGGATTATTGGTCGCGCTGTTCTCAAAGGCGGATGCAGCGATGGTCTTTGCCGTGATTTTGGCTTCGGTTACGGCATTGCTTCCCTTGAACGCACTGTTCCCTATCATATCTGCACTTATTTCAAACTTTGCAGGGTTCTTGGTCGCACAGTTCTCAAAAGCGGATGTGCCGATAATCTTAGCCGTGATTTTTGCTTCGGTTATGGCACTGCTTCCATTGAATGCGTTGCTCTCTATCGCGTCCGCATTTATCTCAAATTTCGCAAGCTCTTTGGTCGCGCTGTTTTTAAAAGCGGACGCACCGATGGCTTTTGCCGTGATTTTGGCTTCGGTTACGGCATTGCTTCCCTTGAACGCGCTGCTCTCTATCGTGTCCGCATTTATCTCAAACTTCGCCGCCTCTTTGGTCGCGCTGTTCTCAAAAGCGGACGCGCCGATGGTCTTAGCTGTTATTTTGGCAGTTGTCATTGCCTTGCAATTGTAAAAAGCATTACTTCCTATCTTTGTGGCGGCAATGTCCACAGAAGCTACGGAATAGCAAGCATAGAATGCGCAGTTTCCTATCGCTCCGCCATGATCAACCGTTACACTCTTTACATACTTGTTGCCATAGCAGGTGTACGGTCTTATGTCCTTTACCGCGAGTTCCACGCCCTTATAGTTCACCGTTTTCCCGATGTTTATATTGGCTGCGGTGGAGTCATACGCACAGTCTATTGCATCGCAAGTGCGCTCCGACGGATTCGGCACGTACCTTATGCCGTCTTTCTCGAACATTGAGCTTAGGAATGGGTAAACCTTGGTGTTGCTTAAATCTGTAAACGAGTCGTTGCTTACGTAATTACATATACCATTAACATACTGGTAGCCTTTGGGAGGCGTATTACCCAACCAAATGATTTTCTCCTGATAGATGTTGTTGCCTGTAAACGCATCTTTGCCTATATATTGCACATTACTGCCTATGGTTACACTATGTAAGCTGCTGCAACCGTAGAAAGCATCATGTTCAATGCTCGTAACGGAGTTGGGTATGTTCACCGATACAAGGCTGCTGCAACAGGAGAAAGCACAACTACTTATGCTTGTAACAGAACTTGGTATGACAACCGAGGCAAGGCTACTACAGACATTGAAAGCACTCTGTCCTATGCTCTTAACGGAGTTGGGGATGTCCACCGAGGCAAGGCTGCGGCAACCACTGAAAGCATACCCCCCTATGCCCGTAACGGTATAGTCTTTATTCCCATACGTTATCTTTTCGGGGATGTTGGCGGTCTTGATGTCGGTTTTTGCATCGCTTACGTATGCCGTCAAATCATCTCGAAGCCTATATTCTATGCCGTCTTGCCATATTGTTGTATTTGCCAACGCGGAAATGCCGCTGCAAAGCAACACCGCCAACAGCAGCATTGCCTTTAACTTGAAGTTTTTCATCGTTTATTCTAATCTTGTTTTGTTATTCCTGCTCAGATATGATTTCAGTGCATTTATTATATGCTTGTCGGGATGTTGCATTGGATGTGGTTTCCCCTTTGACATTCTCTCCTCTTTGCGATAAACTCGCCAACATTTTTGATAATCTTTTGGATATGTGTTCTTGAATGCTTCCAAAAACATATCGTTCGAATATCCTTTTGGAAGCACATCAATTACATTCCTCACCTTTTCGTCAACTTTTAAAATTACGCTCATTGTACATTTTAATATTTAGCATTTATGCCCCTGGCTCCCGAAAAGGCGGTTAGTGTTAAGCTGATAGGTTTTGCAGCATAAAAAAAGCGTGGGAGTCGAACCGTTACTCGTCCCACGAACTGAGGCTCTGGCATTGCCCATCTTCTCGAAACGAGCAACGCAGAGGCCCACGCCGATATGTATTAAAGCATATCTCCACAGAGTTCCTGTCCGCGCATTGCGGACACAAAAACTCGGTGAAACGAATGCGTATATACACATCCCGCAGGCATCTACCGTTGCATTTGTCTTTGAGAAGATTTGAAACTGCCAGATTTCAGTCCGTCAAGAACAAAGCGCAGTAAACGCCTTAAATATGTTGCGGCTCTCACCTCCCGCCCTCATGGCTGCTTTCGCCAGCCTTTCGGCGTGGTTTTCCCTTTCCGCAGCGGCGTTCCGGGCTTCCGCCTCCGCGCCGCATACGGCTGTCGGTTGAGAACCGACAGCAAATTTATGATTTATTTTCCATAACAAACAAAATATCACACAGTTTTTTCGCAAAAGCAGAAATTTGGGCGTTGCCTTGCAAACAGGAAGATTCAAGACGTATGCCAACGTTCCATAAAATTTGCACAAACCATTGGAGAACAACGTTTTACACTACCTGCGCGATAATCTTATAACGATTTGTCTTGCAATGGGTTACAAGGCGGTGAAAAAAGGTCTGATGTAGAAAAAATTATGTCTGATATAATTTTTTCTACGTCCTATGTAGTTTTTGCTACATCAAATATATTCTTCGGGGAGTTTGGGGAAGGCTTTTGTTTTGTGCCGACAAAGCAATTGATTACTTTTGCAGCAAATAAAAAGTTTGAAAATGCCGGTAGTTGAAATATCATCGCTTGACTTTCCCGGGGCGGAAGTTTTCTGCCGTCTTACGGAGCGTCAGCTGCGCAGCGCGGACGCAGACGGTAACGGCATTTTCATAGCCGAGAGTCCCAAAGTGATTCGTGTTGCGCTCCGTGCAGGCTACGAACCGTTGTCATTCCTATGTGAGCGGCGACATATAGACGGCGATGCCGCAGACATCATAAACAGCTGTGGCGATGTGCCTGTTTATACGGGCGACCGCGCACTGCTTTCGCGCCTTACGGGTTATGAACTTACGCGTGGGGTGTTGTGTGCCATGCGTCGCCGACCTTGCAGAAAACTTGAGGATGTTTGCAGAAATGCCGAAAGGATTGTGGTCATTGATAACGTGGTCGATTCCACCAATATAGGTGCCATTTTTCGCTCGGCGGCGGCTTTGGGAATAGATGCGGTGCTTCTTACAAAAAAATCCTGCGACCCGATGACGCGGCGTGCCGTTAGAGTTTCCATGGGGTCTGTTTTCCTCGTTCCGTGGACATGGACGGAAAATCCCATAACCGAATTGCGGGCTTTGGGGTTCAGAATTGCATCAATGGCATTGACTGAAAAATCCGTAACGCTTGACAACGAGAGCCTGAAGTCCGAACCGAAACTGGCAATAATAATGGGAACGGAAGGCGAGGGACTTCCCGATGAAACCATATCAAATTCCGACTATGTGGTAAGGATTCCCATGATGCACGGAGTGGATTCGCTGAACGTGGCAGCCGCTTCGGCAGTGGCGTTCTGGGAGTTGTGCGGGAAAAAGTAAAGTCCGTATTTCCGAGGATAGGGAAACACGGACTTTTTAAGGCTTTTATATGTTTCTGAAAGTTATAATGCGCTCCATTCAACCTCGTCAGAAATTCCGCTGTCCGATACTACTTTGAATTTATCTTTGGCGGTTTTGTATTTCACGGGGTTGAACATCCAAATAACGCCTGAATAGTCGGGACATTTCTCGAGTGTCTGCACTTTTTCTCCGTTCTGGTAAAGCGTAAGACTCTTTGCGTTGCTGTAAACCTTTATATTAAACGCTTTTTCTTTGGGACTTCCCGTGCGTCTCCGCCCTGTTATATAGACCGTAGGCTCTTTCTTGTTCCACAAAGCCTTGTAGAAATAGAAGTGGTCCTTTTTAATCTTTCGGTCGCGGGTTACGAGACCTTTGTCGTTCATGTATTTTCGGTTTTCATTGGGTGTGAAATTCACTCCGTCCCCACTGTCCATGAATCCTTCCCTACGGTCTGCCACCGGGAAGTCGAACATTATCCACAGCGAGGTAAAGTTCAGCCACGGCATACGGAGTATTTGTTTCATGTCGCTTTCGTGCAGATAGCAGGCGTATTCTTCGTAATGCTTACTGTCGTCTTTGCGGTCTTTCATTACCGTTGAGTCGAGAGTATGACAGAAAGGATTCGCACCGCCTCCGTATTCGGCAATGCTGACAACGCCCATTTTTCTGTGCACCTCGTTCATTTCGGTGGTAAGTCGGTTCATGTCGCCCATCTGATACCAGTTGGGGTAGCGGTTTTCCGAGAAGAAATCGCAGTGGAGCTTTGTATATTCCGCGTCGCGGTATATGCTGCAATCGGTAACGCCAACATAGCGGAAAGGATCAAGTGTTTTTGCGTAGCGATACAGTTTGGACGATTCCTCTACTATTTTATTGTTGTCTATTTTGCCTTGCAGTTGGTCGTTGTTGCCCCAACCGCTCAATTCATTCCACATTCCCCAGAAAATAATACTCGGATGATTGTATAGATTCACAATCATTTCTTTCATTTGTTGGTTTATGTTTTCGAAATATCCCGGAGTGGCTTTCACACCGCAGACGTTAACCCACGGAATCTCGGTTTGCACCACAATGCCGAGCGAATCGCACAGGCGAAACTCGTAATCGTTGTGAGGATAATGGGCAAGGCGCACAAAGTTTGCCCCGAGTTCCTTAATTATCTCGTAATCGGCGTAAGTATGTTGCTTACTTACAGCCGAAGTTTCGCCGTCCCAGTCCTGATGTTCCGAAACTCCGCGCAGCGGATAGCTTCGTCCGTTTAGGAAAAAGCCTTCGCTTGCAGTTGTTTGGTAGAAGCGGAATCCCACTTTGGTTTCTGCTTCGTCCATGGTTTTGCCTTTTGTGTCGAGAATGGATATGTGGGCATCGTAGAGATAGGGATCTTCCAAACCGTTCCAAAGATGCGGGGATTTTATTTCGAATTGTTCGAGATAATCATACGATTTGCCGTTTTCCATAACTATTTCACGCTCGCTCCTGTAGGCTGTGCTGCCGGCATCTTTGCCTTTTAGGGTGAACACAATCTTCAGCTTTTGTTTCTTTCCGCTTGTATTTACTATCGAAGTCTCAACTTTTCCCGTGGCTTTTTCGCGGCTTACAAACGGTGTGCTTACATGCATGCGATACAAGCCGTATTTTTCGGGCAGAAACGAAACAGTGTTCATCTTCAACAGGTATACGGGGTTGTGGAGACCATTGTTTTTGTTGAAATCCGAGCTTACGGGAATAAGATTTACGTCCAAAGTGTTGTCGGTACAGACTTCTATTTCGTTTTTACCCTCATGAATGAATTTGTCGAGGCTCACCACAAAAGGTGTATAGCCTCCGCGATGTTCAATGACCTGTTTGCCGTTCACGCTGACGGTTGCCGCCTGCGCCGCGCCCTCAAACAGAATGTAAGCGGGCTTTTTAAGGTCGCTCTTGCTGAATTCTATTTGTTTTTTGTAGTATGCTTTTCCGCGATAATAACTTTGTGAATGTCCGTCCATGGCATTGCAACTGTGGGGAATGCTCACCTGCTGCCACTCTGTTTTGTTTTTGCTGAAATTCCACTGCTTCAGTTCGGTTTGCTGCCAGGCTCTGCGCTGACCACATACGCTCTGCGCTGCCAACATAAGTGTGGCAAGACAAAAGGTCTTGAGTATTGAAGTTTTCATGACGCTTGTATTTTCATTGTTGTTGTTTATGGTAATTAAGATTTGTAGCAAAGTTAATTATTATGGTCATAACCGCAATGTGAAAAGCTGAAAAACGCGCAGCGTGATAGAATTTGCCGTATTGGAATCGGTCGAAAATTCCTCAATTCTGCATTGTGCGAAAAAACACATGGCTTATCGTAAAAAATACAAGCCATGTATTTTAAAATATAAGGCACTTATTT
>OIWK01003462.1_pt1 | contig 10971 bp, 10 predicted proteins | sample 1587401 | NCBI WGS metagenome assembly OIWK01 (sample SAMEA3888911, study PRJEB22519) | human gut metagenome | biome: human gut; feature: human-associated habitat; material: faeces | place: Denmark | collected 2009
AGATACAAAATACTATGAAATAAAAAACACCCCCAGTACTTTTCCGCTGACCCGTGATGTTGTATGTGGCGTTTCCTTTATCGTTCAGTCCTGTGTATTCCACCGTCATGGTCTCCTGGCTCTCTCCCGCCGCCAGCGTCGTCATTTTGATGAGCGACACCTCGTCGCCCATCTCGCCACCCATCTCGTCCATGGAGGTGATGTTGACCGTTGCGACATAGAAATCCTGTCCACCCGGGATGAAGAAGTCCGTCCCGTAGCCGTCGTTGTCGCCGTCCTTGATGACAAACACGTTGCTGCCTTGGTCCAGGTAGCCGTTGTTGGCTAGTAGAGCCTTCACTACGAGTTTAAGTGTACTTTCGTCCACGTCGTTGACGGTGGTGTTGTAGTATTTTCGTAGTAGCATGTCGAGAAGTTGTGCCTGAAAGAATCCGTGCCCATAATACACACTGCTATCCTTGGGCTTCACACTGTATTTCAGGTAGTTTTTCCCTGTCGCCACGGCCTCGGGCGCAATACCGTTCTCCGTACCGCCCTCAGGCCGCTTGAAAGACAGGTAGTCCACGCTCTCCACAGGATATTTCGCCACCACCTTGTCACCCTTCATCAGATAGACATGGTCCTGGGCGTTTGCTCCCATAGTTGCTGCACCGAGCAGCATGGTCAGTATAAACTTCATTTTCCTCATGATTGTATCGGTTGTGTTGTTAATAGGTCTATCCTTGTCCTCTTCTTTCTTAAGAGTGGTTACATAGTTAGAAAAATTAATTTATACGGCCAAATATTTCTGAATATTATCGATGTGGCGTGTTTTCTTAATTGATTGACAGTCGTGGGTTCCTTTTTAGCGACGGGTTTTGATGTGTCAAAGTAGGGCGTAGAGAATTCCTTGTAGTCCAAGAAGAAGAAAAATATACGAAAAATTTTCTTAATTCAAGAAAAATCTGTACCTTTGCCGACACTATTAACAGAACAAAATCAAGCACTGATGAATAGCATTCTGAACTTTGATGAGCTCTTGCGCCACCTCTCCGAGCAGAAGGTGGTGAAGCGTCTTGCCGTCGTGTGGCCCGAGGACGATGCCACGCGTGGCGCAGTGGCCCGCGCATTGCAGGCTGGTTTCGTAACCGCAATTATGGTTGGCGCACGCCAGGCCGTGGAGAACGACCCGCAATACGCCGAGTTGATGGACCGCGTGACGTTCGTCGATACTGACGACAAGCTCGACGCGGCACAGAAGGCCGTGGCTCTCGTCCGCGAGGGTGGTGCCGATGTGCTCATGAAGGGATTCATCAATACCGACCAGGTGCTCCGCGCCGTGCTCAACAAGGAGACTGGTATCCTGCCGAAGGGCAACGTGCTGACCCATATCGCCGTGGCCCAGATGCCGCAATACCACAAGCTTCTGTTCTTCACCGACGCCGCCGTGATTCCTTATCCCACGCCCGAGCAGCGCACGGAGCAGATCAAGTATGTCACCGCCCTGTGCCGTCAGTTTGGCATTGCCGAGCCGAAGATTGCCCTTATCCACTGCTCTGAGCATGTGGATGAGCGCCACTTCCCCTGCACCGCCGACTATCTGGAGCAGAAGAAGCGTGCTGAGGAGGGATTCTTCGGTCCCGTTCGCATCGACGGTCCGCTCGACTTGAAGACCTCTTGCTCTCCCGCCGCCCTGAAAGCGAAGAACATGGAGTCTTGCGTAGAGGGTGATGCCGATGCCGTCATCGTTCCGGACATCGAGGCTGGCAACGTGTTCTACAAGACCATCACGCTCTTCTGTGGCGCTATCACGGCTGGTATCCTCCAGGGTCCGACCGCTCCCGTTGTAGTCCCGTCGCGTGGCGACTCCCCCGAGGCCAAGTTCTTGAGCATCGCCATGGCAGCCATGGCACACCAGTAATATTAGTGTAACCAAGCCAAACTTAGAAATAATCTACCAAAATGTATAGAATATTAGCCGTCAATCCGGGTTCTACTTCGACGAAGATTTCCGTTTCCGACGACGAGAACCTGATCTTTGAAGCAACCATCAACCACTCCCGCGAGGAGTTGAAGAAGTATAAGCGTATCTCCGACCAGTATGAGATGCGCAAGGATTTGGTCATCGCAGAGGTGAAGAAGCATGGTCTTCCCGTGCAGTTCGACGCCATCATCGGCCGTGGCGGACTTGCCAAGCCTGTCAAATCTGGTGTCTTCCGTGTCAATGATCAGATGGTCGAGGACCAGCGCAAGGCCCTCCACCAGCACGCCTGCGACCAGGGCTGCATCATCGCTCACGAGATTGCCGAGGAGATCGGTTGCCCGAGTTTCGTGGCCGACCCCGGTGTGGTCGATGAGTTGGCTCCCGAGGCCAAGATCTCTGGTTCTCCGTTGCTGCCGCGCTACTGCATCTGGCATGCGCTCAACCAAAAGGCCATTGCCCGCCGCTATGCCAAGGACCATGGCACACGCTATGAGGACCTCAACCTCATCGTCTGCCACCTCGGTGGCGGTATATCCATCGCTGCCCACGACCATGGCGAGGCCATTGACGCCAACAACGCCCTCGACGGCGAGGGACCGTTCTCTCCCGAGCGCGCAGGATCCCTGCCCGCAGCAGACCTTATCCGTCTTTGCTTCTCTGGCCGCTACACGCAGGACCAGCTTGTCAAGAAGGTGAGCGGCGAGGCCGGTATCATCGCCCACCTCGGCACCAACGACATGCTGGAGGTGGAGAACTGGGTGCTGCATGGCGACAAGCACGCCGAACTGATCCTCAATGCCATGATCTGGAATGTGGCCAAGTGTATTGCTGCCGAGGGCGCAGTGCTCAAGGGCAAGGTCGATGCCATCCTCCTCACGGGTGGTCTGGCACGCTCTCAGTATATCACTGACCACATCAAGGAGCGCGTAGAGTTCATCGCCCCTGTCACCATCTACCCGGGCCAGGACGAGATGAAGGCACTCACCGAGAATGCCCTTGCCGTGCTCCGCGGAGAGCGTCAGGCCATGGACTACGGCGAGGCCGCCAACAACGAAAACGACCTCTAAGTAAGGAAAGATATTATCAAGGGGTGGGGCAGCCAGACGGTTGCTCCACCCCTTTGTTTCTATTCTGGGGCAAGGGACAAGGCCCGCGGGTGAGAGCTCCACTTCTCACGGTCTTGCCACTCTTATAGAAAAATGTGCCAAACCCCATGATGAGAGTTTGGCACAAATAGATTCAACCTCGATCGGTTGTTAGAGTTTATTTCGTTTTGGGTAGGCGATTATCGCTTCACGACTTTCTTTCCACCGACGATATAGACACCCTTCTGCTGCTGGCTCAGCGTGCCACGCAGTTGCACTCCGTCGCGGCTATATACGCGCTCCGCCTTGTCAGCCTGCTGGCCTTCCGTCGTTGCGTTGTCGATACCGTCGCTGGTCAGTTCCTCGATATTCGGGGCAAAATCCTTCCACAGGTCAGCATTCTCATACTTTGTCTTGCTTCCGACCGGCACACGGAGTGTGCAGTCCACGGCGTTCGCTCCTCTGAAGAACGGGATCAGACCCAGCTCGATAGTAGCAGGGTCTGCGACGCGCACGGTGAGGCTGCTGAGGTTCTGGCACCATCCGAAGGCGAAGTCGCCGATGGAGGCCACGCCGTCGGGCAGGTCCACCGTAGTGAGTTTCGTGTTGCCGAAGAAGGCGTATGGGCCGAGATTCCGCAGGCTCTTCGGTGCGATATACTCCGGTGTGGTCTTTCCCTCCGGATACTGCATGAGCGTGTTCATCTCCTTGTCGTAGAGCACGCCGTCCACCGACGTATAGTTGGGATTGCTCTTGGCCACATTGATGTCCGTGAGGCTCCAGCAGTCGTGGAATGCCGACTCGCCGATACTCTCCGTGCTGGCAGGTACGTCAAAGGTGGGTACGCCGCTGACACGGGCGAAGGCGAAGTCGCTGATCACCTTCAGCTTATCGTGCAGAGGAAGGGAGGTGAGGTAGTCGTTGCCGCAGAAGGCATAGTCGCCCACCATCGTCACACTCTCGGGGATAGTATATGAGTCGTTGTCCTTGCCCGCAGGATATTGCACGAGCGTCGTCATGGCCTTGTTGTACAACACGCCCTCTACGGAGACGTAAGCCGTGTTGCCCTCTGCCATGTCGATTGCTGACAGTTTCTTGCAGTCGGCGAAGATACCGCCTCCGATGTTGGTCACCGTTGAGGGTATCGTGATGGTCTGCAGCTGCTCACAGGCGTTGAAAGCCGTCTCCTCGATGCTCTTCAGACCCTCTGACAACTGCACGGAGGACAGGTTGACGCAGCTTGCGAAGGCATTGTCGGAGATGGTCTCCACACTTGCGGGATGCTGACCTCGCCGAGCGCCTCACATCCGCTGAAAGACCAGCGCCCGATATAGGTCAGGTAGGAGGGGAAGTCCACGCTAGCCAGGGCCACGCAGTCGGCGAAGGCGAATCCGCCGATGGTCTCCAGTTCCTCTGGCAGAGCGATGCTCTCCAGGCTGGTGCATCCCTCAAAGGCGCTTTCTCCTATCTTAGTGATGGTGCCGGGCAGTTCTGCTGACGTGATGGACAGACAGTAGGAGAAGGCGTTGTCGCCGATGGTCTCCATGCCAGCGGGCAGGCTGAGTGTCGTCATGTAGATGCAGTTGCAGAAGGCGTTGTTGCCGATGCTTGTCACGCCACTTCCGACGTTCACGGTCTCGATGCCCTCCTGATACTCCTGCCACGGTGCTGCGCCGTAGTCGTAGTTGGGCATGGCGCCGTTGCCGGTGATGGTCAGTTCCTTACTGGTCTCGTTGTAGTTCCAAGAGAGTGGTCCCGTGGTACCCGACTTCTGTGCCATGGCACAGGCAAGGTTCATCATCAGGATCAATGCCAGAGTAGTTTTTTTCCTCATAGATTTTGTTTTTTAGATAAGTTGGGGAGATATTGGATTTATTTTGTGAATCACCCCCCCCAGTTTGAAGGTGAGACACAATACGTTCTAGTCCAGGGTCGGTCTTCCGGCGTCTTTTCCGCCAGTGTTGCGCCCGTGGTTCATGAGCGGTTTGATTTGGAGGCAAAATTATACATAATAATCGGAATAACGGTGGTATTTTCCATAAAACTTTTAACTTTTTTCCGTTTTCTCCATTTTCTTCCTGGTTTTAGGTCAATAATCTGTGCTCAATTTGCATTTTCCCCACACCGCTTCTTTCTCCATCATGATGAAAAGAGGCGGTATGGAAAGTTTTGTTTATAAATATTTGCTGATTATAAAATAAAACCGTATCTTTGTCGGCAAATAGCGAACGAAACAAAACCATTTATCAAACAAAATCAAACAGGCTTATGAAGAAATGTTACGCAACCCTGCTGCTCGCCGCACTCTGCTCGACGGCTACGCTGGCACAGCAGCAAGACTCGCTCATCACGCAACCCGCGGCGGGCGAGACCATCAACCTCTATCGTACGACGACGGGCTATGAGTCGGTGTATTATTATGCTGTGGACCACCAGAGCACAGGCGACTGGCAGCGGATGGTCTTCGGTGAGGATGGCGCGGTCTATCTGGAGAACCCCATCAACTCCATCTATACGCAGACCTGGATCAAAGGTTATCGCACGGAGGGAGACACCATCGCCTTCCAGCTTCCCCAGGCCATCTTCTCCGAGGAGGACTTCTTCTCTGGTGATACACGCTACGGATACTTGGAGCGCGTGCGCCCAGGAGAGCGAAACGGCAAGCAGACGCTCGTTCCCAACGAGGATCCCGCCGACCAGGTGCTCAAGTATGTATGGCATGGCGACTCGCTCAAGATGGTGCTCCCCGAGGGCGAGTTGATTGGCATGTGCCTTGCCAGCGGATCATGGACGAGCTATGCCGAGGCCACCTACAAGGGTGTGCGCATGGACAACAACACAATGGTACCGCCGGCAAGTGCCACGGTCAACGACGGTCTGATGCTCTATATGGATATGGAGGGGCAGTCGCAGCTCTATCCCGTGCGCTACGCTCTCGATGGCAGCGATGTCTATCTGGGCGACCTCTCGGCCAATGTGAAAGGCTACTGGATCAAGGGAACGATGGACGGCACGACCGTCACCTTCCCCGCCACCTCCTTCGTCGGCATCGACACCCTGACGGCATGCTATGTCTATGCCTCTTCTGCCGTGGTGGGCAAGGGCAAGGACGAGATGGGTACCGAGTTTGACAAGGCTTGCTTCTCTGGCGAACCCCTCGTCTTCACCTACGATGCGGACAACAATTCCCTTTCCACCAAGGGCATCCTCATGGTCCACAAGAGCATGGATGACGACCGCAGCACCAACATCTTCGATGCCTACCGCTATGCTCTCATCAGCCGTTGGGACAAGAAGCCCGCAGCCCCCATGCCGCCGAAGCTCACGGCCTACCAGCCCTACGACCCGAACCCATGGGGAGGCCCGGGCGGTCTGCAGTACTCGCTGAGCTACTACTCTGCCGACTTCAACTATCTCGACCCGTCTTGCCTCTATTACAACCTCTACATCGATGGCGAGGTGGTCACGTTCTCGCCCGACGACTATGCCAACCTGACGGAGGAGATGACCGACGTGCCCTATGCCTTCACCGATGGCTACGAGTTCTATAAGTATGACGAGAACGACCGCACCATCTATTTCTACAAGGAGGTGAAGGAGAAGATCGGTATGGAGGCCTTCTATATCGACGGCGACGTGCGTCTCGGATCGGGTGTGGCGGAGTATTATCCCAACGGTGTGCCCGACGGCATCGATATTTCCGAGGCTTCCATGAAGCAGATCGAGCGTGTGGAGTATCGTGACCTCTCTGGCCGTGTGGTCAGTCGCCCGGCAAAGGGTATCTTCGTCCGCACCATTACCTACTCCGACGGTAGCCGTGCTACGCGCAAGGTAGTGAAGTAAGTTTCAAACTTCCGCAAAGTGTATCGTTCGCACACTTTGCGGAAGTTGTCGGTGTTTTGGGCGTGGTTGACGTCCGATAAAATGACAGTCTATGATACCTCGATCCATGCTTGCTCATCGTCTTTCCCAGGATGAGATCAAGGAGATCTGTGTGCTTGCCCATGGGAAGCACAACGATCATCTTAAGGAGCAACTATACCAATTGACCCTTGACGACGATCGTCGTGTGGCTGTCAATGCGCTTTGGGCGTTGACCCATTTCGCTTCCTCGGATCACGAGTGGCTTTATGCCAAGCGCCATCATCTGATAGACCGTTGCATCGTGGAGCAGGATGCAACCAAGCTTCGGTTGTTGCTCGCCCTTCTCCTTCGTCAGCCATTTGGCAAGGAAGACATCCGTACAGACTTTATGGACTATTGCTTAGTGCGAATCGCCGACTCGAAGTCGGCCTATGCCGTCAGGGCTCAGTGTATCAAACTTGCTTACGAGCAGATGCGCTATTGGCCCGAACTGCTCGGCGAACTGCGTCAAGCCCTCGACATGATCAGTTGCGAACCGTTGTCGCCAGGACTTCGGTCGGCTTGGAAACAGGTGATAAAGAAAATAAATGCCGCTCAGTGACATCTATCAGTGGGAATAGTCGATGATACATCGGGCGAACAAATGAAAACTCCCTATGGCAGGCGGCCTTTGGCCGTCAGTCATAGGGAGTTCTATTTTCCAATCTATTCCATGAGCAGTACGCTCACGCATTGCTTACACGTCGATCTTGATCTTCTTGGAAGCTGACGCAAACTTCATGGCTGCTTTCAGGAATCGCTGCTTCTGCTCCTTGGTGAAGTTGGGGGCAAGTTTCTGACATTTCTCCGATGTGGCCTGCAGTTCCTCGCTCAGCTCCGTCATCTCCTTGGAGGCGGTCTCAAACTCGGAGGATCCGGGCTTGGCGGCGTTGAGCTTGTCGATGATGGCGGCATACTGGTCGGCATACTGCTCGAAGGCGGCTACGAGCGATTCGGCGTCGTTCTCGTCTATCTTCACTTTCTCAGGTGCTGCGGCCTCGGTGGTCGTGGTGTCCGTCGTGGTTGCGTCCTGCTTGCTGCCGCTTTGGCCACAGGATGTGAAGAGAAGGGCAGAGAGGGTGAGGGTGAATAATAGTTTTTTGTTCATAATAGGGTAGTGATTGGTGAATGTTGCGATAGGGTGTGGTTACATCCAGAAGGTGTAGTGTCCCTCTTGGTCGGCGAAGAAATAGGATCCTTCCTTCGTGAACTTGATGCGGTACACGTCATACTTCGTGGCCTTGAGGGCATCCTTCAGTTTCTGGGGCACGTTGCCGAGAAACTTGTATCCGTTCTCGAAGCAGAGCACGCAGGCGTCGTTGGTCAAGTGAGCAGCCCACAACTGTCCGTGAGTCTCGATGCCTTCCTTGATCCAGTCGTCCATATCCGTGCTGGAAGAGGCGACGTGGTCGGTGGAGACGGCAATCCAGTCTCCGTCGTCGTTGAACGTCACGGAGGTGATGGTCTCTTCGGCCTCGTTCCACTGGCGGAGCTTGCTCTCCAGTTCAGACGGGATGTTGGACCATTGGCAGCCGTTCTTTCCTACGAGGATGAGCCATTCGCCGTCCTCGGTCAGCTGCACGTCGTCGATGTAGTCGTCATCGTCGTGATACTTTTCGAGCGCGTCGGCCAGGGCCTGTGGGATGCCGGCCGTATAGGCATAGTCGTTCTTTCCGTTGAGGGCGAGGTCGCCTCCTGTGTCGGTGATGGCCACGTTGCGGCAGCCCCCCCATTCGGAGATGTTCTGCTTGATGTAGTTACGGCCACGAGAGTTTTGGGCAAAGAGGGAGACGGTGAAGACCGTCATCAATGCCATTATGAATGCTGTTCTTCTCATACGCATGGTGAGTCGTCTTTTGTTATCTGATATTGTTCGTTTTTTATCGTTTCTTGCCCGCACGGCATGGTTCGACCGTGCGCCGTGTCGGTGGTTTCCTGCCATGGACGTTTTGCGTCTGTTGGTTGGAGTGAAAACTAATCGACACGACAAAGTTACTAATAAATTCCGAAAAATCACAAATATTTTATAAGAAATATTCCTACTCCGTTCGATTTTCCCCTTATATCATTCTGCTTTCGTGTGAAATGCAATTGACTTTGGTCTTCTGGTTGCGATATAAAGGCACGACGAGGACTATTTGCTGAATATTTCGTCAAATTGTGACTTTGTGAAAATATAGTACAAGTTTTTGTCATGATCGTCCACGGCATCTGGGCCTCTTCCGTGATGGTAGGAGATGCGGGTGGGGAAGGGGTGAAACCATCCGTCAATTTCCATGGGGACAGATGTGGCGCTGTGTGGTGCAATGGCCTTGACGTAGGTTGTCTTGTCGTCTGGAGTTCCGTACTGATAGTTCTTCCGGCAAAGATAATATTCTTCGTCGGTATTATTGAAGACGTATTTCCCGAACAGTTCCTTTCCTATGTTTCCGTTGATGGCATAGCATGTGTAGTGGCCGTTGGGGGTGGTGTCCTCGATATGATAGTAGGTCGGGATGACGAGTTTGAGTGCCAAGCCAAGCGCAAATCCCAGCATTGGGCCAACTATGATGCTGGCGCCGATGCAGATGCCCCAAGTTGCTCTCTTGTATTTTTCGTCTTGCCCTACGATCTTTACATCGGGGTCTGCGCTGCCATCATTGCTTCGCAAGCCAGCTCCCTTTGCGGTTGTTCGCCAGACCTTCTTGTAAATGAAAATGAAAAAGAGGATGCTCGCGAGGGCCATAGACCACCCGAAAAGCGCAAAAGAAGTAATCTCCATGTTCTTGTTTTTTTAGATGTTGTTATGAGTATGTGCTGCCGAGGTGCCAGTTATCTTATGCAAAGATGATACAAGCCGAGTGCAGAACGTCAAGCTTGCTTGTTCGTTATGCCGAGGTGCCAGTTATCTTATGCAAAGTTACTGAAAAAAATCATCCAGTTGCAAATTTTAGACAAAAAAATACTTGATTCGGTGAAGATGTAGGAAAAGCTGTCTGTCTCTTGGTGTTTTTTCTCGTTTTGGTAAGCATAGTTTTGGCTCATTTGGATTAATGGAAATGTGGTTGTCGCCTGTAGTGGGAGAAAGAGGGTGATAACCCTTCCTAACTGCCCCTAAAAATGAATATAACTTCATCGGCCTACGAAGTTAACTTCATTGGCCTACGAAGTTATATTCATAGGGCTACGAAGTTAACTTCATTTTTTACCCCACTTTTAAGCCTATTCGAGTGTGGCCGTCCTGTTGCCTGGCTTGCATGAGAAATTTGCTTGTTCGCGTGCGGCTTTCCGTCCCGAACCCATCCCGAGACCATCCCGAAGGATGGGCGATGGGTTTTTGGCCTCCCCCAAGAGGGCAGGAGGGGGTGCTCATGCCCGCAACGGCCACTTTCGCCTTTCCTGCGCTATATATATAATAAGGAGAAAATAGCCTCCCAGTCGTAAGAGGCTCTTGTTTCCGTCCGTCTCGCCCCATTTCCTCTGTCCTCCTGCCCTTGTTTCGCCCCTCCAAGGCATCGTTTTCCCACGATATGGCCCCGTTTTGCCTCTCAGGCCGCCTCCATGACAAGGTGGTCGTGCTCCCTGAATATCCCCTTTTTCCTGCCTTTTCCCCCAAAATACCCTCTTTTTACCCTTGTTTTGTAAAACAACGCGAAAAACTGCCAACTTTCGCAAACTTTTCTTTCGAAACATTTGGAGGGTATGAAAAAACACCGTACCTTTGCACCCGCTTTTCCGAACAAAGCACACGCCGAGAAAGGGAGAGCGATAAAGATAAGCGATCTTTGAAGAGATTTACATAAGACAGAGAGTAGTACAAGAAGCGGATGCTTCCTGATCATTTTGGCCAGGTCGCATCCGGGTAAAGAAGAAGAGCCGTCCAATTTTTTGGAACAGGTGCTTTGAGCCCAATCTTCGGTACATCTGGATGAGCGTCCTTGAGAACAGAGACAAAGTCTTTCCCTTTTCGCAAGGGAAGTCAAACGGATATTTTACAATGGAGAGTTTGATCCTGGCTCAGGATGAACGCTAGCTACAGGC
>OIWK01003467.1_pt1 | contig 10964 bp, 6 predicted proteins | sample 1587401 | NCBI WGS metagenome assembly OIWK01 (sample SAMEA3888911, study PRJEB22519) | human gut metagenome | biome: human gut; feature: human-associated habitat; material: faeces | place: Denmark | collected 2009
TCCGACGGCGCGGGCAATCTTTATTTATCCGACGAAAGCACTTGCGGCGGATCAGTACCGGGCATTGCAGCCGTGGCTTTCTTTTTTCGGACCGGAGAAAATCAGTGCCGGAGTATATGACGGTGATACGCCGGTGAACGAGCGAAAACGGATCCGGGACCGGGCAAATATTATTCTGACGAATCCGGAGATGTTAAATGGCGCTATGCTGCCAAATCACAGCAAATACGGATTTGATTTTATCTTTTCGAACCTGAAATACGTGGTTCTCGACGAGATGCATACCTATCGTGGAGCCTTTGGATCCCATATGGCAAATGTTTTCCGGCGGCTTTCGAGGATTACAGAGTATTATCACGCAGTCCCTCATTTTCTATGTAGTTCGGCTACGATTGCCAATCCGGTGGAACTGGCGGAAAAAATCTGTGGACAACCATTTGCTTCGGTGACAAAAGACGGTTCGGCGGCATCCGAGCGGAATTATCTGCTGATACAGCCACCGAAAATAAGCGGAAAGGATCAGCAATATTACGGGCAGGAATCCATTGTGTCGGTGGCGGCACAGATGCTTCCACAGTTGATGGAACAGAGGGAAAGTTTTCTTGCATTTGCAAAATCAAGAAAAAATGTGGAAGTTGTGTTAAAAGAGACAAGAGACCGGCTGGATGCGGCGGATTTTCTTACTACAGTGACTTCGGATCAGATTTCCGGTTACCGGGGCGGTTATACGCCGATCGAGCGAAAGACCATCGAACAGCAGATGATCCGTGGGGATCTGCTGGGGCTGGTGAGTACGAATGCACTGGAGCTGGGAATTGATATCGGTTCTATCGGAGTGACGGTACTGATCGGTTATCCGGGAACCCGTTCTTCTTTCTGGCAGCAGACCGGGCGTGCGGGGCGAAGTAAGAAAAGCTGTACCAACTATCTGATCCTGGATCACCTTCCGATGGATCAGTATATCGGTCTGGAGCCTGGATGGCTTTTTGATGAGAGCAGTGAACATGCGGTGATTGATCCGGATAACCTGCTGATCGAACTGGCACATATCCGTGCGGCGGCAGCAGAACTCCCGCTGTCTCTGGATGACATTGCCCGCTTCCCGGATCTCGGAGAGACGATTCCGGTACTGATGAAGATGCAGGAAGTGCGAAGCCAGAACGGTCGGTTTGCATGGGCAGGCGGCGAGTATCCGGCGGGCGATTTCTCCATGCGAAATATTGATAAGAACAAATACACGCTGTTGAATCAGGAAACCGGAAAAACGATCACGGAGATGGATGAAAGTCAGGCGTTTCGGGAGATTCATGAAGGTGCGGTTTATATCCACGACGGGGAATCTTACCGGGTGGTGAAGATGGATCTGGAGAGCAAGATGGCGTATGCGATTCCATTTAACGGAAATTATTATACGGTTGCCGGAGGCGAGACGAATATTCATGTAATCCACAGCCAGAAGGAACAGCAGTGGAACCGGATTCGGGTGCAGTTTGGTGATGTGAATGTGGCGGATTATGTCTATATGTACAAAAAACTGCAGTTCCATAACCATCAGAACCTTGGATATGAGGAACTTCGGACACCGCTGACGAAGGATTATGATACCGAAGGAACCTGGATGCATCTGCCGGAGAATCTGGTACTGGCGTATCGTGGTCTGCTGCAGGCGGATGATACGGGACGGCTGACCAGGAATAATCATTTTCAGGGCTTGTGTTTCGCTCTGAAAAATGCTGCGCAGATGGTGACGATGACAGAACAGGAGGATATCCATGTGATAACTTCCACAAATGCGCTGGAATTATCGGGTGAAACAGCGTCGGATGTATCCATTTATTTCTATGACGGCTATGTGGGCGGTCTTGGATTTTCCGAGAAAATCTATGATCTGATCCCGCAGGTGATTGAACAGGCGATTCGCATGGTGTCCGGCTGCAAATGCAAAGACGAATGTGCGGCATGTGTGGGGGATTATAAACTGGATCGCAAACTGATCCTGTGGGGATTGGAAAATCTGCGGGAAGCATCGGAGGTTCCCAAAGGTGAAAAAGTAGTTACCTGGGCAGAGTCCACCTGGAAAAGGAAAGAATTCCGACTGGAAACATTACCGGAAAAGTGGGATATTTTTTGCCGGAAAGCCAGAGAGAACGGAGAGCAGTACGCCGGATTTTTCCAGACCGTGCACCGGGTGAAAGTGAAGGATACCAGACTGATTCTTTCGGTAGACACACCATTTTTTGCACAGTGGGTGAATGAGCCGGAAAATAAACAGAGTCTGCGGAATCTGATCGGTTATTATACAGAACTTCCGGCAGGATTTCGGTTGGAAATCCGGGCGGAAAGACCGGAAAAGCGGGGAAATTTATCTGACATTACGGGTTCAGATACAAGAAAAACGTGGACAGAAAGTCACGATACAGCCGGGCGGTCTGTAGAAGACTACGATAGAGAAGAACGGGAGAAACAGGAAAAGATTCTTCGCCGTTACCGGGCGATGGATATCAGGAGAGAGAAAAAAGATGATGGATCTGAATAAACTGAATCCCTACCAGAAAGAGGCAGTGCTTGATGAGAGTCCTGCCTGTCTGGTCAATGCAAATGTAGGAAGCGGGAAGACGACCGTGTTGACGGCAAAAGTTCGCTATCTTTGCGAACAAAAAGGAGTGGCTCCAAAGGATCTGATGGTGCTTACCTTTACCAATAAGGCAGCAAATGAAATCCGGGAGCGGCTGGAAAATCTGACCGGAAAAGAGGAAGATCTGTGGTTTGGCACGTTTCACAGTGTGGCACTTCGGATGTTACAGACGATTCTTCCGGTAGAGGAACTTGGATATACGAAAGAATTTCAGGTATGCATCCCCGAAGAAGAAATGCAGATGGCACAGCAGCTGATCACGGAACAGAATCTTCAGATTAAATATAAAAACCGTTTAAAAAAGCGGCTGGATCAAAGCCGTCAGAAAAGTGGAAGAAAACCGAAAGATTACGGGGATGATTTTGAACGGTTGTGTACTCTGCTGGAAGAAGAAAAAAAGAAACAGAATAAAATGACATACGAGGAGTTGATCTTACATACCGGACAGCTGCTTCAGAGCCACCCGGAGATTCTACGTCCGCTGTGGTTGATCATCGATGAAGTTCAGGACTGCGATCAGAGTCAGCTGGATCTTCTGGACAGTCTGATGGGAAAAGACAGTCATCTTTTTGCGGTTGGTGATCCGAATCAGGTGATCTACAGCTGGCGGGGAAGTGCTTTTCAGATTTTCTTCCAGCTCAAAAACCGCTATCAGGCGATGGAACTCAGCCTTCCGATCAATTATCGTTCTTCTGGGACGATTTTATCTGCAGCAAGACGATTTTTGCAGAATGGAAGTACGCTGGAAGGGGTAAAAAGCGAAGGCGGTAAAGTGCAGATCCGAAAACAGTATGATCCATTTCAGGAGGCTGAGGATCTGGCAGCCCGTATCCGGGAGCTTCATATGCAGGGGATTCCGTATCACGAGATTGGGATTCTGTATCGTTTGCAGAATCAGTCGGCACTATTGGAACAGGTACTTACCAGAAATGGGATTCCGGTGCATGTGGCAGTGAAAGAAAAAATGGAAGACATTCCGGTAGTGCAGTGGTTTTTCCATGTACTTCGGTTTTGCGTGAATCATTCGGATACCACGAGTGGTGTGGAAGCGTTGTGCAACAAAACGTATGGAGAGGGATGGACAACGAAAAAAGCATTACAGCAGATCCGACGCTGGGAGACGGATGGAACATTGCCGAAAAATTCTCCATTGTTTTCGGGGATGGTGAATGTTCAGGAAGATGTGTTTGTGACAGAAGAAACCGATCAAATGTGGGAAATGTTCTCACTGGATCGTTATCTGATGCCATCTAGATCTGGTTATCAGGAAGATAAGGCGTGTATTCTGGGAATTTTTGATGCAATTCGGAACAAGGGGAATATCAGAGAATTTTTGAATGATGTGGCTCTCTATGGACTGCCTTGGATGCACAATTCAGAGAACCAGAAGACGGAGAATATAGTAACAGGGAATTACGTTACAGAAAAGCAAAGTATAGAAGATTTGACAGCAAAATATCCAATAAATACAGCGGGTTACAGTGCGAAAGGGCAAAAAGATAGTTCCAGAGAAGAAGAAATTGACGCTGTGCAGTTGATGACGCTTCATGCCTCAAAAGGATTGGAATTTACCTGTGTTTTCATCATCGGTGTGAATGATGGTCTGTTGCCTCTGCGTGGAACCGGTTTTGATCAGGAGGAAGAAGAACGACGTCTGTTCTTCGTGGGAATGACCCGCGCGAAAGAACAGTTGGAACTTTCCTATTACACCAGCCCGGACGGTTACGGAATCCTTCCGGGTCCCGGAAAATACCTGAAAATGTTTCCGAAAGACCTGATTGAAGGTCTGGATGAACCGAAATATGCAGAAGGAAGTGCGGCGGAACATTTGCAGGCGATGAAGCGGCAGATTTTGCAGGCAAGAGAAGAGCGGACGCTGCAAATGCCAGAAGAGGCCTTTCGGACAATATCGCCTGAGATAGATGTTGAAAAACCAGACACGGATCCGTGCAGGCATGAGGAAAAAGAAGAAAACCCTGCGAAGAGTGCAACCAATCATACAGATGCAGATTCCGTAGCCAACCAGCCGCGCGTAGCACACGAAAAATACGGAGTCGGAACGGTAATCTCCGAAAATGAAGACACCATTACCATCCGCTTCGATGATTATGGAGAAAAAGAACTTCTGAAGATGTTTACGGTTTTACATCCGTTGTAGATGCTGAGAACCATTCAATATTTCTGCGAATCTGCCATAAAATGTAAAAAACAATCCATGGCCGGAGTATATTCTCCGGCTTTTTTATATGCAAATCCAATCCGGAGTACCGGTGATTCTTCCAACGGAACAGATATCACGCCCTCATGTTGAAACAGACGAAAATTGCTCTCTGCAAAAAGGCTGATACCTTCTCCGACAGCAACGGCACTGATTAAAGACTCTACGCGTGCAGTGCGAAAAATCGACGGATGAATACCTGCATTTTGAAAAATCTGCATACACAGCTGATAAATGGATGTGTATGGGTGCATCAGCAGAAAAGACTGATCAGTCAGTGCTGTAACAGAAAGCTTTTGTCGTGTTGCCAGTGGATGATCTGCCGGAAGCATGACACAGATCCGGTCGGTTGCAATAGGAAAAAAATGATAATGTTCCGTATCGATCATAGATTCTCTGGCAAGAATCATGGCAAATCGCTTCTTTTCGATGCCTTCCATTAATTCGCTTTCTTCCACCTCGGTAAGAGCAAGAGAAATCTCTGGGTGTTCTTTCTGAAACAGGCGGAAACTTCCGGTAAGATGATACTGAGAGAGTACAGGAAGCGTTCCCACAGATAATTGCTGTTCCTTGGCAGTCTGATACAGAGACATCCGGTAAAGCATCTGCCGGTATTGCCGGGAAAGTTCCATTGTCATTCGACACATTAAGAAACGGAATGAGGATTCTAAATAACTGACGGGTTCGGAGATCCATTAGTTTACCCGGCATAGCAAATATCGAACTGATATTCTACGGCAATATCTCGTGAAGTGTGTCAGCGAATTTTGAATAACCGACAACAATATCAATAATTTCTCTGAGAATCACAAATTTTCCCGTGACAAGTCATATATTTTAACGTATAGTAATAGATAGAAAACAAATGCAACCGACGATGGAAAACTTTTGGGACGCCCTTTTCCATCGTCGGTTGTACTATGAAAGAGAAGGAGAAAAAGATGTATACACTATTACTACTGTTGATTTATCTGGCATTTATCAGTCTCGGACTGCCAGATTCCCTTCTGGGTTCTGCCTGGCCGGTGATGCACAAGGCTTTTCAGGTTCCGCTGTCTTATGCGGGTCTGGTAACTATGATTATTTCCGGAGGAACCATCTGTTCCAGTTTGATGTCTGAGCGTCTGACGAAGAAATTCGGTACACAGATTGTAACTGTGTTCAGCGTGATGCTTACTGCAATCGCATTATTCGGATTTTCTACGGCAAGCGCCTTCTGGATGCTCTGTCTATGGGCCATTCCCTATGGACTGGGTGCGGGAGCGATTGATGCTGCACTGAACAACTATGTAGCGCTTCATTATAATTCCAGGCATATGAGCTGGCTGCATTGTTTCTGGGGACTGGGAACCATTATCAGTCCGTATGTGATGAGTTATGCACTGACCACATCGGTGTGGCAGAACGGATATCGCATGGTATCTTTTATCCAGATCGGAATAGCATTGATTCTTTTCGTGACACTGCCGATATGGAAGGTGAATAAAAAGGAAACTGCGCAGGAAGAAAAGGCAGAAGAAGAGATGGTAGGCATCAAAGGTGCACTGAAGATCAAAGGCGTTCCGAATCTTCTTCTTGGATTTTTCTCCTATTGTGCACTGGAATCAGCAGTGATTCTGTGGGGAAGCAGCTATCTGGTAGGAGCAAAAGGAATCTCTGCGGAACGTGCAGCAGCCTTTGCGTCCCTGTTTTGCATCGGTATCACACTTGGAAGATTTCTGGCAAGCTTTATTACAGAGAAAATGGGAGACCACAAGATGATTCGTCTGGGCATCGCTATCATTCTTGTTGGATGTATCGGTATGTTGTTACCGGTATCCATCGATGAATTTGCACTGTTTGGTCTGGTTATTATGGGACTTGGCTGTGCACCGATTTATCCATCTATCATCCATGCAACACCGTCCAATTTCGGAGAGAAGAACTCCCAGGCGATCATCGGTATCCAGATGGCGAGTGCTTATGTGGGATCTACTTTTATGCCTCCGCTGTTCGGACTGATCGCAAACCATATTTCTGTCGGTTTACTTCCGGTTTATGTATTGTTCTTCCTGATTCTGATGTTCTTTATGCTGGAAAAGACATTTAAACTGGTGAAATAGTAATAATCAAACAGCTTCCGGGTTACGTGTCAGTTTCCTGAAAGCTGTTTTTGATTTGCATAATTTTATTTGTAATAGAAAAGGATATAACTATGTATAAAGAAAACAAGGATATAACATTACAATATTATAATCAAAATGCCGGTTCTTTTGTCAGCGGTACAGTTCACGCAGATCTGACAGATACACTGAATCGGTTTTTAAGCAGACTGGAACCGGGAGCGGCAATTCTTGATTTTGGCTGCGGTTCCGGCAGAGATACCAAATATTTTCTGGAACATGGATATCAGATGGAGGCCATAGACGGATCCGAAGAACTGTGTAAAATCGCCAGTGCCTATACAGGAATTCCGGTACGCCAGATGTATTTTCAGGATCTGGATGTCCGGGAGCAGTATGACGGTATCTGGGCGTGTTCTTCGATTCTGCATCTGGAACAAACAGAATTAAGATCTGTGCTGAAAAAAATGGCGGATGCCCTGCGTCCCGATGGATGGATCTACACTTCTTTCAAATATGGAGAGTTTGAAGGGATGCGAAACGGCAGATATTTCACGGATTTCACCTGGAGCAGTTTCCAGAGATTCATCCGTGATACCGAGTCACTTTCCATAGAAGAATCCTGGGTGACCGGTGATGTGCGTCCGGGAAGGGAAGAAGAAAAGTGGCTGAATCTGCTGTTGCAGAAGCGATAATAGAGAATGGCACAAAAACCATCCGTTGTATCAGTGAAATCCTTATTTATTCCGTGCAATTTCAATAAAATCCCTGGCGTATTTGGGAAGATAAGTTCCCCTGCGAAAAGCGATGCTCAGTGTTGTAAAGATTCCTTTTTCACCGACAGAAAAGCAAGCCGGTTTTCTGGAAAAATCCATATTTTGTATATATGTTTCCGGCGTAAAACACATGCCCATTCCCTGCATACAAAGTTTTACACAGGTCTCCGTGTTCCGGCTTCGAACCGGTACACGGGGCTGGACACCGGCGCGATCCAGGGCTTCAAGAACCAGTTTTCCGGTGGTCTGTTCCGGAAAATGGAGAATAAAAGGTTCGCTGGCAAGCGTGGACAGATCGATTCTCGGATACCGGTAGGAGGGAGACTGATATCCGGAAGATGCCAACGGATGATCCGGTGGCATAACCAGAAGAATTTCCTCTCTTTTCAGCAGTTCGTATTCCAGTTTTGGATGTTCCCTCGTCTCATTAAAAATCCCAAAATCAAGCTGATCATTCAACAGAAGTTTTTCCTGAATAGAGTATGCCTCTTCCCAGATGCTGACATTGACATTCGGATATTTTTCTGAAAATTCTGCCATAATCTGTGGAATCATACAGCTGCTTCGCATCAGTGGAACAGCAATATTCAATTCCCCTTCGTTATTTTCCGTCAGATCTTTCAGTTCTTTTTCCCAGTCTTGTTTTACCTGAAGAATTTTACGTGCGTATTCCATGTATTTTCTTCCGGTATAGGTCGGTACATAAGTATTTCCATTTCGGCTGAAGAGTTTCGCTCCCATTTCCCGTTCCAGTTTTTGCAGATGCTTGGTGAGTGTGGGCTGGGAAATGTAGAGTTCCTGCGCTGCTCTGGTAAGATTCTGGTGTTTGGCGATACATAAAATATAGTGCAATTCACTGTAGTTCATAAAATCCCCCTGGCTATTCTGTTTTGGCATAAAATTTATGTAAAATATGAATTTGACTTCCTGTACTGCCTATTTTACAATATTTTCTATCAGCTTATCAAGACATATCTTATTGAGGGAGGAAAAACAAATGAAAAATTGGCTGGAAAAACAGTTTCGGTTGTCAGAATTTCATACGGATGTCAAAACAGAGATTCTTGCCGGACTGACTACTTTTGTTACTATGGCATACATTCTTGCTACTGTACCAAACATCATGTCCGGAGCCGGATTTGACAAACATGTAACTCTGACGATTATGATTCTTCTGATTATCGTGACTACCTGTGCGATGGCATTGTATACCAACCGTCCGTTTGCATTGGCACCGGGACTTGGAAGCGTGGGTATTATCGCGTCTATGATTACGAATGAGGGTGTCAGCGCACCGATTGCTGCAGGCGTTATTTTCTGGAGTGGTGTACTTTTTATTATCATTTCTTTTTTGGGACTGCGGGAAGCCGTTGTGCGTGTGATTCCAGTCAGCCTGAAACAGTCAGTAAGTGCCGGTATCGGTCTGTTTATTGCGCTTCTGGGAGCAAAAAACTGTGGGCTGATCGTAGCAAATGATGCAAAAAACTGCCTGTCTTTTGGTGATCTTGCTTCTCCGTCCGTTATCGTGGCAGCCATTGGTTTTCTGATTCTGATGGTTATCAAGGCACGGAATGTTCCGGGTGGTATGATTCTGGCGATTGTGCTGACTACGATTGTGGGAATTCCGTTCGGTGTGACACATGCTCCGGAGCAGATCTTTTCTCTTCCGGCTGGTATTGGCAAACAATTTATGAATATTGATTTTCTTGGAGCACTGAATTTTGCTTATATCCCGTTCCTGATCGCCTTGTTTGTACCGGATTTCTTCTCTACTTTTGGTACGGTTCTCGGTGTTGGAGCGAAAGCAGGATACCTGGACAAAGACGGTAATCTGCCGGGTATTGATAAATGTTTTAAAGTGGACGCTATTTCCACAAGTCTTGGAGCACTGTTCGGTATGCCGAGCATGACTACCTATCTGGAATCCTCTGCGGGTGTGGAAGCAGGTGGTAAGACAGGACTTACAGTCATCTTTACCAGTATTTTCTTTGGAATTTCTCTGTTCCTGGCACCAATGGCTCTTGTGATCCCGTCAGCAGCAACCGGTCCGGTACTGATCTTTATTGGAATCAATATGTTGAGTGCAATGAAAAACATTGATTATTCCGATATCACAGAGTATATCCCGGCATTTTTGTGTGTGACCTTCACAATTTTTGCCAACAACATCGCAAATGGTATCTGCGTGGCACTGCCGGCATATCTGGTAATGAAGATTGCAACCGGTAAGATCAAAAAAATTGATCCGGTGATGTATGTTCTTGTGGCTGTCTGTCTCTTATATTTTTATTCTATTGTATAAATGAGGTGAAAACAGATGGAGAAGATTCAGCTGTTGATAAAACATGCGAAAGTATTTAATTCGTATCTGAAAAAATTTATCGATGCAGATGTCTCTGTAAAAGATGGAAAATTCTACTATATTGACAGAAAGCACGAAAATCTGTTTGATGCGGAACAGACAATCGGTGCCATGCCGGGCATTATCGAGGCTGCTATTGCCTCAGGGGAAGACATGGCGACGACTTCCGATGTCGTTACGTCGGCATTGGCTACATGGAATTTGCAGAATGGAGATATTGCGACCAGCACGCAGCGGGTAGCAGATATTATCCAGACCGCTAATAATGCATCAAAACTGGGTATGCAGGATTTTGGCACAGCAATGCAATACGTAGGCGGGACGGCCGCGTCTATGGGAGTAAGCCTGGAAGACGTAAGTTCGGCCATGGCCATACTGGCCAACAATGGTATTGAGGCCAGTACCATAGGCACATCGCTTAGAACGACCATGTTGAATTTAATTAATCCAACAGGTCAAGCGCAGGATGCATTTACAGCCTTAGGATTATCCGTGGCCGACTTTACAGATGAAAATGGAAACTTTATTGGCATTCAAAAAGCAGTGGACAGGCTGAGAACAAGCATGGAAGGACTAACGCCTGTAGAAAAAAGCGCATTTGCCCAGATGATTGCCGGGAAAGAAGCCGCTGCCGGACTGTCAGATTTATTAAAAACATCGCCGGAAGATTACCAGAAAATGGTAGATGCCATTACAAACAGTGCCGGAAGTTCTCATGCCGCTTATGTACAGATGCAGAACACGTTGAAAGGTTCCATGGATGCACTTCAAAGCTCAGTAGAAGCACTGGGCATTTCCTTCGGTTCGGCATTGGCGCCAACCATCCAGACCGTAGCGGCGGATCTGAAAGGTATTGCCGATGCATTTAACA
>OIWK01003477.1_pt1 | contig 10949 bp, 7 predicted proteins | sample 1587401 | NCBI WGS metagenome assembly OIWK01 (sample SAMEA3888911, study PRJEB22519) | human gut metagenome | biome: human gut; feature: human-associated habitat; material: faeces | place: Denmark | collected 2009
TGCGCTTTTCTCTTTCGGAGTAATAGCAATCAGGCAACAGCAATCCGGCAAGAGTAGAAACCGCCAACAGCAGGCAGAAAAAAGAGGTTATGGTTTTATTTCGCATTTTTCTCACCTCAGAATCGGAAGTACAGGAACGGATTATAGCTGCCGCTGACAAGATAGGCCGCAGCCATCACCAGCACACAGGCAAGGCCGCCGCAGTCAACCACGGTCAGCAACCGCTGCCCCAGCCGTGTGCCGAGCTTTTCATAAAAGCGTTTTCCCAGCGGTGTGGCTGCCAAAGCACAGATTGCCAACATCGGCCCATAAGTCAGCAGTAAATACAGACTGCTGCTGTCGAACAGCATGCCGGAGAGCATGGCCTTGCACCACGCGGCTCCTTTGCTGATCTCTGTGAACGCAAAGAGTGTCCAGCTGATCGTTACCAGCACCAGCGCGTAGATATGCCGCAATACGGCGGGCAGCCTTTTGAGCCAGCGCAATAGGAACAGCTTTTCCAGCACCAGCAGTATTCCGAAATACACGCCCCATAGGACAAAGTTCCAGCTTGCCCCGTGCCAGAAGCCCGTCAGCAGCCAGACGATGGCAATGTTGCGGAGCTGCTTTGCAAGGCCGCCCTTGTTGCCTCCCAGCGGGATATAGACATAATCCCGGAACCACGTCCCCATGGAGATATGCCAGCGCCGCCAGAAATCGATAATACTGTCGGCAAGAAATGGAAAGTCAAGATTTGCATCGCAAATCAAGCACAAGCCGTTGTCAGTATGATCCAGAGCAGTCTGCGAAGTGCTCCACTGCTCCGGACTCTGTAATGGGACTATGCAGTGCTTCGGCACTGCGGCACAGGAGGGAACTGCATCCGCATTTGCGGACGCAGCTCCCTCCTGTTTTTTCACTCACAGCTTATTCAGTTTTTGCGTGACTTCATCCACAATGCGCTGACGTTCCTCTTCGCTCTTCGCTCTGCCATATTCCATCAGCGCATCGTCCCGCAGCGTCTCCATTTTCCGGGACCACACTTCAAACACGCCCTTGCTCATCGTCCCCTTTCGGGTACGGGCAAAATATTTTTTGTAGGCCCGCTGATGAGCCTTCCAAACATCGTTGTTCTGCACCTTGCTGCGGAAGCTGCTGGTGGCTCCGATCTCCCGGCAGGTCTTGCCGTCCTGCCCCGGTGCCGGTTCGCCGCAATAGGCGTAGGTCATACCCGGCATCTGCAAGAACCAGCGTCCGCAGTTGGCACAGCGTTTCGGTACAAACCCCTTCTGCAACCCCTTCATAAGCTCCACATAGACGAAATCCAGCAGCCGGTCAAAATACATCTTCTCGACTACCTCGGCGTTTTCTCTTTCGCCCCGGATGCGGTACTGCGCTCTTACCAGCGGCGCGTCTACCTCCGGGTCCTTCCCCAAGCTGACACCGCTGACAAAAGCCTCATAACCGCTGGAATAGATCAACTGCGCCAGAGATTCTTTTCTCTGGCCTTTTTTCTTTTCAAACACAGCGTTTGCAAAAACCCGGTCCAGAAACCACGCGTACCGCTCCTGAATGAGCTGAATGTCCTTGATCTGCTGCTGCATGAAGGATGGTATTTCGCGCTCCTCATTGATCACATATTTCGCAAATGCCTCCCGCACTTCCTCACCCACAAATTCCTCGATCTTCATATCTCCGAAATAACGGAAGTCCATCAGATACAATCGGTAGAGCGGCAGAGATCCAAAACCCTTCTGCATGTCCATATAGGCACGCGGAGCGTCATCATAATTCTTTTCGTGGACAGCCGTGTTCAACCTGTCCAGCAGTTTCTGAAAAGGTGTGACATCCAGATTTAGGATCTCCGTCAGCACAGTTCCGTAGGGCTGCATCTCCGGGACCATCTCCACCCAGTAGCCGGATGCGCCAAATTCCACTTTTGTGTTCGCATGCGAACGCTGAAAATCAAACAGGTCTTTTCCTAAAACAGACATAAGCCCTCTCCCAGTAGATAATGTATTCGCCTCAATATAGTGTATGTAGCAAAATGATACATTACCTATTTTCAAAAGTCAATCCCCATGTTACGATACAAGCACAGGCCTGAAAGAAATAAACACTCCAACTCAGAAAGGAGAAATTTTTATGAACCGACTGCAAACCATCGACGCGGACACGCTGCAAAGCACCGCTTACGAACCGGTCTCCTTCGTGGTCGACGATCTGCTGCCCCAGAGGCTACATCTGCTGGCAGGCGCACCGAAGATCGGCAAATCGTGGCTGGCGCTGTGGCTGTGTCTCTGCGCCGCGCAGGGCAAGCCGCTCTGGACGTTCGCCACACGGCCATGCGAGGTGCTGTACCTCTGTCTGGAGGACAGCTTCCAGCGTATCCAAAGCCGCCTCTTCGATCTCACGGAGGACGCGCCGCCCACGCTGCACTTCGCCGTCATGTCCCAGCAGCTCCACAACGGGCTGGTGGAACAGATCGAGCAATTCTTGAAGGAGCATCCACAGACCAGGCTCATCGTCATCGACACGCTCCAGCGCATCCGCACCGCGGGCAATGACGCGAATCCCTATGCCAGCGACTACCGGGACATCGGCGTTCTGAAAGCGCTGGCGGACAAGCACCGCATCGCCATTCTGCTGGTGCATCATCTGCGGAAGATGAATGACGATGATCCCATGAACATGATCTCCGGCACCACCGGACTCAGCGGCGCCACCGACAGCAACTTTGTCCTCCGCAAGAGTAAGCGCAGAGAGAACACCGCCACGCTCTACTGCACCGGGCGGGACATCCCCTACCGGGAACTGGCATTGGAGTTCGACGGTGAGGATCATGTCTGGAAACTGCTGTCAGATGACTGCGAACAGAAAGAGCAACCCAACGAGAGAATTCTTTTTCTTCTCTCTGAATTGCTGCGCCGGCAGCCGGAGATCAGCGCCCCTGCCAAGGCGCTGTTGGAAAAGATCGACCCTGCCGGTGCGGAGGGACTGACCCCCAACAGCTTCTCCCACCGAATCCGCAAAAGCGTTGACGCTCTAAGGAGAAACGGCATTACGGTGTCCTTCCGCAAGAGCAACGGCGACCGTCTGATCTGCCTGAAAAGGGTCGATGGGGTCGATGATCCCGCTGCCGAAAACACCGTCACCATCGACCCTGAGAACCCGCCGTGTTTCGGCGTGTGAGCCGCTGTGTGCGCGGTTCGGGGCCGGGGTGGCGTGTGTACCCGACGAGCCCCTTTGAAACGAACGTTGCGGCGTTTGTGGGCGATGTGTGAAAAGACCCAGTGAATCCCGCTCCGGCGATGGGAAACTGAGCCTTTGGGGATGCGTGTTTCCCTCCCGGCCATGCCCCGTTTCGGAGGTTTTTGCCCCCTATTTACCCGTTCGATAAAAGCACAAGATAAAGGGCCGCAGTCGCAAGCGCCCGCAGCCCGCCCACAAAGCCCCGCAGTGCGGGGCTTTTCAGGGAAACGCAAACCGCAGTCGGTTTGGCGGTTTTGCAAAATAATCGCAGTCGGTCATCCGGCAAAGTCCCGTGTTTGCAGGGCTTTGCGGCGATTTTGACCGACGACACAGAAAGGAAAGAAAAAATATGGATGATAACAAGAAAAGCACCACGATCTGGCTGCGCCCCAGCGTGATCAGCCGCATGGACGGCTGGCTGGAAGCAGATAACTGTCAAAGCCGCAGCGAATTCGTCGATAAGGCCCTGCGCTTTTACATGGGTTATCTCGGCACCGAGGACAACACGACCTACATCTCTCGGGCCATCCTGACAGCCATTCAGGGTACGCTGGACGACAACAACAATCGGCTCTGCCGCATTCTTTTCAAGTGCGCGGTGGAACTGAATATGCTGTGCCACACCATCGCCGCGCACTTCCGCGCCGACCCGATCCACACGCGGGAGCTGCGAGCCTACGCCGTGGATGAGGTGAAGCGCACCAACGGTCAGGTGAGTTTTGAGAGCGCTGTGCATCAGCAGCGCAGGATCGAATATGAGGAGGATGATTTTGAATGAAACAGGATTGGGAAATTTATCGTGACACGGGCATCCTCGGCGCCTACCGGCCGGAGCAGGTCATCCTGCGCCGCTCCGAGGACGGCGGCGTGGAAACGTTGTTCCGTGACAGCACAGCCAAATGGGAGGGCGATGACCTCACCCGTCAACGGGCGATGCTGGTCGGTGGGAAGTGCTTTCTTGTGACCTCCGTATTCCCCAGCGGCGCATCGGCAACACCCACAGACAAACTCCTGCGGCTTATCGACACGAAGTTAGAGCGGGAGCATCATGAGCAGTAAAATTCCGGTAGACTTGCGAGAGCCGGTGCGGTATACTTCGTGTTACCGTACCGGCCTGCCCCAACGAAAAGGAGGTAACTATGGCAGGTCAAGAAAATCAGCAATACACCGTACTCTACGGGCGGCTCAGTCAGGAGGACGAGCGGGCCGGAGAGTCCAACAGCATTCAGCACCAGCGCACCCTGCTGGAGAAATACGCAAAAGAAAAGGGCTTCGAGAACACCATCTTCCTTGCGGATGACGGCTACTCTGGTACGAACTTCGAGCGGCCAGCGTGGAAAAAGATCGTGGAGATGATCGAAGCGGGACAGGTGGCGAACCTCATCGTAAAGGACGCCTCCCGCTTGGGGCGTGAATACCTTCAGGTGGGCTACTACATGGAGATATATTTTCCCCAGAAGAATGTCCGCTTCATCGCTGTCAACGATGGCGTGGATTCCACAGTGGAGAACAGCAATGACTTCAACCCCATCCGCAACTGGGCCAACGAGCTTCACGCCAAGGATACCAGCCGCAAGGTCCGCGCGGTCATGAAAATGAAAGCGGAGCAGGGAGAGCGGCTGGGCGGCAGACCGCCCTACGGCTATCGGAAAAGTGATGGTGACGCCAACACGCTGGTTCCGGACGAGGACACCGCACCTGTGGTGAAGCGCATCTTCTCCCTCTGCGCCGCTGGAAACGGCCCCAAGCGGATCGCCACCATCCTCACCAAGGAGCAGGTGGTGAACCCGTCCAACGCCTACTACCGCAAGACCGGGAAAAGCCATCGAGGACTGGACACCACCAGACCATGCCTGTGGTCTTCCAACAGCGTCACCAGCATTCTGAACAATGAGGTCTACCTCGGACACGCGGTTGGGCTTCGCACCACTACGATCTCCTACAAAAACAAGCAGCGTGTGGAGCGCCCTGAGAGTGAACGGTTCGTGGTGAAGAACACCCACGAAGCTCTTGTCACACAGGAGCAGTGGGACATCGTGCAGGAGGTGCGTCAGCACAAAAAGCGTGTCCCCAAGCACATGGACGAGCCGAACATCTTCTCTGGACTGGTGTTCTGCGCGGATTGCGGCAAGCCGCTGGTGCTGCACAGAGCCAGCACGATGAAGCGGACGGAGTACAACTTCAAGTGCTACACCTACGGCAAAAAGGGCAAGACCGTCTGCACGCCGCATCACATCCGGGAGTTTGAACTGAAAGCCGTTGTGCTGGAGGACTTACGCCGGGTGACGCACTTCGCGCGGATGAAGGAAAAGCAGTTCGCCGCCTACATCAGCAGCAAGAATACGCTGGAGCTGCGGCGTGAGATGAACACGATCCAAAAAGATCTGGATACCATGCGGCGGCGCAGAGAGGAACTGTCCAAGCTGTTCAAGCGGCTCTATGAGGACAATGTGCTGGGGCGGGTGACCGATGAGCAGTACCGGATGCTGGCGGGCGATTACACCGTCGAACAGAAAGAGTTGGAGGAACAGATCCCCGAAAAGGAGGCCCGGCTGGAAAAGCTGAAAGCCGCCTCCGCCAACGTGAACACGTTCGTTGAGAAGGCGAAGCAGTATACCGCCATCGACGAGCTGACGCCGGAGCTGCTGCGGCTGTTCATCCAGCGGATTGAGGTAGGCGAGCGGACGAAGAAATACTCCCGCAGCTCCCACCAGAGCATCCGCATCGTGTACCGCGACATCGGCACGGTGGACAGCGAAATGGAGCAGGGCGAGGCGCAGCCGCGCATTGCGCCGCCCTTGAGTGAGGTAGTTCAGCTTCCCGCATAATAAAAACAGAGGAAAAAACGCAAGAAAGCGGACAGCAAACGCTGTCCGCCCCCTTGCAAGATATGGTGTCAACTTGTGTCCCTATGAATATTACCCGAACGGTTTCGGGGCTTTTGCTTTTTTCAGTATATCTGCGAAGGGCATTTTTGTGTCTTATTTGTGTCTTACAGTCGAAAAAATGTGTTTCGGCGGGCAAAAAAGCCGGTCAGGATCAACACCTGACCGGCTTTTCATTTTGCCGCTGCTTCTCATGCCGTAGCGGCCTTTTTCTTCTGGTTCGGCACAATAATGTCGGCGAACTTCTCTGTGATCTGCGCCGCCTTTTCATCCGTCGACGCGATGACATGCGCGTAAATATTGGCGGTCGTGCTCACCTGAGCATGTCCCAAGCGGCGGGAGACTACGACGAGCGGCGTTCCCTCTGCAATCAGCAAGGAAGCGTAAGAATGTCGGAGGCTGTGCACATGGATCTCCGTGAATCCGTTCCGCCGCGTAAAATCCCCAAACCAGCTTGACAGTGCGTCGGGGTGAATCGGCGCGCCCTCGTCATTGGTAAAGATCCGCCCGTCCTTGTCCTTCCATCTGTCCCCGCAAAGCGCGCGTTGCTCTTCCTGCCACTCCTGTACCTGTCGCAGAACGAAAAAGGCAGAGCGCGAGAGCTTCAGAGGCCGTGCAGATGTTTTGTTCTTCGGTGTGTCCGTGTAGATCCCTACCCCCGGAACATAAGAGGATGTCTGCACAATGGTGACCGTTTCGTTTTCGAAATCGACATCCGACCAGCGCAGCCCCAGTAATTCGCCACGCCGTAGGCCCGATAAGAGATCAAAGGAAATAGCCGCGCGATATTTGGCAGGCTCATTTTGCAGCAGCTCCAACAGCCGCCGCGCGTCCTCTTCGTCAAGATGCGCAGCCTCTTTTGGCATCAGCTTTGGCAACTCGGCATTTGCCGCAGGATTGAATGGGATGAAGCCCCATTTCACAGCTTTCGTCAAGATAGATGAAATGAGTCTGTGATAACCTCGCACGGTGTTCGCATCAAGTGTTTTACGCTTCTCAACGTCAATAAACAGATCCAAGCGCGAACGGCCGAGCGCTTCCGCAATTTTGTCCGCGCTGTGCATGGTGACATTCTTGCCCGCAATCGCCGCTTGTACCGTGCACACGCCGAGTCCCGTCTTCTCAGAAATGGATACTCGTGTGCGCCCTTCCTTTTTCAGCAGTGCTGCGAGATCCACGCGAGCGCGGCTCTTCACGTCAAGCCGTATGCCGACTTCCTGCAAGTTCGCATAGGGCTGATGAACTCGCTGAAAGCGCAGGCCGAGGAAACGATCCTCACGGAACTGGTGTTCAGCTAAATATGTTCGATGCCCCTGCTGGGGCGCAGATGTCCTTCTTCCCCTCAGAGGCAGAACAAATTCAATCCATCGCAGAAGCGGAGAGTGTAACACCCTCCGCTTTTTCTATGTTCATTTCTCAGGATGATATTGACCACATCCTGCGCGCGGGCGGTAATGCGGATGCAGCGCGGATGAAAATTGCTGCGGAATTCTCCAAGCAAAAACCTTTAGAGGATTGCGCGGCATTTCTGAAAGCTCTTTACTACGGCGGCAACGGCCTGATTACGGATAACGGCAGGCTTTCCGCATGGTACGGGGACGATGGTATCCATATTGCAACCGGAGATACCTCTCGCTATCTTCGTTCTGCCCAAGTGATAGGCTGGGCAGATGCGGCGGAGCGTATTGAGGAGCTTCTGGACGGCGGCGCATTTGCCACCAATCTTGAGGTCACGGAAGCCCCGCGCTATGAGCGGCTGGGTATTGCTGTGGATGTCTGGAACCTTTATCACGATTTCTCGGATGAAGCAAAGTCGCTGGGGTATCTGTCCTGCTTGGGTAATATCCATAGCACCAGCTTTCCAGAGGAAACGGAGCGTCTGACGGACGATCTGCTGAATCCGGCGTTCCGGGAAAGGCTTCTGTCGGAATACACGGTATTCATGGACGCTTACCGTGAAAACCGGGAGCTTCTGCGTTTCCATTACCACCGACCGCAGGCGCTTCTTACACGTATGGAAGATCTGTCATTGCCGCGCAAAGAATATCACTCCGATTTGGCAGCTGTTCCGAAGACGGGCCGGTTTATCACTGAAGATGAAATTGCGGCTTCTCTTGCAAATGGAAGCGGCTTTGAGGGTGGAAAGACCCGCATCTATGAGTTTATCCAGACTCCGCACACGACAAAAGAGAGCGCTGATTTTCTGAAAAAAGAGTATGGCATCGGAGGACGCACCCATGCTGTATCCAGAGAAAGCGGCAGCTATGAAGATCACGGCAGCAAAGGCATTGTGCTGAAAAAGAACGACTGTGCAGACATTCAGATGAATTGGAACAAGGTCGCTTCGCGCATCTCGGAGCTGGTTCGGTTGAACCGCTACCTTACGCCGGATGAGCAGGCAGCCTATGACAAGGAAATGGCGCAGGACGCCATGCGGAACGCGGTTTATAACGACTGTAACGACGTAAAGGCGGCGCACCCCGATGAAATTGTGCTGTATCAGGTTGGGGACTTCTTCGAGCTGTATGGCGAGGATGCGCGGGCAGTCGCAGATGATCTCAGCCTTGAGCTGACGCGCCGCAATTTGGAGGGAGTAGGCCGTGTTACCATGTGCGGCTTCCCTGCAAAGGATTTGGAGAAATACGTTGAAAAGCTGCGGGAAAAGCATGATGTAACAATTTCGCGCATTGGCGATTCCGGCCATGAACACACGGCATATACGCTTCCGTCCATCGACCACGAGGCAGAACAGGCCATCAATGCTTATGAAGCAGAGTTCGGCGCGGACGGCACGAGGGTGTTCCGCGACCCCGCCGCAGAGCAAGTTCAGCCCACGGTGCAGGAACGTTTGGAGCATTACAGGCCGGTGGTGATGGCAGCGGTTTCAGAGGACACCCCCTACCGCAATGCCTGCGGCCACTCTGACCGGGAAAATGCGGAGATCGAGTGTAATGCCGCTGTGCGCCGCGCCGTTCTCAATTCAAAAGATATGGAGCTTATCCGGCTATTTTCGGATGTTCCAGAATTCCGCAACCACTTGCATCAGGAGGTTTTTGAGGGAACCTATGAGCGGCTTCACGATCTGCTGCGACCGCTCTCGCAAGACGATATAGACGATGCACTCCGTGCATGGAACGGAAATATCGAGAGCAAACACACCGTAGTGCGGTATATGCAGCAGCACGGACGTGAAAAAGAAACTGCTGCATGGCTTGCTCACGAGTACGGCGGCAAGGAGGGCAACAATCTCTTTATCGTCCGCGCTGGAAGCCCGGAAACCGCCGAACTGACATGGCCGAAGGTGCAGCGGCGCATTGCACAGCTCATCCGCGAGGATAACTTCTACACCGAGGCGGAACGCGACAATTTCGATGATATTGACCCTGTTGCCATTCGGGAAACCCTCGCCGAGCGCGGCATCGTGGGCGGCAAAGTAGTTGACCCCGAAAAGCTGAACAGCGATCCATTTATCCAGCGTGTGATGCAGGATGCAGAGCGTGTTGCGGAGCAGGCGCTCATGGAACGTGCAAAGGGACTGATCTCCGACTTCTGCCGGAGTGAATACGGCTCAGAGGCGGATTTCAGCGACCCCACCAAGATTGGCGTCGCTTACACCACCGTCACCGACGATGAGATTCCCATTCAGGTGAACATTGACCTTGTGAATTACCGGCTGGAGCGCTATCTGGATGGCGAGCATCTGGAAACCCGGCAGTACGGCTCTTTGCAAGAGATTATTACCAACGAGCTGGAAAACCTCGATTTCAGCGACCCCATTCATGTTTCGGATGAGGATGTGGAGCAATACCGCTGGCATGAGCCAGAGGAAGCAGTTACAGACGTTCCCGAAATAGCTCCTGTCCCGCAGAGAGAACCGTTCCCGTATTCCGTAGGCGATACGGTATATTTGGAGGACGGCAAGCCGTTTATTATTGAGAGCATCGGTCTTTTTGATATTTCTCTCCGCGATCCGTCGCTTCGCTATCCCGTTTCCCGTGCGGAGAGCAGGGAGAGCTTCGCACGGCTCATGGAGCGGTATCCGCAGCCGGAACAGGCACCCGCCTACACCGAGCAGACCGTGGCGGTGTATCCCGCTGACAAAAACAACCTCCCCTATGATGTGGAGATTCGCACCCTGCGCTTTGACGAACCGGAGCATGACCCGCCCTCGGCGGAACCCGCCGAGCCTGAACCGCCCGCCATGAGCGAGGAAGAAAAGCTGATTCTGGAACATGAGGGACAGGCAGCACTTTCGGAAATGGGTGAGTTTACCCCCAACCCAGATGATGTCATTTCTCAGGCCGAGATTGACGGGCCTCCCGCACACAGCCCTGCGGTATCCATCCTCATTGACGGTCAATGGCAGGAGTTCCCCAGCACTTCCGCAGCAGAAAAAGCATCCTATGCCGACTTCAAGGCAGCAAGCCATCGGAATGCCCAGAACTTCCGTATCACAGATGATGACCTGGGAGCTGGTGGCGCAAAGGCAAAATTCCAGGCAAATCTCAATGCCATCCAGCTGCTAAAGCACTTGGAAGCTGAGGGATTGCAGGCCAGCCCAGAACAGCAGCAAGTTCTCTCCCGCTATGTGGGCTGGGGCGGCCTGCCGGATGCTTTTGACGCAAGCAAGCCCAGCTGGGCATCCGAATATCAGGAACTGAAAGCTGCCCTGACCCCGGAAGAATACACCGCCGCCCGCGCATCCACGCTGAATGCCCACTACACCAGTCCCACGGTTATCCGTGCTATCTACGAAGCTGTAGAAAATATGGGCTTCCAGACCGGCAACATCCTGGAGCCGTCTATGGGTATTGGCAATTTCTTTGGAATGGT
>OIWK01003479.1_pt1 | contig 10948 bp, 11 predicted proteins | sample 1587401 | NCBI WGS metagenome assembly OIWK01 (sample SAMEA3888911, study PRJEB22519) | human gut metagenome | biome: human gut; feature: human-associated habitat; material: faeces | place: Denmark | collected 2009
CATGTCCAGAATTCTCAGCGAGATGTCTTTCATTTGCTTCGCCCCCATGTCAAAAGGGGAGCGCACAGCCGGCGCTCCCCTCAATAATCAGGCCTCTTCGCCCGCTTCCAGCAGGTTCTGCTTGAATTCCTTGCGCTTTTTGATCGCCGTCATGCACGCCGGGATGGCCACGGCGGGCAGGTCGAGCAGCAGCGCCCAGTCGATCCAGTCGATGCCCTTGATGACCCTCGTGCCACACGCCCTTGGCGAGCTTGAAGTAGTTGTAGTTCCAGGCGCCCCAGATGTCCGTCGTGGGCTTGAACAGGTGCACCTTCAAAAACGCCGCGCTCGTGACAATGCCGTTGGCGGCGACGGTCAGGAACGAGGACGTGCGCTTGTTTTTCAGCAGAAACTCGCCAACGGTGGGCAGAACGTACACGGCCAGGTTGATGATCCAGAGCTGCATCGGGATCTTGTAGTGCCAGCGGATGGCCTGGCGGATGTGGTCGGCATCGTGCAGCAGGGCTGCGCCGAGGATGGCCAGGTTCCACTTTTCCAGTACGGCGGCGGTCTCGTCGTCGAGGCGGGGATCCAGGAATTTCGCTTCGTCTTTTGCGGACTGAGTCATGGTATTTCTCCCCTTGATCGAATCAATATGTACCCAGATTTTCATTTACCATCTGGTCAGCAAAAAAGTAGCACATCCCATCCGGAATGTCAAGACGCTGACAGGGAAAACCGGAAATTTTCTTCGCCGCAAAACGAGCAAAGGCTCCGGTTTCCCGGAGCCTTTGCTTTTTTGCCGTTGTCGTCAGCTGTGGCAGCTGTGTTCGCCGCAGCCGTGCTCGCCGCAGGTGTGGCCTGCGCCGTGCGCGTGGTCGTGATGATCGCAGCGCGCCTCGGGATCATAGCCGAGCGAGCCGTCAAGCAGCGCCTGCACTGCCGCGTCTGCGCTGCCGCTCACGCCGCCGTAAAACCGGATGCCGGCCTCGGTGAGTGCCGACTGCGCGCCGCCGCCAATGCCGCCGCAGATGACCACATCGGCGTGATTCGCCACGAGAAAGCCCGCCAGCGCGCCGTGGCCGCTGCCGTTCGTGGACACGACGGCCGCCGCCGTGACGGCACCGTCCGCCACATCGTAGAGCTTGAACGCCTCCGAGCGGCCAAAGTGCTGAAAAATGTTTCCGTTTTCATAAGGAACTGCAATGCGCATAAAAATGGCTCCTTTCCGCCGTTTGTTGCCTACAGCATACCGCAGTTTCGCCCCGAATGCAAGTGTGCAGAAACGGGCGCGAAACGCATGACGTGGCCGCGCCCGCCTCCGGGCAAAAAGAGAAAGCTATCACAAAGTGGTGAAAATTGCGGTTACAGGACTTTCTTGTTCTCGGCGCCCGGCGTCGTGACGACGACGGTCTCCGGTGTGATGATGAGCGCGCCCTTCGCCGTGGCCGCGCCCTGGAACATCTGCTCGACCATGGCCTTGAACGTAGCCACGACCGGCCCGTCCGCAACGTGCTTGGCCGTGCCCCGGATCTGGTAGCCTTCGAGCGTCTTGCCGTCGTCCGTCACGTCCTTGAACGCGACCGGCACCACGTTCGGCACGCCGGCGCTACAGGTAGCCAGGTCCCACATGTTTTCCTTGAGCAGTTTTTTGACGTTTTCGGTGAGCATGATTCGTTCCTCTTTGTGGTTTTTGAGCTTGCCTTCATGATAGCAAAGCGCATGGAAAAAACAAGATATCCGCAAATTTATGAGTGACTCATAAATTTCATAGCGAGCCTTGACATCGGCGCGCGGATGGATTAAGGTGGACAAAAAACGGTGCGGCCGCGGCCACGCTGCCGAAAAGGAGCGTTTCTCTTGGCTTATGGCCGGATCGGCGTGATCGGCGCCATGGATTCGGAGCTCGCTGCGCTCGTCAAAAAGCCTGATAAAACTGATAAATCAGTTTTTCAGTCGTTTTTGATGGCTATGATCCAATTACGAGCGGGGGCTTACCCCCCCCTCGCGCTCCCCCGCTGTACACTTGTCTTTACGAAACAGGCTGTAGTGCTCCATGTCTGCATGGAGCCCATTTTAGAAGTGAAAGGAATGAGGTTATGGAGCTTTATACGAACGCCAGATTCATCTCCTGCGAAAAGGAAAACCGCATTTACACCGCGATGGCGGTAAAGGGCGGTCACATCGTGTGGCTCGGCGATGAAAGCAGCATCCCTCCGCGCTACGGCAAGGCAAAACGGGTCGATCTCGGCGGCGCGACGGTAACGCCCGTTCGGCGACACGCATATGCATTTCGGCTCGCTGTGCGTTTTTGAGAACACATTCTATCTCATGGATGTCAAAAATTTTGCCGAAGCAAAGGCGGCGGTCAAGCGCTATGCCGACAGTCACCGGAAAAACAAGGTGCTCATGGGCTACGGCTGCACCGCGAACACCGTTGCCGAGCATCGGCTGCCCGAAAAGCGCGATCTTGACGACTGGACGGAGCGTCCGCTCATGGTCATGAAGTACGACGGTCATGCTGCCGTGTGCAACAGCGCAATGCTATCACTGCTGTCGGATAAGGTGAAATCCGATCCCGGCTGCAATACCGAGACCGGATGGCTGTACCAGTCGGCGTTTTATAACGGCGTGAACGAGGCGACGGCGTATATCCCCACGATGGATATTATACGCGGTCTCTCCGGGGGCGCGGAGTACCTTGCGTCGGTCGGCATCGGGCTCGTGCACACCGTTGAGGGCGTGGGCTTTGCAAACGATCTGGATATAGACATGATAAAAATACTCGCGCCCGGCCTGCCGCAGGCGTTCCGCATATTCTTCCAGACCATGGACCTCAAGGCCGTGAAAAAGCACGGCTTCAAGCGCGTCGGCGGCTGCTTCAAGCTTGCCCTCGACGGCTGCTTCGGCTCAGAGGACGCGGCGCTCAAGGAGCCGTACGCGAACGATCCAAACAACTACGGCGTTTTGAATTATCCGCAGGAGCGCGTGAACGAGTTCGCCATCGGCGCAAACCGCGAGGGCTGGCAGATAACCATGCACGCCATAGGCGATGCGGCGGTGGAACAGTGCATAACGGCATATGAGGCGGCTTATGCCGATAAGCCGTGGGACGATGCGCGCCATGTGATGATCCATGTCTGCCTTGCAAGCGAGGAGCAGCTAAAGCGCGCGGCAAAGATAAAGCTGTGCATAGCCGCGCAGTCGCCGTTTATATATTGGAAGCAGGAGCCGGACGAGTATCTGTGCTCGGTGCTTGGCAGAGAGCGCACTGACAGACTAAACGCGCTGGGAACGATGCACCGCCTCGGACTTGTCGTAGGCGACGGCTCCGACGGACCGTGCACGCGTCCAAAGCCCCTGTACGGTATGGCGTGCTCCGTAAATCATCCCAATCCGGACGAGCGCATATCGCGTCTCGACGCGCTGCGCATGATAACGGCAAATCCCGCGTATATGAGCCATGAGGAGAATAAACGCGGCACTCTTGCACCCGGTATGATTGCCGATTTCGTCGTTCTCGGCGATGATCCGCTCACCGCGGAGGATATAGCGGGCATCGAGGTCAAGGCACTCTATCTGCACGGCAAGAAGCATGTTGCAAAAAAGATAGGCGTCGCCGGACTTCTGGCTCGGGCGATCATAAAACGGATCACCCAAAGAGAATACATATGACAAAAAAGGCCGCCCCCATCCGGGGCGGTCGTTCTTTTAAATATCTCCGCTGCGGCGCAGGTGCTCCAGAAACGCCGTACAGCCGCGCACGGCGTCGCGCTCGTCCGTGACGGCCCAGGTGCCGCCGGAAAGCTTGCAGTTGGCCTCGAGGATGCGTTTGTGGTCGGCGCCCAGCTGGTGTCCCTCCGGTCCGTAGTGCACAAAGTGCATGCCGAGCTTCGTGGTGATGAAGCCGAGGGACGCGCACACCTGCGTACCGTCGCCGACAAAGACGACCTTGCAGTCCTCCAGCCGCTTGCCCTCGGGCAGGTTCTCCTTGATGGTGCACAGGTCGCCGATCTCCTGCGTGGGGTGATTATAGTCGCTCATGCCGTTGATGACCGGGATCGTACACGCGTCGGCGAGCTCCACGATGGTCTTGTGCTCGATGACGCGGGCCATGACCACGTCGACCAGACGCGAGAGCACCTTGCCTGTGTCGCCGATGGTCTCGTGGCCGCCGAGCTGGATCATGCCGGGGCCGAGATACTGCGCGTGGCCGCCGAGCTGGCTCATGGCCGTCTCGAACGACACGCGCGTGCGGGTGCTCGACTGCTGAAAGATCATGCCGAGGTTCATATTTTTCATCAGCGGGGGATAATAACCCCGGCGGATGGCGCGCTTGATGGCGAGCGACAGGTCGATGATGTCCAGCAGTTCCTGTTTTGTGAAATCGTTGGTGTCAATAAAATCTTTTTTGTACATATCCATTCCTCCAAAGCCGCAGTTTACGGGATTTGCTTCCCGGTTATTGTCGGCGGATTTGCGCACGGATATGCGCGCCGGACGAATTTTCCGTTTTCGCGGCACAGATCGGCGCCGTTTTTTCACCAAACAAAAACAACGCCCGCAGGAACTTCGGTTCCTGCGGGCGTGCCGCGTTGTTTTTTAAATTTGATATGTATGCGTCTACTCGCCCTCGATCGTGCGCACGTACATGCCCAGCTCGCCGGGCAGGTCGTGGATCTCGAGCGCGCAGCCGTCCATGGCGGTGTTGTGCACCGCAATGCGGAACACGAGCTGCAGCTGCTCGGACACGACGGCGGAGTATTCGCCGATGTCCATGACAATGCGCGTCAGGCGCGTGAGGCCGTTTTCCGCCATCGCCTGCTGGGCGATGTCAAAGACCTCCTTGGCAATGGCTGCCTCGTGCATTTATTTCTTTTTCGGCTGGCGGCGGACATTGCGCTCGCGCACCAGGTCCTTCTTGAGCGGCTTGCAGAAGAGCACGCGGTCGCCGTCGACCATTTTGCGCACGTCCTTCGGGCACTTCGTGACGCACACGCCGCAGCCGATGCAGCGCTGGTACTCCACGAACACCTTGCCGCTCTGCGCGTTGAAGCCGGTGGCCACCGTCGGGCAGAAGTGGTTGCAGATATTGCAGCCGTTGCAGTTTTCGGGGTGGACAATAACGGGCTTTGCGTGCGCGCGCATATACAGCGGCTGCATGCCACCGCGCGTGTAGGAGCCGAGCATCTCGCAGCACTGCGTGTCGCAGTTGCAGATGGCGGTCGTCTCCTCGTCCATGTTGCAGGCATAGTGGAACACCTGGTGGACGCAGCCCTTGTTCTCGCAGTCAACGAGGATCTGACGCGCCTCGGCCTTGCTGACCTGGCGGCCGATGCCGAACTCGATGATCTGCTTGGCGATGTTGCCGACGCACAGGCACACCTCGTCCGGCGTGGGGTGCTTGGGCTGCATGCCCTCTCTGCGGCGGATGTTGCGGCAGAAGCAGTGCATGACGCTGATGGGCGCATCGTCCGGCAGGCTGTCGAGGTACGCCTCGAGCTGGTAGCTCGGCACGACGCTCGTCGTGTCGTTAGAGAGCTTGCGGTCGACGTGCACGACCTTGCCGGCGGCCTTGCCCTCGAGCGGGAGCGCCACCTCCATGTGGCCCTTGTCGCCCTGCAGCTTTTTGAGGTTGTTCATGGCGGCGTAGCCCGTGCGCAGCGGCTCGACGTTGAGCGTCGTGACCATGTTGATGGCCGAGGTGAACAGCTCTGACGCCTTCTGGATCGTGTCGCTGTCCTCGCCGGTCGAGAGCGGGAACTCGAACCAGCCCGGCAGCATCGGCGCGAGGTCATATGTCGGCTCGGCGCCGTCATAGATTTTCAGCAGGAAGCCCTTGCGGCACATGTCGTAGAGCGTGCCGGCCCAGTCGCTGCCGGTGTAGAGCGCGCGCAGCTCCGCCTCGGTGTTGCCGCGCAGCTTCATGCCCATCATGATGTCATACTCTTCGTCGGTCACGAACAGCTTGCAGTATTTTTCAAACTGCGGCACCGGCGGCTGCGGCACCTGCGTGACCGCGTTCATGCGGTTCATGAGTTTGAGATACTTCATATAACCCATCTTCTTCGTTCCCCTTTCCTGCGGACGGCGCTTCCCCCGCGCATGTCCGAGCACCGGTTTTTCCGGCGAAATTTTTGCACATACAGGTTTACTTTATCATTTTGTTTATCTTTTGGCAAGCCCTTTCCTGTCGTTTTTCCGCTTTTCAGGTAGAAAAAAGCGAAATGTCCGTTAACAATCATTTGTTACACATATTGACATGATTCAGGCAAAGTTCTATAATAAATGTGTGTTAACGTTCCGCGCTTGTGCAAAATGTCGAATTTTCATCGATCGCGCGGAATCTGTGCATCGAAGGAGGGAATACGCGAATGAGAGACCTGAAGCATCTGATCTATTTTGAGAACCTGCTGCAGCAGGCAAACAACGACCTGGTTCAGGACGCCTGCAAGGATGGGCGGCTGGCGCTGGCATGGAACTGTTCGTACATACCGGAGGTTTTGCTGGATACGGACAACTGCTTTGGCGTGCGTCTGCGCGCGCCGAACTGCACGAACCCCGACATGGCCACCTACTACATGACCAACCGCTCGTGCCCGTACTCCAAGAGCATCCTCGAGCGTGCGTTTGAGGGCGGCTACAACTTCATCTCCGCGCTCATCGGGCAGGAGTGCTGCACGACGATGAACCGCATGGAGCAGTATTTTGAATACTGCGAGCTGATCCCGAACGACAAGTTCTTCTGCACGTATCTCGACATGCCGCTGCGCAAGACCGAGTGGCACGCGGGCTACTACCGCCGCCAGATCGAGCAGAAGATCATCCAGCCGCTCGAAAAGGTCTACGGCGTGGACTCCTCGGAGGAAAAGCTGCGCAAGGCTGTCGAGCAGTTCAACGAGGTGTGCCGCATCATCACGGAGATGAATGAGATGCGCATGGCGGACAACCCGGTCATCACGGGGTATGAGTTCCACGTCATCCAGCTGTGCACGCAGACGTGCCCGAAGGATCTCATCCTGCCCTACCTGCGCGAGACGCTGCAGGAGCTGCGCGAGCGCAAGCCCGACCCGAAGCCGTGGTACCGCGCGCGTGTGCTCATCGCCGGCAGCGAGATCGACGACCCCGAGTTCACGAAAATGCTCGAGATGGCCGGCGGCATGGTCGTGGCCGACCGCTACTGCTTCGGCTCGATGCCCGGCCGCGAGGAGATCCCGCTCGAGGAGGGCAAGGACGTTTTGCAGTCCATCGCCGACTACTATATGTGGCGCAACCAGTGCCCGCGCGCCATGGGCCCCGAGAACATCATCGCGCGCAAGAAATACATCTTCGATCTCGCGGAGAAATACCGCGCCGACGGCATCATCGTCGAGAACATGAAGTTCTGCGAATACTGGGGCTACGAGCGCGCGCAGGACGGCATGTGGTTCTACGAGGGCTATGAGCTGCCGCGCAGCATCCCCGTGTGCCAGATCGAGAAGGATTACACGAGCGCCGCCTCCGGCCAGCTGCGTACCCGGTTCCAGGCGTTCATCGAGTCGCTGGAGATCAAAAAGATCCAGGCGCAGCAGTAAGGGAGGGGCTCAACTATGTGGAAACGCAAACGCACGCTCAAAGAAGAATACGGCACGCTCGGCCACTTCCTGCGGGGTGACAACGCGTGTCATTATCTCGGCGACCTGTACATCGAGGGCACGAACTTCTACTTCCACCGCGAGTGGCGCGGCGTGAAGGACACGGCCTACGCCTTTGCCCGCTGGCTGCAGACCTGGGGCAAGATGGCCGGGCTCATCGGCCGCGACCCGGTGCGCATGATCCGCGCCTTCTGGAAGTATCGCTGGCTGAGCGCGTATCTGGCCACACCGATGATGGTCGACAAATGGATCGAGGGCGACCGCGGCATGGTCCTGCGCGCCGACCTGACGGCCATCGACTGCATGGTGTCGGACTCCATCACGACGCTCTGGCGTGAGATCCGCGCTGACCGCCGCTTCGGCGAGAACAAGTGGACCGAGCGCACGATCGCCTTTGACTACACGCTGCCGAAGCACATCATCTACGGCTTCCCCGGCTACTACGGCATCAACATCCAGCAGCACGCGGCGTTCATGGTGCCGATTTTGAACAAGAACCTCGGCTCGTACTACGTCGACCAGGCCGTCAGCTGCGGCATCCCGGGCGACATGTGCACGCTGCCGCTCGTGGAGACCGGCGTCGCCGTCGAGGGCGAGTACCCCGACATCGGCAACTGCTGGCTCACGACGAACAACCCCTGCGATGCGAACATGATGGACAACGTCGCCATGTACCGCGCCCTCTCGAACGACGGCAAGAAGGCCGTGCACCCGTTCACGACGCCGCTCATGTATGACGACCCGACCTGCAAGGAGCTCGGCGTGCACGAGGTGTACGAGGCCATCCACTTCCTTGAGGAGCAGTTCCACCAGCCGTTCAACTGGGACACGTTCATCCAGCACATTGAAAACACCAACCAGTTCAACCGCGAGGAGACCGAGCGCTGGGACGTCTACGCCAAGACGAACAACGGCGCGCTCAACCCCGTGTGCCAGGGGCTGTTCCGCATCTACTTCTACCAGCAGGGCGGCAACGAGTACTTCCTCAAAGCCTCGCGCAAGATCACGCGCATCTTTGATAAATGCGTGCGCAAGAACATCGACACCTTCCCGCTCACGCGCCACCGCGCCATCGCCTGGAGCTGCGGCTCGACGTACTATGCGCACGGCGTGCAGTGGCTGTATAACTGCTGGGGCATCCTGTGCCTGATCAACATGGACTCGCTGACCGGCCACAACATCGTCGACACCGAGGACCGCGACATCATGATGAGCGACGTGGCCGACTGGCACGCCCGCACCCCGATGCGCACGCACACCGTCGGCGGCAACCGCCACATCATGCAGATGTGGGAAACGGCAGAGAAGTTCAACTGCGACATGATCATCATGTACGACGACATCGGCTGCAAGGGCATGGCCGGTGCGCAGGGCCTGATCGAGGAGGAGATCCGCAAGCACGATGAGCGCTTCCACACGGTGTGGATGCCGCACTCGCTGATGGATCACCGCATCGTCTCGCCGGCCGAGGCGCGCCGCACCGTCAACGAATACATGATCAACGTCATGCACGAGGAGCCGGTCGATCCGTCGCTGCTCGACTTTGACGACAGCATGGGCTGGTAAAGGAGGTCCACCGATATGAAATGCAAATTTGCGCAGTTCCTGTTCCGAACTTTTGGCATCACCGGCGGCGCGCTGGCCGTGCTGTTCGTGATCTATTACTATAACCTCGACATGAAGCTCATGCGCTCCGTCGTCGTGCCGTTTTTGAACAAGCACTATGACAGCGTCAAGCGCGAGCACCAGATCTGACAGGGGAGGAGCAAACCATGGCAGTCAATCATAATGTCAATCCCCGGCCGCTGACCGCCGAGGAAAAGGAAAACCGCGCCCGCGGCATCTACGACAGCTTTGCGACCTATGTGGTCTTCTGCGGGCACTGCCGCCACGTGCGCAAGACGAATATGTACATCATGCGCGCCGAGGCCTTCATCGATGAGCTCAAGGCCCGCGGCGAGGTCTGTCCCCAGTGCGGCAGGCAGGAGTGGACGCTCGGCTACCCGATGGGCACGACCACCGGCTTCGTCAAGTTCTGACATACGCACAAAAAGGCTCCCGCACAATGGCGGGAGCCTTTTTTACGGCACAGTGCGGGGCAAAACGCCCCACTTCGGCACAAGAAACAAAAATATGGTTCCCAAGACGCACCGGGTATGTTATAGTGATGACAATCTCAGCGCAACAACATGAAGGAGGAGAGACCATGGCACAACTCAGACCGAAGATCGTGAAGCTGGCGAAGATCATTGGGGGCGTCACCGGCATCACGACCAAGATCGACGAAAACGCACCCGAATACTACTGCATGGCAAGCATCCTGACCAACGAGGAAGCGGATGTCGCCATCGCGGCCGGCCTGCGCAGGGAGCGCACCGCGGCCTATCTGGCCAAGAAGGTCGGCAAGACCGTACAGGAGGTGCAGCCCCTGCTCGACAACCTCGTGTACTACGGCATCTTCCGCCGCTCGCACAACGAGACGCTCGGCGAGGACACATATTACATGCAGATCTTCGCGCCCGGCATCCTCGAGATGATGGTCAACCAGAAGGACCTGCTGGAAACGCATCCGGAAGTCGGCCGCGCGTTCGAGGAGTACACCCGCAACCTCGCGGCGAACATGGGCGCCATGATCCCCGACGGCTACGGCCTCATGCGCGTCATCCCGGTCGAGAGCGCGCTCGAGGGCATCCCCGGCGTGAACGAGTTTGAGCGCATTTCGCACTATCTGGACAAGTATGACCGCTTCTCCGTATCCCCGTGCTCCTGCCGCGCATCGCGCACGAGCATCGGCGACGGCTGCGGCCACCTCGACGAGGACATGTGCATCCAGATGGGCAAAGGCGCCGAGCACTACATCCGCTCCGGCCGCGCCAGGGAGATCACGCGCGAGCAGGCGCTTGAGATCATCAAGCGCGCGGAAGAAAACGGCCTCATGCACGACATGGTCAACATTGAAGAGCCGGGCGAGAGCGCGGCCATCTGCAACTGCTGCGCCTGCGCCTGCTTCGGCCTGCGCGTGGGCCTGATGTACGGCGCGCGCGACGCGATCCGCTCCAACTACGTCGCCGAGGTGGACGAGGCCAAGTGCGTCGCCTGCGGCCAGTGCGTGGAGACCTGCCCCGGCAACGCGCTCAAGCTCGGCCAGAAGCTCTGCTCGACCGAGGACCTGACACAGAAGCCGAACTACGTCAAGCTCTCCGAGACCCTGCGCCCGAAGCGCTCGTGGAACCCCGACTACCGCGAGGATCACGAGGACGTCATGTCCACCGGCACCGCGCCGTGCAAGACCGCCTGCCCCGCGCACGTGCCCGTGCAGGGCTATCTGAAGCTCG
>OIWK01003480.1_pt1 | contig 10947 bp, 7 predicted proteins | sample 1587401 | NCBI WGS metagenome assembly OIWK01 (sample SAMEA3888911, study PRJEB22519) | human gut metagenome | biome: human gut; feature: human-associated habitat; material: faeces | place: Denmark | collected 2009
ATTTCATCGGCGCGGCGGGGCAGCAGGCCCAGCCCGGCGGCGTTTTCGCCGTTGACGACGGTGAAGTGGATGTCGTGTTCTTTTTTCAAAGCCCGGAGGTGGTGGTGCAGGCAGTCAAGCCCCCGCTCCGACACCACGTCCCCGACGGCAAGGATGTGCAGCAGCATGGTTGGGCCTCCTTTGGGTCATAGTACCCCTATTATAGGCCATCCGCCCCAAAACCAAAAGAGCGAAAACGGAAAATTTGACCGAAAATTCTGCCGGAAAGACAGCAAAAAACCGCCCCCTGGACGAATCCGTCCAGGGGGCAGGGGAAGATGCTGAGAAAATGATTTATTTTGCGTACTCGACGACCTTGACTTCCCGCAGCAGATGCACTTTGATCTGGCCGGGGTATTCCAGCTCGTCCTCGATCCGCTTGGCGATGTCCCTGGCCAGGAGGGTCATTTCGTCCTCGCTGACGACCTCGGGCTTGACGATGATGCGGACCTCGCGGCCGGCCTGGATGGCGTAAGATTTCTCGACGCCGCGGAAGGAAGAGGTGACTTCCTCCAGCTTTTCCAGGCGCTTGATGTAGTTTTCCAGATTCTCGCGCCGTGCGCCGGGTCGGGCAGCGGAGATGGCGTCAGCCGCCTGGACCAGGCAGGCGATGACGGTCTGGGGTTCTACGTCGTTGTGGTGGGCGTGGATGGCATGGATGACTTCCTTGCTCTCCTTGTACTTCCGGGCCAGCTCCACGCCGATGGTGACGTGGGAGCCTTCGATCTCGTGGTCCACGGCCTTGCCCAGGTCATGGAGCAGACCGGCCCGCTTGGCGGTGGCGACATCGACGCCGATCTCGGCGGCCATGAGGCCGGCCAGCTGGGCGACCTCGATGGAGTGGTTGTAGACGTTCTGACCGTAGCTGGTGCGGTACTTCATGCGGCCGATGAGCTTGATCAGCTCCGGGTGCAGGCCCATGACGTTGGTCTCCAGCACGGCGCGTTCGCCCTCGGCCTTGATGGTGGCGTCCACCTCGCGCTTGGCCATTTCCACCATTTCCTCGATGCGGGCGGGGTGGATGCGGCCGTCCAGGATGAGCTTTTCCAGGGTCAGGCGGGCGATCTCCCGGCGGACGGGGTCGAAGCAGGAGACGGTGATGGCCTCCGGCGTGTCGTCGATGATGAGGTCCACGCCGGTGAGGGTCTCCAGGGTGCGGATGTTGCGGCCTTCGCGGCCGATGATCCGGCCCTTCATCTCGTCGTTGGGCAGGGGAACGACGGAGACGGTGGCCTCCGCCACGTGGTCAGCGGCACAGCGCTGGATGGCCAGGCCGATGATCTCCTTGGCCTTGGTGTCGGCCTCTTCCTTGTAGTGGGCCTCGGCTTCCTTGATCTTCATGGCGGCCTCGTGGGTCACTTCGGTCTCCAGCTTGGCGATCAGTTCTGCTTTGGCTTCCTCTGCGGTGTAGCCAGAGATCTGCTCCAGGGTGGTTCTCTGTTCCTCCTGGAGCCGGTCCACCTCCTCGTGGGCTTTGTCCAGCTCGGTCAGACGGCGGTTGTAGGTTTCTTCTTTCTTTTCCAGGTTGGACATCTTCCGCTCCAGCGTCTCTTCCTTCTGCTGGAGACGGCGGTCCTGTTCCTGTAACTCTGCACGGCGCTCTTTTGCTTCTCTCTCGAATTCCGTTTTGTCGGCCAGGATCTTTTCCTTGGCCTCTACCAGGGCTTCCCGCTTTTTGCTTTCGGCGCTCTTGATGGCTTCGTTGAGGATGCGCTTGGCTTCCTCCTCGGCGCTGATGATCTCCTTTTCCGCCACTTTTTTGCGGTACAGGATGCCGACGGGAATTCCTATCACAAGCGCGACCACAAACGCGATCACGCCGGTTAAGATAATGGGCAGCATAGGGTCGGGACACACCTCCGTTTCTATAAAATTTCGCATAAAATCGCGGCAGCCGAATGACCCTCGTACCAGGGAGATGGCCCCGCAGAAAGCGGCGGAGAGGTCCCGGTGGGCCAGGATGCTGGACCCGCCTCTCAAACCGCACATTTATACTAATTTTATTTTAATGGGCAAACCGCAGTCTGTCAAGATACTTCCGCGTCCAGGCGGGGAATTTTTGCGCCCGACCCCGCCCCGGCGGACAGAAGCGGGGCGAGCTGCATAGGATAAGAAAACGGAACGAGGAGGAATGGATATGCAGGAGCGTCCCAGCGCCCCCCAGATGGGGGCAGAGGAGGACAAAAACGCCGTCTTTGCGCGGGTCTGGCGGCGGGTGATGGGGGATCAGCCCATGGCCTGCCCCATCGTGTGGGACACAGACGGAGCTTCGCCCGCACAGGCTCCGGAAGCCCCGGAGGGGGCTGAGCCATCCGAGGAAGCGACGCAGGAGGCGGGCACAAAAGCCTGCGCCCTGCCCGCCCCGCCCCCCGGCTGCCGCCCGGCGGGAGATTTTCCGCGGGAGGACACGATGGGCGTTTTAGGCCCCGGCAGTCTGGACAGTGCACCCGTCTTACAGACGTTACTGCGGCGGGAGCTGGCGGATGCGCGGGAGTATCAGCAGCTCTCCCGCCGGGCCAGCGGGCCTCCGGCCCGGATGCTGGCGGCCCTGTCCGGGGAGAAAAAGCACCGGGCGAAACGCCTGGCGGCGGCGTATTTCCTCATCTCCGGCGTGCGCTACTGGCCGGAGGGGGAGAAGTGCCCGCCCATGCCCTCGTACTTAGGCACCCTGCGCCGCCGCTTCGCCCAGGAGCAGACGACCATGGCGGCCTATCTCACCGGCATCGAGACCACAGACGACCCCTGCCTGCGCCAGCTGTTTTATGAGCTGGCCCAGGGCGCGTGGGACCACGCCTGTAAAGTCCGGGAATTGGTGGAGATGGCCTGAAAAAACTCCCCGCTGTTTCAGAAAAGACAGCGGGGAGCCAGTTTATCGTATGGGTTATCGCTTCACTGGCTGCGCCATGATCTGGTCCGCCCGCTTGATGGTCTTGCGCAGGAAGATGGAGCTGAGGGTCAAAGACATCAGCTCGGCGATGGGGAAAGCCAGCCAGACCAGGTCCAGGTTGCCGGTCCGGGAGAGGAGCCACGCTGCCGGCAGCAGCACCACCAGCTGGCGGCAGACGGAGACGGTCAGGCTGTACATCGGGTTGCCGATGGCCTGGCAGACGGACCCGGCGATGATGCAGAACCCGGCCAGGGGGAAGTGGATGCCGATGATCCGCAGGGCAGGCTTGCCGATGGCCAGCATGTCCGGCGAGGCATCGAAGAGGGACAGCAGCGTGCCGGGCACCAGCTCAAACAGCGCCAAGCCCACGGCCATGATGCACACGGCCACGCAGACGGCCAGCTTGATGGTCTTCTTCATCCGGTCAGGTTTCTTAGCGCCAAAGTTGTAGGCGATGATGGGCACCATGCCGTTGTTCAGGCCGAAGACGGGCATGAAGATGAAGCTCTGGAGCTTGAAATACGCGCCGAACACGGCGGCAGCAGTGGTTGTGAAGGGGATGACGATGCGGTTGATGCCAAAGACCATCACGGAGCCGACGCACTGCATGATGATGGAGGGCAGGCCGATCTCATAGATGCTCTTGACGGTGTTCCAGTGCCAGCGAACCTTCTTGATGTTCAGGTGGATGTCGGGGTTGCACTTGATGTTCATGATGAAGGCGGCGACGGCGGCGCAGCACTGGCCGATGACCGTGGCGACGGCAGCACCGGCGACCTCCAGCCGGGGAGCGCCGAAGAGACCGAAGATGAAGATGGGGTCCAGGGCGATGTTCAGCAGGGCGCCCAGCATCTGGGTGCACATGGAGAGATGGGTCCGGCCGGTCGATTGCAGCAGGCGCTCAAACGTAAACTGGCAGACCAGGCCGATGGAGCAGCCCAGGCAGATCCGGCCGTAACTGGTGCCGTAGTTTACGATCTCCGCCACGTCAGTCTGCATCCGGAAGAATGTATGGGAGAAGAAGATCCCGATGAGACAGAACACAGCAAAGGAGCAGAAGGCCAGGAAGATGCCGGTGTTGGCGGCCTGGTCTGCCTTGTCCTGCTCCTTGGCCCCCAGGGAGCGGGAGAGCAGGGCGTTCATACCCACGGTGGTGCCCGCGCAGACGGCGATCATCAGGTTTTGCAGGGGGAAGGCCAGGGAGACGGCGGTCAGGGCGTTTTCACTCAGCCGGGCCACGAAGATGCTGTCCACGATGTTGTACAGCGCCTGGACCAGCATGGAGATCATCATGGGCACCGCCATGCCGGCCAGCAATCGGCCGACGGGCTGAACGCCCATTTTATTTTCCGGTGGTTTTACGGTGCGGGAAGGTGTAGTTGCCATAGCGGTGCCTCCTTATGAGATCAAGATCAAAACGAAAAAAAGCAGGAAAAGGCTTTGCTCCGGCCAGTTCCGAAGCAAAGCTATATTACTTTATCATATTGTGGCGAAGTGTCAAGAGGGGAAATGGACAAAAGAACGGAGAAGCGGGCGGGCTTCTCCGTTCTTTGCACAGATCAGGTTTCTTGTGTGTTCTGAAAATCTTAGAACACGGCGACAACAGCGCCGCTGTAGGTCTTTTCGATGTACTCCTTGACCTTGTCGGACTGCAGAGCCTTGACCAGAGCCTGGATGGCGGGGTCGTTCTCGTGGCCTTCCTTCACGGCGATGATGTTGGCGAAGGTCTGGGCGGCCTCGGAATCAGCGTCCTCGGAAGCCAGGGAATCGGTGGCGGGGTTCATGCCGCCTTCCATGGCGAAGTTGGAGTTGATGACGGACAGATCGACCTCGCTGGCGGTCTGGGGCAGCATAGCGGCCTCCAGCTCCTTGAACTGCAGGTTCTTGGGGTTGCTGGTGATGTCGTTGGGGGTGGCGTTCAGGCCGGCGTCCTCCTTCAGCTCGATCAGGCCCTGTGCGGCCAGCAGCTGGAGGGCACGAGCCTCGTTGGTGGCGTCGTTGGGCACGGCGATGGTAGCGCCGTCGGGCAGCTCTTCCAGGGTTTTGGTGAGGCCGGGATAAATGCCCATGGGCTCATAGTGGATCTTGCCCACGGAAACCAGATGGGTGCCGTTCTCCTCGTTGAACTTTTCCATGTAGGGGGTGTGCTGGAAGTAGTTGGCGTCCAGGTCACCCTCCTCCACGGCGGTGTTGGGCACGACGTAGTCGCTATACTCCTTCACCACCAGGTCGATGCCCTCGGCAGCCAGGTCATCCTTGACCTGAGCCAGGATCTCAGCGTGGGGGTTGGGGGTGGCACCGACGGTCAGGGTGATGGTCTCGCCGTTGGCGGTAGCATCGCCGTTGGTGTCGGCGTCGGAAGAGGTGTCAGCGTTGGTGTCGGTGTCCGTGCTGGTGCCACCGCCGCAGGCAGCCAGGCCCAGGCAGAGAACCAGCGCCAGGGTCAGAGCAAGAAGCTTCTTCATGGGAATCAGTTCCTCCTAACAATAAGATGGTATAAAATTTATCTCAGACGCTTGTCCAGCTTCGTGGACAGCCAACTGAAAACGGATTGGATCACCTGCACCAGGATGATGATGAAGATGACGGTGACGACCATCATGGAGGTCACGCGGCGCTGGTAGCCGTACCGAACGGCCAGGTCGCCCAGACCACCGGCACCGACGGCACCGGCGATGGCAGTGTAGCCGAGCAGGGTGATGATGGAGATGGACGCGCCCAGGATCAGAGAGGGCACGGCTTCGGGCAGATAGACCTTCCAGACGATCTGAAGGTTGGAGGCGCCCATGGACTGGGCGGCCTCGACCACGCCTGCGTCCACTTCCGCCAGAGATGTCTCGACCATCCGGGCGATGAACGGCGCGGCGGAGACGACCAGGGGGACGATGGCACCGGGGACGCCGATCTTGGTGCCCACGAGGGCCTTGGTGAAGGGCATGATGGCGATCATCAGGATGATGAAGGGCAGGGAACGGCCCACGTTGATGATCCAGCCCAGAATGCGGTTGAGCCATTTATGGGGCCAGATGCCGTGGGGCTGGGTGATGCTCAGCAGCACGCCCAGGGGCAGGCCGATGACATAGGCGAAGAGGGTGGAGATGAACACCATGATGAGGGTGTCCCTGGTGCCCTCCAGCAGCAGGCCGCCGTACTGACCCCAGAACTGGGAAATCGTCTCAAGCATGACCGGAAACCTCCTCTACCGTAATGTCGGGCTGGCTCTTGATATAGTCCAGGGCCTTGCCCGCCTCTTTGGGGTCCTTGGGCAGGCCCAGGAGCATGGTGCCGAAGGCCTTGCCGTCCATGTTGCGGGTGTCCGCCCCCAGAATATTGACTTTCACGCCGCAGTCGATGGCCAGGGAGGCGATGAGCGGCTCATAGGACGAGCCGCCGTTGAACGCCACCCGGATGACCTGGGCGGGGGGAAGCTGGTCGATGCGCACGCCGTTGGGGTAGACCAGCTGGCGGCCGATGTCCGTCTTGGGGTTGGAGAAGATCTCTTCCACGGTGTCCTGCTCGGCCACCACGCCGTGGTCCAGAATGGCGACCCGGTGGCAGATTTCCTCGATGACATTCATCTGGTGGGTGATGACCACCACGGTGACGCCCAGCTTTTGGTTCAGCTCCTTCAGCAGATCCAAAATCGACAGGGTCGTGGTGGGGTCCAGGGCAGAGGTTGCCTCGTCACACAGCAGGACCTTGGGGTCCGTGGCCAGGGCGCGGGCGATGGCGACGCGCTGCTTCTGGCCGCCGGAGAGCTGGGCGGGGTAGGCCCCGGCCCGGTTGCCCAGGCCGACCAGGTCCAGCAGTTCCTTCGCGCGGGCCACGGCCTTGGCGCGGGGGGTGCCGACCAGCTCTAAGGGGAAGCAGATGTTGTCCAGGGCGGTGCGCTGCATGAGCAGGTTGAAGCTCTGGAAGATCATGCTGATGTCCTTGCGGGCCTTGCGCAGCTCCTTCACGGAGAGCTTGGTCATGTCCTTGCCGTCCACAACGACCGAGCCGGAGGTGGGGCGCTCCAGCAGGTTCATGCAGCGGACCAGGGTGGACTTGCCCGCGCCGGAAAGACCGATGATGCCGAAGATCTCGCCCGCCTGGACCTCTAAGTTGATGTCTTCCAGGGCGTGGACGGCGGCTTCTCCGGTGCCGAAGGTCTTATTCAGATGTTGAATTTGGATGATGGGTAAACTCACGGTGTTCTCCCTTCTCTCTTGGTTTGGTTCGCCGCGTTTCGGGCGAGGGTGGGCCGCCCCATCCGGCGCGGCCGGAGGACGGGATCATTCTGGCTATACAACAAAAAAACCGTCCTTGACATAGATCAAGGACGGCAAACTTCGCCGTGGTACCACCTTGGTTCGCGCGGCTCCTCACGAAGCCGGCCTTAGCGGGTGCAAGCACACCCTGGCGCGATGACGGGCGCTCCCGTCGCAGCCTAATGGCAAACCGCCACTCGGTGCGCGACTCCGAGACCATCTTCCCCATAGGTCAGCGCGTCCCTTTTCAGCAACCGGGACTCTCTGAAGCGAATCGCCGTGGGTACTCTTCTCTTCATTGTCTTTGTAGTATTCCATTGTGAAAGTAAATTTACACCAAATCACAGGTCTTGTCAAGAGGGTTTCTAAGCTCCGCGGCAGAGAAAAATATTTTGGAGTTCCCAGGATTTGACAGAATCGAAAGGGGCCTGTCCGCTATGCTAGAGCCAGCAATGGAAGCGGAAGGGGCGCGGGAATCGTATGCGTACATTTTACAGCGACAGCCTCCGGCGGGTGCTGGAGACCTTGAACACCGATCCGGACCGGGGCTTGAGCGGCCAGGAGGCCGCCCGGCGGCTGGCGGCCTATGGCCCCAACCAGCTGGACGAGGCCCCCCAGGCGGGGAAGCTCCGCCAAGTCCTGGGCCAGCTGAAAGACCCGATGATCTTAGTCCTGCTGGCCGCCGCAGCCCTGTCGTTTTTTGCCGGGGGCGGGCGGGACTGGCTGGACGCTGCCATTATTCTGGGCATTGTAGTTTTTAACACCGTCATCTCCGTCTCGCAGGAGGACAACGCCCGGAAAGCCCTGGAGGCCCTACGCAAGCTCTCGTCCCCCAAGGCCAAGGTCCTGCGGGACGGCGGGGAGGCCAGGCTGGACAGCACCGATCTCGTCCCCGGCGACATCGTCTGGCTGGAAGCGGGGGACTACGTCCCCGCCGACGGCCGCATTTTATGGGAAGCCGGGTTGCAGACGGACGAGTCGGCTATGACCGGCGAGTCCGGGGCCGTGGCCAAGCGAGACGGCAGCGGCCTGCCCCCGGACACCCCCTTGGCCGAGCGGAAAAACATGGTCATCGGCGGCACCGTCGTCACCGGGGGCCGGGGGAAGATCGTCGTGACCGGCACCGGCATGGACTCGGAGATGGGGAAGATCGCCGGCCTCCTCCTCCGCCAGCAGCAGGGGCAGACGCCCCTCCAGCGGAAGATGGGAGAGGTCTCCCAAGTCCTCTCCCTGGTGTGCGTGGGCGTGTGCGCCGTGATGTTCGGCGTGGGGATGCTTCAGCACCGGGACATTCTGGACATGTTTCTCACGGCGGTGGCCCTGGCCGTGGCGGCGATCCCGGAGGGCCTGCCCGCCATCGTCACCATCGTGTTGGCCATTGGCGTGGGGCGCATGGCCAAGCGCAACGCCATCATCAAGCGCCTGCCTGCGGTGGAGACCCTGGGCTGTGCGTCCGTCATCTGCTCGGACAAGACCGGGACGCTGACCAAGAACCAAATGGCCGTCTTAGACGTCTGGACCGCCGCCCCCGGCAAGCGCCCCCTGGCCCTCACCCTGGGGACCCTGTGCAGCGACGCCAAGCCCACCCCCGACGGCACCGACTTCACCGGCGACCCCACGGAGACGGCCATTGCCCTCCGGGCCGCCCGCGAGGGCTTTGCCAAAACCCGCCTGGACCAGGACTTCCCCCGCCGGGGGGAAGCGCCCTTCGACGCCGTCCGCAAGCGCATGGCCACCTGCCACACCTGCCCCGGCGGCGGGGTCCTCATCGCCGTGAAAGGGGCCCCGGAGGCCGTTCTGGCCCAATGCACCCATCTCTTGGGCCCTGGGGGCCGGAAACCCCTGGACGCTGGGAGCCGGGGGCGGATCCTATCCGAAAACCGCATCCTGGCGGGCCAGGCCCTGCGGGTCCTGGCCGTGGCCCAGCGGGAGGAGACTGCCGCCCCCAAGCAGTTTGACGCCCAGACCTTGGAGCACGACCTGACCTTTGTGGGCCTCATCGGCATGATGGACCCGCCCCGGCCCGAAGCCAGGACGGCGGTGGACCGCTGCGCGGCGGCGGGCATCCGGCCCATTATGATCACCGGCGACCACAAGGAGACGGCGGTGGCCATTGCCCGCCAGCTGAACATCTTCCAGCCGGGGGACAAGGCCATCGACGGGCCGGGGTTAGATTTCCTGCCGCAAGAGGCCCTGGAGGAGGAGATCGAGCGGGTCTCCGTCTACGCCCGCGTGACCCCGGAGCATAAGCTCCGCATCGTCCAGGCCTGGCAGAAAAAAGGCCGCGTCGTCGCCATGACCGGCGACGGCGTCAACGACGCCCCCGCCCTCCGGGCTGCCGACATCGGCTGCGCCATGGGCAAAACGGGCACGGACGTGGCCAAGGGCGCGGCGGACATGATCCTCACCGACGACAACTTTGCCACCGTGGTCGCCGCCGTGGAGCAGGGGCGGGGCATCTACGCCAACATCCGCAAGGCCATCCACTACTTGCTCTCCTGCAACATCGGGGAGATCCTCACCATCTTCTTGGCCACGGTCCTGCCCTTCTCCCACGCGCCCCTGACGCCGGTGCAGCTGCTCTGGCTGAATCTTGTCACGGATTCTCTCCCGGCCCTGGCCCTGGGGATGGAGCCGGTGGAGCGGCGGGTGATGGACCAGCCCCCCAGGGACCCCCACGAGCCGCTGTTCAGCCGCGCCTTTTCCCGCCGCCTGGCCTGGCAGGGGATCCTGGTCGGCGGCATCACCCTGCTGGCCTACGGCTTGGGGCTGCATCTCTCCAACGACTACGCCGTGGCCAACACCATGGCCTTCGCCACCCTGACCCTCAGTCAGCTGTTCCATGCCTTCGATGTCCGCAGTGAGCGGACCAGCCTCTTTCGCCTGGGCGTCTTCTCCAACCCTGCCATGAACAAGGCCTTTCTCGTCGGCCTGCTCCTGCAAGCCGCCGTCCTCCTGGCCCCACCCCTGCAGGCGGCCTTCTCCGTGGTCCCCCTGACCCTATCCCTGTGGGGTGTCACCCTGGGCCTGGCGGTCACGCCGCTGATCGTCTGCGAGATCGTGAAGGGTGTGCATCGCGCCGCCCACCCCAAGACCGTGCAGGAGACGGCGGCAGCCCCCCATTGAGAGAAAGTGAGGTTCCCCCCGGAAGGAGAAACTCCGTTTTGCTATTTGTCACTCCCGGTCCTTACCGTCTGGATCTCCGACTGATTGAACAGGATACAGCCGCAGTGCCCCCTGAAGGTGGGGAAGCAGATGATCCTCAGATCCGTGTCGATCTCCGGGCTGTAATCTGCAATCTCCAGCGTCTCGCCATAGAGCGCCGTGCGCTCATAGACCCGCAGCCATTTGGCGTCCATATTGGGGAAGATGCTGCCGAAGGAGTGGTCAATGAGCTGCTCCAACGGCGTTTTTTCCAGCCTTGCCAGTGCCTCGTTGCCGTAGCGGAAGATCCAGTCCACGGCGGCGCGTTCCTCGTTGAACACCATCTCAATGTCGGTAAATGCGAAGGGCGCATTGTCATAGCTGGCATAATGCCGCTGGTATTCTTCCCTCGTAGTAGGAGCGTCGCTCCCGGCCAGCTCCTGCACGATCTGCCGCCGTCCGGCGCGCAGCTGTTCCTTGAGCTCCCGTTTTCTCCGGCGGGTGAAGCTCAACAGCTCACCGTTGATAAGTTCGATCTTCTTTCCGATGGTATGGATACCCTTGGCGGACACCAGCGTGGCGCGGTCAGCGCGGAGAAAGCCGCTGCCGAGCATCTGCTCCAGATCG
>OIWK01003488.1_pt1 | contig 10911 bp, 8 predicted proteins | sample 1587401 | NCBI WGS metagenome assembly OIWK01 (sample SAMEA3888911, study PRJEB22519) | human gut metagenome | biome: human gut; feature: human-associated habitat; material: faeces | place: Denmark | collected 2009
GAAGTGACAGCCCTAATTTATTTTGCTTAAAAAAGTTTTACCGGACAGCAATAATATCTTATAGGCTCTGTAACGAATCGTGTGGGTATGCTGCAATTTGTCATAAAAACAATTTCACCCACACAAATCATTACTGAACCCTATAAAACGCAAAATCTGCAAGATCCAAACGCACGCTATAGTGTGTCTGAATGCTTGCAGATTTTGCATTATAGGTTCTTAAGAACTAATTTTGAATATCTACTTACCTAATTAGTCGTTATCAGAGTTCGGCCAAGACTCGTTATTCCAAATCCCAGATTTCTGATTAGAGAGTTGTTCGCGTCTTGTATATTCGTTATTATAATTAAACTCTACTGTGGAGTTGTTAAGAATGGTGCCTTCCGTTTCAAAACGGATAGATTTTGATGTTGGGGCAAAATATGCTTTTTTCATTTGGTTGGTCATAATAAAGATAAGTAGGTGCCTAAGTGCTACTAAAGGCACCTACTTTTTTATATGTATGTGTTTATTTAATGATTACCTTCTTGCCATTAACAATGTAAACGCCCTTAGAAAGACCATTCAAACTGTTGATGCTACGTCCGTTGAGGTCGTAGATGCGCTGAGAAGCCTTTTCTGCATTAACGATTGAATGGATTGAAGTGATGCCACCAAACAAATCGTTGAGCGAGAAACCACGCATTTGGCTCAATGCTGTGCCAAAGTCGAGTGCAAGGAATGCCTTGTGTGCACCATTGGTGAAAGCAGCACCTGTTTCGTTTGCCCAATAGAAACCAAGCTTGTCGCCAGCATTGTTGTAAGCAAACTTATAGTACTTCACATCAGTACCCTCAACTTGCGTAGTTGCCTCAGTGTCTGTGCCATGCAACTTATTGCCAAGAATTGTGGTTTGCGACGAAATGACGGGTTCGTAAGTGTAGTCACCTTCATTACCCTTCACAATAAGTGCTGTTTTGGCAGGAACGAGCGTTCCCTCAGCATAAGTAGGCTCTGCAATCAAACGATTGTCTTGGGCGTTAACAATGGTGTAACCAGTTACGCCAGTAGGCATATTGTAAGCATCTGAGGTATAGAAAGTACCAAAGCCTGCATTGGTGATGTGGAATTGCTCGGTTGCATTACCCACCTTCAGCGTCATGTCGATGATACCACCACGATTGTCAAGGATACCATTTTTACCCGTGCAAGTACCATCTTCTCCAATGCTTCCAGCAGGATCGATATTATCCCAGTCAAGCTTGAAACGAATGCAATAAGTGCCAGGAGTTGTAGGAGCTGTAAATGTAGGGTTGTTAATGGTGCCTTTAAAGTCCTGATCTACACTCTGACCCTTTGAGTTTTTACCCTTGTAGTAAGCATAGCTGTAAAGCTCAGTACCTGTTTGGTCATTCGAACCATCATTGAAAGAGAACTTTTGGTCTTTGTCTGCATCGATATATACATATCCATGCATCCAAGAACCATTGAACACGATAGAGCTGCTAATTTCCTCACCAGGTTCACAAGTAAGAACCGTTGAAGTCATATCCAAGTAAGGAGTGGTATGAGAGATGGCGATTTCTTTGTTTTCTCCTGTACCAGCCTTAAAGGTGATTTTTGTAATCTTACGGTCTGATTTAGTAGCCTTAGCCTTCTTATCGAAGTTGGTTTTATAAGGTTCCTCGGGCTTTTCATTTACAATAACCTTTACAGTTTTAGTAATGCCGCTACCATCGTTGGCTGTGATGGTGATGTTACACTCACCTGCCTTTATACCACGAATCAAACCGTTATAAACAGTTGCTACGTCTGCATTCGAAGATGTCCATTCGAGCATACTGTTGGTTACGTTTACAGGAGCGAGGGTTGTTTGCACACCACAAGTTTCACCGCAAAGAACAGTGTAAGTGTCACTGTTGGTAGTGATTGAAGATACCTTAACTTCGGCAGTCTTTACATCACGACCATTAAATATGTATACTGAGCTTGCAGGCAATGTCAAAGTGAGTTCGGTATCAATGTTGATAGCCTGACCTTCAGTAAGACCTGAAAGTGCAACTTGGTCGAGGAATGCCTTGGTAAGAACAATCGAAGTATTTATGCTGGCAGGAATTTCTAATGCTTTGCGCAATGTAATCTTTATGGTTTGTTCATTGTTGCTACCATTACGGAGAGTGAAGGTAGCCTTTTCGCCATTCCATGCAGCCCAACCATAGATTTCGGCCTTGCTGCCTGTCCAAGGATTGCCACCTACCCAGTGTGCATCGGGCAATACATCTGCATTTGCCTTTTGCCACTTAATGCACTCTGCCAAATCTGCCCAGAGCTGACCATGCTGAATAGAGTTCATCAATGCATAGTCGTTGTAAAGCTCAACCATGCCACTACCACAAGCAAAAGCACAACGCAATTCGCGACGGCAAGCATCATAATCCATGTTCTTACTTACAGCACCATGTGAGGTAAGAATAAATCCGTGTGTCATCAAGGTGTTGATAGGACAGATAGGACTGTTCTTTACAAAGTTTTGATAAACAAGACGGTCACGATAGGTAATCCAGTTTTCGCGGTCAATCTTGTTATCGCCTGCTGTACCATAGTCACCCTCTTGACGCCAAACAGCATCTGTGTAATGGAACCAGAAAGGCGAAGCCCATGTACCTACAGTTGTGTTGAAGAAGATGTCGCGCTTGAGTTCTTCGCGAACAAAGCGTTCCAAACGGATGATACCTTCTGCATTTTCGTTACCTGCATCACCATCGTCAGGACCTACTGCAGAGAACTGTGCAGAGATACCATCGAACTTAAAGAATTGGAAACTACCTGTTCCATCGTTCTTCTGTCCTTGGTTCTGAATCAAGTTGGTAGCAGCTTTCTTAAATACCTCGTAGTACTTAGGATTACCCAATACCATGCCACCACGGTTATTTTGATTCCAATAGTTACGACGATAATTACCGCTCTGACCATAGCCACCTACAGGACCTAACCAAGCACCTACACCAGCATTCATCTTAGCTGCAAGGGCGCTAATGTCACGCATTTCGTTGGGGAAACCTGCGTGGAAATTCCACTCACCATAAGTATCCCAACCGTCGTCAATTACAAAACTATTCGGAGCTACACCAAATTGTGTATAGAGTTTATCGAACCATTGTTCTTCAACATCAATCACCTGATCAGCAGTCATGTTGTTAGGCTCTGAACCAGGAGCAGCGTTGTTGCGGTCGATGTTGAGTTCGTACCAGCTGATGTAAGCAGGATTTGCACGCCAAGGCACTGCGCGTTCACGCTCAGAGTAAGCAAGGAACGAACGACGTGCTTGGTCAGGAGCTACAAGACCTACTACTGCACTAATCTTCCAGGTTTCACCCGCAGCAAGGGTTGTGTTGCGGCTCCAACGTCCCTTAATAGGCACGATGTCTGAAGTAATCACAGCACCTTCTTTCGGTGTAAATACCTTTACGCTCAATTTACTTGAAGCATTAATGCTTTCGCTCACACCATCTACCATCAAACGAATGGTGTATGTACCATCGGCAGGAGCTACAAAGGTATACACGTTCTTGTCGTGGTTACTACCTGTATAACCAAAATGATAGTCGCTGGCAGAAACACTTGTAGCATCTGTAGTATACATATCTACACCACCGATATTTAATCGGTGACTACCACCTGTATAAGTAAGTGTAACCTGTACCTTCTGGTTTTCCTTAAGTACGTAACCTTCCTTAACGTACTGACGGATGGCACTGGGTTCCTTACCTGTGGTTTCCTTAATACGTGCAGGAACCAAATTGTCGTCCATATCAACCCATGACTGAGCTGTCAAAGCAACATCATCATAAGTCTTAGTCAAGTCATATTTATCTTCATCGCCTGTTGCATCGCCCACTGTGTTGTAAGCAGTAGGATGTTCAAGACCGGCAAAGATTTTATCAGACATAATCACGGCACCGCGAGTGTTACCTACCACTGCAGGTTTAGAACCAGCTGCCTTGCTATCTACATTGTAAATAAGAGGTACAATGTTGTACATATCTACATTGTCACCCTTCAATTCCATTTCAGTACGGAGGTAGTGGCTGCCATCACGCAACACGGCTTTCCATACCACTTCGAGTTTCTTTTCTTGGTAAGTGTATTCGTAGTTGGCAACAATCATCTTACCATTGTAGTGCTCTGCACCACCCACGGCTTTTGCATTGCCAGCAACATCAACAACTTCAACCTTCTTTAAGGTCATTGCACTTGCAGGAACGCTGTAACCTGTGCCGAAAGCAATGGTGAAAGGCTCTGTACCTGCTTCAAGGTTCATTGCCTTTGAACCACCAAACCAAAGGTAATCGCGATCCTTAACGAAAGTAGCAGCCAACACATTATTATAGAGTGTGATAACTGAACCATTGTTATCGGTTGCTACTTGTGCGTTACCTACAGCGTCTTGCTGTTTGGGATAGAGTACAGCAATACCATAAGTTTGTTTGCCATACTGATTTTGAATCTGCTTCAAGTTTTCAGGAAGCACGGGAGTAGCACCTTCTGCAGGAGGAATAACTTCTGAGAAAGTCCAACGGCTACCACCATCACCTGCACCACCTGTTCCATAAAGACCAAGTGTTACAGAGGCATCGTCATAATTATTTTTGTTAATACCTTCATACCAGTTGAGGTACTCACTACCAGTTCCGCTACTTGTTACAGGTTGAATTTCGTACTTGTCTGTTGCGTATTCATTAACGATAAACTTTGAGGTTTCCAACTTTTGGTCAGACATCTTTACAAAGTTTCTACCATCGCTATAGCTACTTGCTTGAGTATAAGTAACCCATTTATTAGCTGTGTAGCTATAAATAAAATACTGCCCAGACGTGCCGGTTTCATAAAACGCAAATTGTCCGTACTTCGACTCGGTTTGGGTAGTACCTGTCATGCCATTGGCATAGATTCCATTACCACTAACCATCGTGTACAGATGTTCAGGTTTGCCAACTCCAGGTAGAGTTGTGCTGACTTTAATTCCTGCTAAAGCCTGCAAAATCCACCCAAAAAGACAAGCCAACAAAAGCATCTTTTTGTTCATAGATAGTAATTTTTCCCATTGCAGAATGGTCAAATCCTGCGCATGGATTGTTGATAAAATTGAAGTTTATTTGTTGTTTATGATTTTCTTATATTTTTCGTAGTAAAGGGATATAACATCTTGTTTGCTCTTGTTTTTTACTACAAATCAGAGCATAACAAAATGTATGCGTTTAAATCATAGTATAGCATTTTAAGCATGGTATTTCCACTTTTTAAAAAGGTTAAAGTTTACAGATATAACACCATACTCCAACCACAACAGCGTATTGTGATTGTATACAATATCTCCATCCTTACCCCTCTTTTTACAATTCTACTAACTTTATACGTTAATACGATGCAAAAGTACAAAATCCTTTTTTTTTTTTTTTAATGAATTAACAATCATTAAGCCATAAAAATACCATTTAGTAGTGTTCGCTTTCGCGCACCTTTTCTCGCCATGGCAAAATGAAAGCAAGCTTTCTTTTGCTCATTTGGCTTAACGAAAAGGTTCAAAAAATAACTTCCGCAGAAAATCTGCGCTCTGAGAGCATCTTTAATGGAAAGATAAACGAAAAAGATTAACGAAAAAAGATTAATGGTCGATTAATGAAACATTAATGTTCAAAATCCAAAGCGCGAAGCGCGCCTTAATGTTTATTCCTGTCTCTTCGACAAATTGCAGTTTAATAAAATGAATTTAGGTTTACAAAAAAAAAGTTTGCCAGACTCACGTCTAGCAAACTTTCACTATGAAAAGTATCAAACCTTCCTAACTATTATAAGTTAGGGTTCATTTCAGTCCACTTATCAACAGCGGGAACGATGCCGAGTTCTACGATCTCGTCACGCATCTTGCAAAGGTGCTCGTATGACTTAGCGAGAGAAGCCATTTCATCGGGAGTACCTTGGGGTTCAGTGAAGTGAACACCCGTCTTGTCGATAGTAGTAGGCATAGCCATCATTACGTTCTTGAAGCCACACTTGTCGCAGTTAACGTAGCAACCTGCGGGCAAAGTGAAGGGTTCGCCACCCATAGCAGCTTCGATCATCTTAACAGCGTTGTAAGCAGGGCTCTGGAATGAGCTGCGGCCACGAAGCTTGATGATGTTTGAACCACCCTGTACGGTGTGGTGCTTAATCTCTTCCCAACGTTCAGCAGAGAGACCCATTTCAGAAAGGGGCTTGCCGTCAACCTTCACTTGTGAAGCGAATACAGCCATTTGTTCACCGTGGCCACCATAAGTGTGAGCACCAGTTACCTTATCCTGCTGTACGCCAAATTCGAGGGCGAGAGCTTGTTGCAAACGAGTTGAGTCGAGAGCAGCGAGTGAAGTAAGTTGGTTGGGCTTCAAACCTGAGTGGATAAGAGCTGTAAGAGCAGTTACGTCAGCAGGGTTGAAGATAACTACTACGTGTTCTACCTCAGGGCAGTACTTCTTGATGTTGTCGCCGAACTCAGCAGCGATCTTGCAGTTACCCTTGAGAAGGTCTTCACGAGTCATGCCGTCCTTACGAGGAGCACCACCAGAAGAGATGATATACTTAGCACCAGTAAAAGCTTCAGCGGGGTCAACTGTATAAGTTACGTTTACGCCAGGGAAAGCGCACTGTTGAATCTCGTCGAACACACCGTGTACACCAGGTTCGTAGATATCGTAAAGGCAGATGTTAGGAGTAAGGCCGAGCATCAAGGCGCTCTGTACCATGTTAGAACCAATCATACCGCCTGCACCGACGATCAAAAGCTTTTCGTTTGATAAAAATGCCATAATAGTTTAACTTTTAAAAAGTGTTTGTTTCTTTTCGTGTGGCAAAAGTACAAACTTTCAATCAAACGCACAAAAAAAATAGTTGTGTTTTATATACGATAAAAGCGCATTGCCAAAATCGACAATGCGCTTTTTATTTTAGTGGGTTTTAATAAGGTGTTAAAACTCGAATTGTTCTAACTTCAGTGTACCCAATTTTTCGAGTTCGCCGACGTATTGTTTGAAGTGGTCAGCGGCCATGTGCTGCTTGAGTGAAGCCTCGTCTTGCCACGTTTCGCAGATCATGAATATGTCGGGGCGCGTAGCACTCTCGAATGTGTCGTAAGCAATGTTGCCTGCATCTTTTAATGATGCTGCCGTAAGGGCAATGGCTGCCTGAAGGGCTTCGTCGTACTTGCCCTCATTGGCTTGAAAGAAACAATTTAATCTAAGCATCTCTTTGATTCTTTTGTTTCTTAGTTGACGAGTTTTTTAGTTAACAAGTAGGTAAGTCTTGCATAAAGTAACTTACTCGTCAACTGAGAAACGGGATTAAAACATATATGCTACTTGCACCTGGAAGGTGTTAGTCTTATACTTCAGTTCGAGGTCTTGGCTATTGCCCGTTTCGCCACCAAAGTTGTTGAAGATAGCCTTACCCGCTTTACCGAGGGCAAAGTTATAACCGATGCTGGCTTCGAGGTGCTTCATGAGACGAACGCCAGCACCAATGTTCCAAGTCGTGTTCATATTCTCCTTGCTAAAGTTCGTGCCAGAGCCAAAGTTGCTCCACTCCATGTTCTTAAAGGCAAAGCCAAACTGTGGACCTGTAAACACGTATATGCCAGCTATCTTGCCCAACCCGATGTTATAACGCACGTTGATAGGAATTTCGAGTGTGCGATACGTCTCTGACTTTGACACTCCACCGATTATCTCTTCGTTGCTCATATCGTAGTGAGTGACTCCCGTAATGTTGAGTTTACGTTGAGAGTATTGCAGCGAAGCGTCGATGCCGATGCCCAAAGGCGTATTGAAGGCCACCTTCGGACCAATGAACCATCCTGGCTTGTTGTCAGAGCTAAAGCTCTCCTTCCAATTGCCCGAAAACTTCATTTTAGTCAAGTTATAACCAGCCGTAATACCGTAGCTAAATGATTGTGCTTGTGCTTGCATAGTGCCAATAATTGTTAGCACCAACACCAAGCAGAGAGTAGTGATCTTTTTCATAATTTATATAGGTGTTATGGATGTTTTCGTTTCTGATAGCGACAAAGGTACAAAAAAATAAATAGTTACAAACGAAAGGGTGAAATTTGAGTAAAAGAGAAGCTTAAAGAGTGTTCTGTAATGCTGCATTTAAGCGAAGAGTTTCGCACCACGAAACGCGCCTACGTGGTGCGCAACGATTCGTATTGTCTTACTTTATCTTTCATGTTTCATTTTTCTTTGTAAAATGTCTGATTATCAATCGTTTTGGAATGATGAAACATTTGCCTTCTATGTTTCATTTTAAGTTTCATGTTTCATTTTTCAAAACGCTGAGAGAGCGATTGCGCGCTCCCACAGTGTTTTTAAATCGCTCACACAGTGTTTTTGAATCGCTCCCTCAGTGTTTTTAAATCGCTCCCACAGTGTTTTTTTTGAGGTGAAACATTGAAACTAAAAATGAAACATAGAAGTGCGATGTTTCATGTATTTAAAGAATTGATTATCAATGTTTTCATGCTAATAAGTGAAACATGAAAGCAAAAATTGCGGTTGGTAAAATAAGTGTAAGTAAGCAAGCTTATTTAGGGCGTCCTGACACATTTTGTAGAGGGTTCTGTAGAGGACGCTCAGGTAGGGCTATTTCACCCTTCTGTTTAATTGATTATTGGCTTTTTCGCGTTTCGACTTTCCGACACGCTTGCCAGTAGACTTTTTCTTACCTGCGCTTTTGGCCTTGAAGGCGAAAGGATTAGAAGTACCTTTTTTACGTTGTAGTGGCATGACTGATAGTTTGTAAATTGATTTGTGTGCAAAAATACGACTTTCTTTTTTTGTCATATAGAAGAATAAGCCTACATTTGTCGCAACCTAATACTTAAACCTACCATGGAAATATTCAACACGCTAACCGAATGGCTAAGTTCCCCCTCGGGACAAGTGACGATTGTGATAGCCACTTTTGCACTTACCATTGTCGCATTCATTGCCGACAAAGTGCGTAGCGACATTGTAGCACTTTGTTCCTTAGCCCTATTGCTTGTAACCAATGTACTCACCCCGGCTGAGGCCTTGGCGGGTTTCTCCAACTCAGCTGTAGTGATGATGATAGGTCTATTCGTCGTAGGCGGAGCGGTGTTTCAGACGGGTTTGGCACGCATTATCTCAGGTCGTTTGCTCAAACTCGCGGGGACGAGTGAAGTAAAACTATTTTTCCTCGTCATGATTGTCACCAGCGTGGTGGCCGCCTTTGTGAGCAATACGGGTACGGTAGCCTTGTTGTTGCCGATTATTCTGGCTATGTCGAAGTCAGCAGGCACGAGTCCTACCAAACTTATGATGCCATTGGCCTTTGCCAGTTCGATGGGTGGCATATTGACACTCATCGGTACACCGCCCAACCTCATCGTTGATGGTTATCTACGCGACAATGGATGTGAGGGCTTTGCCTTCTTCGACTTCTTGCCTATAGGTATTATCTGTTTGGGCGTAGGATTGATATTGCTTTATCCCTTGTGCCGTTTGTTCTTGGGTAAGAAGGCGCGCGAGACGAGCGAAGCAAGCAATGACGACACCTTGGCCGCTTTGCTGCACGAGTATCACATTGCCGACCTCGTATTTCGCCTTCAGGCTCAGAGCGGAAGTTCACACTTAGAGGGTATGACCGTAGGCGAGCTGGATATTCGTCGTCAGTATGGCATTACGATTTTAGAGGTACGTCGTGCCAATCGCACCGTGTTTAGTTCCAATATACAAGAGTCTGTGTCAGCCGATACGATATTGCAGGCCGACGATACCTTCTACGTGTTAGGGCATCGCGAGCAAGTAGAGAAGTTTGCGACCGACCACAACCTTTCCGTATTCGAAGATGAAGAACGGGAAGGTAAGGGGAAACTCGACTTTTATGAAATCGGACTGGCCGAGGTGCTTGTCTCGCCCGACTCTTCACTTATCAATCGTCCCTTGCGCCGTGCCAACTTCAAGGAACGCTTTGGCGTAAACGTATTGGCTATAAAGCGAAGTGGTAAGTATCTGTTCGACAACGTATTAGACAACGTGGTGAAGAATGGCGACATGATATTGGTGCATGGAGAGTGGAAAGGCATAGAAAGTATGGCGAAGAAGAATCGTGAGTGGATCGTTATCGGTTCGCCTACCGAAGATGCCGAGAGTGTTGCGCTCGACCACAAAGCCCCCTTGGCAGCAGCTTTGATGGCACTGATGATACTCTTCATGGTCTTTGCCGACCAGATAGGTGTTAAGCCCGTAGCCGTAGTGATTATCACGGGTCTGCTAATGGTCTTGACGCGCTGTGTGCGCAGTGTCGATGCGGCTTACAAGATGATAGGGTGGGAGAGCATTGTGCTCATTGCCGCTATGATGCCGATGAGTACGGCCTTGTCGAAAACGGGCATATCGGAGTGGATCGCCACTTCATTGGTAGAGGGGCTACACGCTTACGGTCCGATAGCAGCCATGGCTGGTGTTTACATCGTTACTTCCGTACTAAGTACCTTTATTAGCAATTCAGCTACTGCTATCTTGGTTGCTCCTATCGCTTGGGCTGCAGCTACACAATTAGGTGTATCGCCTACGCCCTTCATGATGGCAGCTGCTGTGGCAGCCAGTGCTTGTTTTTCCACACCGATTTGTACTCCACCGAATGCCATGGTGATGAATGCAGGCCATTACAACTTTATGGACTACGTCAAGGTGGGTGCTCCTCTTCAGATTATTATGGGTATTGTAGCCATATTGGTTATCCCCTTGTTCTTCCCATTTTAGGCTCTGTAACGCATTGTGTGGGTAACTCGGTTCGAAGAGACAAGAATGAACATTAACGAAACAATTAACGAAAAAAATTAATGAAATAATTAATGTTCAATTAATGATAATTAATGTT
>OIWK01003489.1_pt1 | contig 10911 bp, 9 predicted proteins | sample 1587401 | NCBI WGS metagenome assembly OIWK01 (sample SAMEA3888911, study PRJEB22519) | human gut metagenome | biome: human gut; feature: human-associated habitat; material: faeces | place: Denmark | collected 2009
ATTACTTGTTCTTGTTGTCTATATGAATTATAATCATATCAGTCGTTTCAAGAGAGCTTCTAAAAACGAAGAGTGGTTAAAAAAGACAGGTAAGCATATACGAATCACAAAAGAGCAGATCGTAAATTATCGTATTGAGGCACAGGAAGAACGCAAGTATGAGTGGTCTCAGGTACTTGGCGCATATAATCGCAAGGAAGAAATTGTTCTGTGTACAAAAAAAGATGAGCAGATCATGACACTTGATAAGTCAAAGCTTTCCGAGTCAGAGATGAAATTTATCACAGATATTATAGATGAAAGACATTTATGGAGAACGTCAATGCCGATCCGTACAGTATATCTGATGTTTGGCGCAATTACATTCGTTGGAGTTACATGGATTGTACAGGCCGTTTTAAAGGTGATGTAATGTAAAAAAAGTAAGCGTTTATTTTGGAAACGAAATAGATGCTTATTTTTTTATGTCACAGTTCACTCGTCATGCTGTAACTGTAACTTTCATGCTTGACATTTCAGAGAAAGATCTTGTAAAATTATGCCTGCTGTTTTATAATGTGATAAGATGATACCAGTGTCAAAAGGTCAGAAATCCGATGCAATCTGGTATCAAAGGGGAAATTCCCATAAAGAATGGAAAGGAGTGCAGTGAGAACGCTGCAGTAATAGAAGAATGAGTAAATCCCGCAAGAAAAAGAAGGATTCTTTTAAAATTATATATATGATACTGGGAATAGAGATGCTAGTTACGGTGGCTGTAATTGGTTATTTTGGATACCATTATGGAAGTATTTTATTAGCTGGTTTTAAGAGTGCTAAGGCAAGTATTAGTTCACAGACACCGGTACAAGATCCGGGATATCCGATTGATGTGGATGGACAGGCACCGACAAATCAGGTACAGGCAGACACAGAAGTGGTTACGGAGGAGGTGTTTAAGCCAACTAGTGCTAAGCTTGTCGCAGTAGGAGACAATCTTATGCATCGTTCCTGTACATTAAGCGCAAAGAATGCTGATGGAACATATGATTTTACTAAGCATTTTGCAAATATGGCTGATATCTTTAAGGCAGCCGATCTTGCTGTGATTAGTCAGGATACTGTGTTAGGTGGTATTGAACTTGGGGCGACTTCTACTGAGACAGGTATTTTCAACACTGCAGTGGAACTTGCGGATGGTATGGCAGATGCAGGAATCAATGTTGTTCTTGCTGCTAATAATCATATCATGGATGAAGGCAGTGCCGGTCTGAATACGATGATGAGCTATTTTAGTACAAAATATCCGAATATTACGCTTCTTGGTGTAAATAACTCCAGAGAGGCTAAGGATGAGCCTGTTTATGTGGAGACAAATAACATTAAGATTGCAATGATTAATTATAGCTATGGTTCTAACCAGACAGCTGATCTGGATGCAAGTCCATATTTATTAAATCAGTATGATGAGGATTGGCTGTCTGATATATTAAAGCAGGCAAGAGAGGAAGCTGATTTTATTATCGCATTTCCATTTTGGGGCGAGCAAAACAGCATGGACTACACGCAGGAGCAGGAGCGTCAGGCACAGTTTCTGGCGGACAATGGTGTTGATCTGATTATTGGATCATATCCTCATGTAGTAGAACCTGTTAAATGGATCACAGCAGAAAATGGAGATCGTACTCTTGTTTATTATTCACTTGGCAATTTCCAGTCAATCCAGAATACAGTGGAAAATATGCTTGGCGGTCAGGCGAATATAACAATCAGTAAGGAAGAGGATGGAACTCATATTTCAGATTACTCACTTGATTTTGTTGTAACTCATTATGAGCAGAGAGAATCTAGTGAATATTATGACATTGTCACAACATATCCGCTGGCTGATTACACAAGTGATCTGGCAGCACGCCATGGTATGTCTGTATCTGGAAACGAGGAGTTTGATCTGGCATCTTTGCAGGGATTAAGCAGTCAGATTCTGTCAAAATGCGATCTGGACGAGAGTAAGGAACAAGATGCGTCAAAAGATGAATTAACAGATGAATCAACAGATGAATCAACAGATGGAGAAAACTAAATTGAAGACAAAAAATGCAAATAAGTGTGCAGCGGCCGGTATGTGCGGCGGCTGCACTTATATTAACGGAAGTTATGAGAAACAGCTTACAGAAAAAGAACAGTATGTGAGAACACAACTAAAAGGAATTTGTCCGGTAAATCCAATTATCGGAATGAAAAATCCATACCATTACCGCAATAAGGTTACAGCAACATTTTCCTATAAAAAAGGCGAAATTTTTTCTGGAATCTATGAGGAGAAAAGTCACAGTGTTGTGCCGGTAGATTCCTGTCTGTTAGAGGATCAGACTGCAGATCAGATTATATGTGATATAAGAGGACTGCTCAAATCATTTAAGATTACGATTTACAGTGAGCGCACACGTTATGGTCTGCTGCGCCATGTTATGATCAGACGAGGCTTTACAACAGGTGAAGTGTTAGTGATTCTTGTTGTTACTTCACCAGTGTTCCCATCAAAAAATAACTTTGTGAAAGCACTTTTAAAGATGCATCCAGAGATTACAAGTGTTGTATTAAATGTAAATGACCGAATGACAAGTATGGTGCTTGGCGATAGAAATATTGTACTGTACGGAAAGGGCTATATTGAAGATGTGCTTTGCAATAACCGTTTTCGTATCTCAGCGCAGTCCTTTTATCAGATTAATCCAGTGCAGACACAAAAGCTGTATGAAAAGGCTGTTGAGCTGGCAAATCTGACAGGTGAGGAAATTGCGATTGATGCTTACTGTGGAATTGGAACTATTGGAATGACTGCAGCATCAAAAGCAAAAACTGTACTTGGAATTGAATTAAATGCGCTCGCTGTAAAGGATGCAATTGCCAATGCAAGAGCAAATCATGTGACAAATATTCATTTTCTTCAGGGAGATGCAGGAGAACAGATGACACAGATGGCAGAGGAGGGAAGTCATGCCGATGTTGTCTTCATGGACCCACCGAGAAGCGGAAGCAGTGAAGCATTTATGGATTCAGTTGCTGTTTTAAATCCAAAGCGCATTGTATATGTTTCTTGTAATCCGCAGACACTGGCAAGAGATCTTAAATATCTGGCAAAGAAAGGCTATCACACAAAGCAGGCAACACCAGTCGATATGTTCCCGTGGACAAAGGCTGAACATGTGGAAACAGTTTGTTTACTTGAGAAAGGAAAAAAGTAATGATTAAAAATATTGTATTAGATATTGGAAATGTACTGATTCCGTTTTCATGGCGGCAGCATCTGGATCATTTTGGATTTTCAGATGAAATAAAGAAACGTCTGGCAGATGCAGTCTTTTTAAATGATGACTGGAACGAGATTGACCGAGGTGTTCTGACAAAAGAAGAACTTTTGGCTCGCTTCATTGAGAACGATCCTGGTATTGAAAAAGAAATTTATATGGTAATGGAAAATATAAATGGTACAGTTGGTGAGTATCCGTACACAAGCACATGGGTGCCAAAGCTTAAGTCAATGGGATATCGTGTGTATCTATTGTCCAATTTCAGTGATCAGCAGCTGCATGACAGCAGAGAAAAGCTTCCATTTATTGATCAGGCAGATGGTGTGTTATTATCATTTCGCTACAAGATGATAAAACCAGATGATGCGATCTACCAGAAGTTATTTGAATTATTTTCATTAAAGCCAGAAGAATGTCTGTTTTTTGATGACAAACAGGAAAATATTGACGGTGCAGTGCGAAATAAAATGAATGGACATGTGTTTACCAGCTATGAAGATGCAATGAATACAATAAAAAATATGTAGGAGGAAAAATGGCAGTATATCAATTAGAAAACGAACACATTTATCTGGAGGTTGCAAGTCACGGCGCAGAGCTTGTGCGTCTGGTTGGCAAGAAAACAAAAAAGGAATATTTATTTGATGGAGATCCAAAGTATTGGAAGCGTCATTCTCCAATTCTGTTTCCGTTTGTCGGTGGTGTGAAAAACAAAGAGTACCGCTATAATGGAAAGACTTATACAATGACACAGCATGGATTTGCGAGAGATATGGAATTTACACTGGACAGTCAGACACAAGATACGCTGTGGTTTTCAATTGTATCTAACGAGACGACAATGGAAAATTATCCATTCGCATTCCGTCTTGAGGTTGGTTATCAGTTAAAGGGAACAGAAGTAACTGTACTTTGGAATGTAATCAACACAGATACAAAAGAAATGTATTTTTCAATTGGTGCACACCCGGCATTCTTAACCAGTATGACACTAGAGGCTGGTCCAGATACAGATCATCTTCACGTGGGCGATAATATTGAAGGAACATTTACATGTTATCGTGTTACAGAAAATGCAATGGCACTTGAGGATGATACTCTTGTATTGCCGCGTGACCTGCCGCTTACAGCTGATCTGTTTTCAAGAGATGCTATTATTTCAAAGGATGATCAGGCATCACGTCTGGCACTGGCTTATCCGGATGGACAGGAGTATGTAGTTATGCAGTTTGATGAGCCAATTTTTGGACTGTGGTCACCAACGAGCGATGCACCATTTGTATGCTTAGAGCCATGGCATGGAAGATGCGATGCAGATGATTTCACAGGTACACTTCAGGAGCGCGCATATGAAAGAATGCTAGAGGTTGGCGGTGTATTTAATGGTGTTTATACAATTGGTCTGCCGCTAGAGTGATAGGAGCATAGAGAATGATTTATATTGGAAATCACGTTTCTTCGTCAAAGGGATATGAGGCGATGGGCAAACAGGAAGTAGCGCTTGGCGGCGATACGTTTGCCTTTTTCACAAGAAATCCAAGAGGCGGAAGCGCAAAAGAGATAAAAGATGAAGATGTACAGCGTCTTCTGACACTGATGAAAGATCACTCATTTGGTCCTCTTGTTGCACATGCACCATATACAATGAATGTTTGTGCAGCAAAGGAGGATATTCGCAAATTTTCTGTGGAGATGCTAAAGGATGATATAAGGCGTATGGAATATTTGCCAGGTGCCTTTTACAATTTTCATCCGGGTTCACATGTTGGTCAGGGAAGCGAAGCCGGCATTGAGCTTATAGCAGCAGCGTTAAATGAGTGCATAAGCAGTACACAGAGCGTAACGATTTTACTTGAGACGATGGCCGGAAAGGGAAGCGAGGTCGGAAGAAGTTTTGAGGAATTAAAAGAAATCATGGACCGTGTTTCGTGTAAGGAAAAAATTGGTGTTTGTTTTGATACATGTCATGTGTGGGACGGCGGTTATGATATCGTTAATCATCTTGATGAAGTTCTTTTGGAGTTTGACCGTCTGATCGGTCTTGACAAACTGTGTGCTGTACATTTAAATGACAGTATGAATGATTGCGGTGCACATAAGGATCGCCACCAAAAGCTTGGTCTTGGAAAAATTGGAGAGGAAGCTTTAAGAAGAGTTGTCACTCATCCAGCGCTTCAGGGTCGTCCATTTATTCTTGAGACACCTAACGAGGATGACGGTTATGCAAGAGAGATTGCCATGGTGCGTAAGTGGCAGGAGCAATAAATTAAAAAACAGCGGGAGGAAAGCGTGATGGATCATTTATTATATGGATGTGCATATTATGATGAGTATATGCCGTATGAACGGCTTGACAAGGATCTTGCTATGATGAAAAAGGCAGGAATCAATGTAATCAGGATTGCAGAGTCGACTTGGAGCACAGAAGAGCCAGAAGACGGAGTGTTTGATTTTTCTCATGTCACAAAGGTACTAGAAGCTTGTGAACGCGAAAAAATTAATGTTATTATCGGAACACCAACATATGCAATACCAGCTTGGATGGCAAAAAAGTATCCGGATATCATGGTGACAGATAAGAGTGGGCGACGTCCATACGGTGCGCGTCAGATTATGGACATAACACATCACGCTTACCGTTTCTACTGCGAGCGTATTATTCGTAAGCTGATGGAAGTGGTAAAGGACTATTCCTGCGTTATTGGATTTCAGCTTGACAATGAGACAAAGCATTTTGGTACGAGCAGCGAAAATGTACAGCAGGCATTTGTATCATGGATTAAGAAGCAGTATCAGGGAGATATTGAGAGGTTCAATCACGATTTCGGACTGGATTACTGGAGTAACAGAATTAACAGCTGGGAGCAGTTTCCAAGTGTAAGAGGTACTATAAATGGAAGCCTTGGCTGTGCATTTGAGCAGTTTCAAAGAAGTCTTGTAACGGAATTTTTGATGTGGCAAAGAAGCATTGTGCAGGAATATCTGCGCGAGGATCAGTTTGTTACTCATAATTTTGACTTTGCATGGAAGGGTCATTCTTACGGTGTTCAAACAGATGTTGACCATCCATCTGCATCAAAGGCACTTACAATAGCAGGTTGTGATATTTATCATCCATCACAGGATGATCTGACAGGAAAGGAAATTTCCTTCTGTGGTGATATGACACGTTCACTTAAAAAGGATAATTATCTTGTAATTGAGACAGAAGCACAAGGTTTTCCAGAGTGGACACCATATCCAGGTCAGCTTAAATTACAGGCATTTTCTCATCTTGCAAGCGGAGCTGACAGTGTGATGTACTGGCATTGGCATTCAATTCACAATGCATGTGAAACATACTGGAAAGGTATTTTAAGTCATGATCTGCAGGAGAATGCAATTTATCGTGAGGTTAGCCAGATAGGAAAATCATTTGAGGCTTTAAGCGACAAATTGATTCACTTAAAGAAAACGAATCAGGCTGCTATTATGGTCAGCAATGAAGCATTAACTGCGCTTAACTGGTTCCAAATTCCTGGCGGAAAAACTTCCTATAATGATGTTGTGCGCTGGATTTATGATGCGCTTTATGAGCAGAATATAGAGTGTGATATTATCTGGACAGATGAAACTAATCTCGATGCATATAAAGTGATTTTTGTCCCTGCATTATATAGTGCGCCAAAGGAAGTATTTGAGCGTTTATCAGCATTTGCAGCAAATGGAGGTACACTTGTTGCTACTTTTAAGACAGGCTTTACTGATGAGCATGTCAAGGTGAATTGTGACAGACAGCCGGCAGGTCTTTCTGAGTGCATGGGTGCCTGGTATGATCGTTTTACTGCACCAAAAAATGTTGGTCTGTCTGGTGAAACATTTGGCGTGTCAAAGGATGAATTGCAGGTACAAGACTTTATGGAGTTAGTTGAGCCAACTGGGGCAAAGGTACTTGCCTTTTATGATCATTATATGTGGAAAGAGTATGCCGCGGTAACTAAAAACAGCTGGGGCAAAGGTACTTGCTATTATATCGCCTGCAAGACAAGCAGTGCATACATAAAGAAATTGACTGCCAGCATTGTAAAAGAGGCAGGACTTTGGGGCTGGAAGCAGGAAATTGCATTTCCAGTTATCATAAAAGAGGGTGTAAATCAGGAGGGGAAAAAGATTCGCTATCTGTTTAATTATTCAGGAAAGGAACAGAGCGTGAAGCTGCCAAAAGAGGCGTCAAAGGTATCAAGAGTGCTCAAAGAGGAGGGCGCAGTTTTGAAAAAAGATCGTTTGACGCTTGCACCATGGGGCTTTGTAGTAGAGGAGATTTAAGTAAACAGGAGGAAAACACTATGAATCTTGATATGACAAAAGGCAGCCCATTAAAGCTGATTTTAAAGTTTTTAGTCCCTGTATTGTTAGGATGTGTATTTCAGCAGCTTTACAATATGGTCGATACGATTATAGTAGGAAAAGGTGTTGGATCAGATGCACTTGCTGCGGTAGGTGCAACCGGAACAATTGTATTTTTCATTCTTGGTTTTATGAATGGATTGACGACAGGCTTTACTGTTTTGTCATCACAGCGTTATGGAGCAGGCGACTATGAAGGGCTTAGAAAGAGTGTCGGCAATGCTTTTGTGCTTGGCTTGATTGTGACTGTTATTATGACAATTGCGAGCTTGCTTGGCATGGACTGGCTGCTTCGCATAATGCAGACGCCAGAGGATATCTTTGATATGTCAAAGGAATATATTGTTATCATCTGTGTGGGTATTATATTTACAACATTGTATAATTTAACAGCTAGCATTTTACGTGCAGTAGGAAACAGTAAAGTTCCGCTTTATTTTCTGATTTTATCAGCACTGTTAAACGTTGTTCTTGACTTGTTCTTCATCATGGTATTGTCATGGGGCGTAGCTGGTGCTGCAATTGCAACAGTTTTGTCTCGTTATGTGGAACTTGGTATTATCGCTGTATGGTCTCATACGCATACAGATAAGGTACCATATATTAAAGGTGTATACCGCACTCTTAAGATACCAAAGGAACTGACACAGCAAATTGTGGCAAAGGGACTTCCTCTTATTTTAAATGAAGCATTGTGGGCATTTGGTATTGCTATTTTAAATCAGTGTTATTCAACAAGAGGACTGGCAGCTGTAGCCGGAATCAATATTTCCTCAACGATCACAAATTTGTTCAATGTCGTATTTATTGCTATGGGAAGTGCGCTGGCGATAATTGTAGGACAGCTTTTGGGAGCAGGAAAGCTAAAGGAGGCAAAAGAAACAGATACAAAGCTGATCTTTGCTTCAGTAGCAAGCTGTTTTGTAATCGGAACAATCATGGCAATAGTTGCACCGCTGTTCCCACAGCTCTACAATACGACCGATGAAGTTAAAGAGCTCGCTACATTTTTTATTATATTCTCAGCATTTATGATGCCGTTCAATGCATTTTTGCATTCAGCTTATTTTACGCTTCGTTCTGGCGGCAAGACACTTATTACCTTCTTTTTCGATGCCGGATTTGTATGGATTGTTTCCATTCCGCTTGCCATGATGCTTTCACGTTTGACTGATATGCCAGTGCGTGTTCTTTATGCGTGCTGCACAGGAGCCGATCTGATAAAGGTTGTTATAGGCTATATTCTTGTAAAACGTGGAAAATGGGTTGTAAAAATCGTTGATAATGATTGATATTGCACAATATCCTTTTGATTCTGACATGATGTGCTCTTGAATAAAAATATGGAATAGAGTAAAATATTCATGAAAGTAATGGCTCCGTGAAACTTCTTAAAAGAGAAGCAAATGTTACTGTTTACAGGACAAAGCGGAAAAAATTGAAAGGATGGCAGGAAAATGATTAAAGGATTTAAGATGAAGCTGTACCCAGGTATGGAGGCAGAGTATGAGAAGAGACATAACCAGCTGTGGCCAGAGATGAAGGATATGATTCATGAGCATGGCGGAAAGAACTATACTATCTTCTTAGATCGCGAGACTCTGACATTATTTGGTTATATCGAGATCGAAAATGAGGAGCTTTGGGCAAAGGGCGCAGACACTGCAATCAACCGCAAGTGGTGGGATTTCATGGCAGATATCATGGAGACTAATCCAGACAACAGCCCAGTATCTATCGACTTAAAGACCGTATTCCACTTAGATTAAATCTAAAAAAACGTTTCCAGTCAAAGCGGCTGGAAACGTTTTTTTAATTATAGTCTACTTCAATTAGGCAAAGTCCCTGCGCCGGAGCAGTAGGTCCTGCAAGACTTCTTTTTTTACCCTGAAGAATTGTAATGACATCATTTGGTTGCATGCGGTGAAAGCCAACTTCAAGCAGTGTACCAGTCATAATGCGCACCATATGCTGCAAAAAGCCATCTCCGTGGAAAGAAAGTGTAAGGTAATCACCTTTTTGCTGGATGCGGATTGAATCGACTGTGCGGACAGTGCTTTTATTCATTTTGGGATTGCCGCAGAAGCTGGCAAAATCGTGCATGCCAGTCAGATAAGCGGCAGCCTGCTTCATAGCAGCAATATCTGGCATTCCCTCTAATCTTGTAACGTATCGGCGGTCAAAGACAGGCTTTGTCTGACCAACATAGCAGGTATAGCAATATGTTTTTCCAGTGGCATTGTAACGGCTGTGAAAACGCTGTGAAGCTTCAGAAACCTCCAAGATAACAATGTCATCTGGAAGATAGCGATTCATATAGTCACGAATTTCACGTACAGGAAGCGTTGTGTCAAGAAGTGCATTAGCTGTCATAGCCTTTGCGTGTACACCGGCATCAGTGCGGCCGGCGCCGACTAGCTTTACAGTATCAGTATCGCACATTTTTGCAAGAACAGCCTCAATTTTTCCCTGAATCGTGTCATCAGTATGCTTCTGATGCTCCCAGCCACTGTAACGGCTTCCATCGTAGCTGATGGTAAAACGATAATTATTCATGAAAATTACTCCTATTTTGCATCAGGTCAGCTCCTATAAATGGAACTGACCTGATTATTTATTATTTCTTATTCTTTTGATCTTTATCCAGATTACTCTGTGCAGTTGCAAGCATCAGCTTGATACGATTAAGCTGATTAACTTCTGAAGCGCCTGGATCGTAATCGACAGCGATTATATTAGATTCTGGATATTGGTGTCTGATCTCTTTAATAACACCCTTTCCAACAATATGGTTTGGCAGACAGCCAAATGGCTGTGTGCAGACAACGTTGTTGACGCCGCTGTGAATCAGTTCCATGATTTCACCTGTCAAAAACCAACCCTCACCTGTCTGATTTCCGATTGATACGAGTGGATCTGCATATTTTGCAAGATCACGAATGTCAGCAGGCGGTGTAAAGTGCTTACTCTGGGCAAATGCCTTTCGTGCTGCTTTTCTCATATATTCAAGAGCGGTAATGCCGATATTGCACATTCTGGCAGCAGCACTGCTTGTGCCAAGTTTTTCAGCCTTAAAGTTGCTGTTGTAGAAGCAGTACAGGAAGAAGTCAAGCATATCTGGCATAACAGCCTCAGCGCCCTCGCGCTCAAGAAGCTCAACAAGATGATTATTTGCTTGTGGAAGGAACTTTACTAAGATCTCACCGACAATTCCGACTCTTGGAATAACTTT
>OIWK01003495.1_pt1 | contig 10886 bp, 8 predicted proteins | sample 1587401 | NCBI WGS metagenome assembly OIWK01 (sample SAMEA3888911, study PRJEB22519) | human gut metagenome | biome: human gut; feature: human-associated habitat; material: faeces | place: Denmark | collected 2009
GGTTGCCGGGCGCAGGGTGCACCACCATGCCTTTGGGCTTGTTGACCACCAGCAGGCTGTCATCCTCATACACAATGTCCAGCGGAATGTTCTGGGGCTGGGCTTCGATGGGCTGCGGGTCCGGCAGGGTGAGCAGAATTGTCTGCCCGGCTTTCAGCTTATCCTTTTTGTTCAAGGGGCTGCCGTTGCAGGTCACACTGCCCGCTTCGATCAGGTTTTGCAGCTGGCTGCGGGAAAGATCCGGGCACTGTTCCGCCAGCCAGCGGTCCAGCCGCAGGCCAACGCTTTCCGGCGCAAGGGTCAGTTCACGCTGTTCCATCTGTGGGCGCACTCCCCTTTTGCTGTTTTGCTTTTTGTTCGCGGCGCATATCCAGCAGCAGGCTGAGGACCAGCAGGCCCACGCCGACACAGATGCAGACATCCGCAAAATTGAACACCGGGAAATTGATGAACAGGCAGTTCAGGTAATCCACCACCACGCCGGTGCGGATACGGTCGATCAGGTTGCCAACACCGCCGCCCACGACCAAAATCCAAGCAGCACGCTCCAAACGCGGCATTTTGCGCAAAAGCAGCATACCGGCCAGCACAGCCAGCATCACACCGGTAACGATCACCAGCAGCGTGCGCTTGCCGCTGAGCATGGAAAACGACATACCATCATTGAGCAGGTAATAAAATTCCAGCACATGCGGGATAAAGGGTTTGCTGCCAACCGGCAGCAGTTCCACGGTGGCCCAAAGTTTGATCAGCTGGTCAACCAGCGTCAGGCCTGCCGCAGCAAGAATGGATAAAATGCCAACCAGCATAAACGCCTCCGTCGTCCGGGCCAATGCAGCGCTGCAAAATGCCCTGACAAAAACAGCGGTGCAAAGGCTTGATAAAAGCGCAAAAGCACCGCTGTAACTCATACTATGGCAATACCGCACAGTTCCTGTTTTACAGGCTTAAGCACTGGAACAGCGCTTAACATCATGCGGCATAGCCCTTTATTGAAATTAACCAAGAACTTTCGCACAGCGCGGGCACAGGCCGTCTTCGCCAACAGCTGTGTCGAACTTCCAGCAGCGCAGGCACTTGTTGCCGGCAGCATGGGCAACGCTCATGCCCAGGCCCTCGGTCAGCCCCCTCACGCCGCCTTCGCCCTTGACCAGATCCACATGGGAAACGATCATCAGATCGGCCAGCTCATCCATCGGGATGGCGTTCAGGAAGTCATACATTTCATCGCTGCAGTACAGGGTAACGGCAGCTTCCAGAGAGGAACCGATGATCTTATCGGCACGGGCCTGCTCCAGAACCTTCTTTACATCGTCACGCACAGCAATGATCTTGGCCCACTTAGCGTCAAAAGCGGCATCCTCATCGCTCTTGGCTTCCGGCATACGCTCCCAGCAGACATACTCCTGCATGCCTTCCAGCTTCGGGATGTAGCTCCAGATTTCCTGGGCGGTGAAGCACAGGATGGGGGCAACCAGCTTGGTGAAGTCAACCAGAATGCGGTACAGCGCAGTCTGGGCGCAGCGGCGTGCGTGCTCGTCCGCGCAGTACAGGCGGTCCTTGATGACGTCCATATAGAAGTTGGACATATCAATGACGCAGAAGTTGTAGATTGCGTGGTAAGCGCGGGAGAAATCGTAATTATCGTAAGCGGCACGCACATTGGCGGTCAGGCTGTTGCAGCTCTTGAGTGCCCAGCGGTCGATTTCAAACAGCTGATCCTCGGCAACCATATCCGTGGCAGGGTTGAAATCGCCAATGTTGCCCAGCATAAAGCGGGCGGTGTTGCGCATCTTGCGGTATGCTTCGGACAGCTGCTTGAAGATATTCTTGCCTGCGCGCACATCAACGGTGTAATCGCTGGAAGCAACCCACAGACGAACGATGTCAGCGCCGTAATCGCGGATGATTTCGGACGGCTCCACACCGTTGCCGGCAGATTTGTGCATCTGCTTGCCCTGCTCATCAACGACCCAGCCATGGCACAGAACGCCTTTGTACGGGGCAACGCCCTGGGTGGCAACGCTGGTCAGCAGGCTGGACTGGAACCAGCCGCGGAACTGGTCGGCGCCTTCCATATACAGGTCAGCGGGCCAGTTCAGTTCGGGACGTTCGCGGCAGACTGCGCTCCAGGTAGAGCCAGAGTCGAACCAGACATCCATGATATCGGGATCCTTTTCCCAGTCAGAAGCGCCGCATTCGCAGACCTCAGTCTTGGGCATGATCTCGTTGGCATCGTACTTATACCAGGCATCGGAGCCTTCCTTGCGGAACAGGTCGCTGACAGCCTTGATGGAAGCATCGGTGATGTGGTACTTGCCGCAGTTCTTGCAGTAGAACACCGGGATGGGCACACCCCACACGCGCTGACGGCTGATGCACCAGTCGCTGCGGTCACGCACCATGCCGTGCATACGGTCATGACCCCAGGCCGGCTGCCACTTGACTTCGTCAATGGCCTTATAGGCTTCCTCGCGGAACTTATCAATAGAGCAGAACCACTGTTCGGTTGCACGGAAGATGATGGGATGGTGGCAGCGCCAGCAATGCGGGTACTGGTGGGTGATGTGCTGCACGCCCATCAGGTGGCCGGACTGCTTGATGTGCTCCAGAATAACTTTGTTGGCAGCCCAGACCTTAAGGCCTGCAAACTCTTTGCCTGCTTCTTCGGTCAGGTAACCGCCATCGTCCACGGGGACAATAACGGGAACCTGCGGGTAGTGGTTGACGCAAACTTCAAAGTCCTCAACACCGTGGCCAGGTGCGGTATGAACGCAGCCGGTGCCGCCTTCCAGGGTAACATGGTCACCCAGGATAACCAGGCCCTTGCGGTCCAGGAAGGGGTGCTGATACTGCATCAGCTCAAATTCAGAGCCGAGAACGCGGGGCTCCAGAACCTCGTAATCCTCGATATGGCAGGCCTTCATGGTGGATTCCACCAGACCGGCAGCCATCAGGTGATATTCACCGCCGATTTTGACGAAGGCATACTCCAGGCTGGGGTTCAGGCAGGTTGCCACGTTGGCGGGCAGGGTCCAGGTGGTGGTGGTCCAGATCACGATCCATGCCTTGTCCAGAGGGATACCGTACTTGGCCAGAACACCGTTGGGGTCATCGGTGAGCTTAAAGCGGACATAGATAGAATCGCACTCGTCCTCGGCATACTCGATTTCGGCTTCTGCCAGAGCAGTACGATCCTCCGGGCACCAGTAAACGGCTTTCATGCCCTTGTAGATATAGCCTTTCTTGGCCATCTCGCCAAAGATCTCCACCTGGCGTGCCTCAAATTCGGGGCGCAGGGTCAGGTAGGGGTTGGCGAAATCGCCCTGAACGCCCAGGCGGGCGAACTGGCTGTTCATCACATCAATATGCTCGGTAGCAAACTCTTTGCAGATCTTGCGCAGTTCCAGCTTGGAAATGCCGGCCTTTTTATCGCCCAGAGAGGACAGAGCCTTCAGCTCAATGGGCAAACCGTGGGTATCATAGCCGGGAACATAAGGAGCACAGTAGCCCGACATGTTCTTTTCACGGATGATGATATCCTTGATGATCTTGTTCAGGGCAGTACCCATATGGATATTACCGTTGGCATACGGAGGGCCATCATGCAGAACAAAGCGCGGCAGATCCGCGTTATGTTCGATCATTTTTTCGTAGACGTGGTTTTTCTCCCAATCCTCCAGCATTTTGGGTTCCTTTTTCGGCAGCCCGGCACGCATTTCAAAGGGGGTAGCCATCTTATGGATGGTATCATTGTAATTCTGCGGCAAAGTTTCCAACTCTCCTCTATTTCCTTAATATAGCTGATATGGCGGCTTGTCCAAAGCGCAGTATACCAGGTTGCCCCGGCAGTTCTGCACCGTTCAGGCAGGTCTTAAAATGCTTGGGGTACGCGCACGCACAAATGCGGCACCTCAAACATCATAATCAATGTCATCAAATGCGTCAAGCTCCGCTTTGGCAGAGCTCTTGGTTTTGCGGGCATTTTTGCCCGTGCTGCGGGCCGAAGCGCCGCGGCTGCGGGAGCCGGATTTCTTGGCGGGCTTTTCCGGCATATCCCCGCCGTAAAGCCCGGCAACGGATGGCATATCATCGTCCGGCAGGATTGGCTTTGTTTTGGGGGCAAAGGCAAATTCTACCGTATCGATCTTTTCCTCGTCCAGCGGCTGGCCAGGGGCAGGTGCCGGAGCCGGTTCCGGCTCTTCGGGCTGGGCGGTTTTTTCCGGCTCAGCCTCGTAATATTCCGGTTCCTCATATGCTGGGTAGCTTTCCTCCGGGGCTGCGGGCTGCGGAGCCGGGACATCCTCCGGGATTGGCTGGTTGGGTTCCGGTTCCGGCTGCGGAGCCGGGGCAGGCTGTTCTACCGGCTGGGGTGCAGGCTGCTGCGGGGCTTCCTGCGGTTCAGGCTGCGGCTGCGCGGCCTGCTGTTCTGCACGGTTGGTGTGATACTCCGGAATTTTGGCAATCATTTCGATGTGCTGGCGGTACAGGTCCATCAGGCGCTTTTTGAACGCATCCGCTTCCTGCTTTATTGTCACAAGCTCCTGCTGGGCCAGCTCCACCTCATCGCGGGCGCGCTGTTCACGATCCTCCGCCTTAATGTTGGCGGCACGAATGATCTCGGCAGCTTTCTGCTTGGCTTCCTTGATGACGTTCTCGCCAAGGCGCTGGGCATTGATCATGGTTGTGCTCAGGGTATCTTCGTCGGCACGGTACTGGTCAATGCGCTGGGCCAGTATGACCAGCTTTTTCTGCAGGTCATCATTTTCTGCGGCCAGGCTGTCGATGCTGTCCGCAACCTGTTTGAGGTAATCGTCTACGTCCTCACAACGATAACCGCGCATGGCACGGTCAAAGGTCACGCGGCGCACATCATCCGAAGCAATCATCCAAATTCCTCCTGTTTCGGGTGGCACACACCCGGAATGGTATCCGAAATTTTACCGTTCGGCACGGCTGCCGGGCTGCCCCGGCCCATGGGTTTCACATTCAGGTTTTATGTTCAATACTGATAAAACGTGATAAAGATGCGGTCCTTGCGGCTTTTGCCGCCGATTGCCACCAGACGGTAGCGCCCAACGCCCCGCACGGTGAAGATATCGCCTTCAAACACATCCTCATGGGCGGTGCGCAGCGGAACGTGGTTCACTTCCACCCTGCCACTTTGGATTGCCTGCGCCGCAATGGAGCGGGAGGTGTGCATCATGGCTGCCAATACGGTATCTGCCCGCAAAGATGGCACCGTTGCATCCTGCGTCTGGCGTTCCGGCCCGCGCAGGACTTCTTCCGGCACGGCATCGCAGCTCTCGACATGCACCGGGCTGCGGCCAGCTTCCGTCAGGTTGGAAGCAATAAAATCCGCCTTATCTTCCAGCACAAAGGCATACACACTGCGGGCATCGGCCGGATCCGGCAGGATATCCCCCAAACAGGCACGATCCAGGCCAAGACCCAAGATTGCCCCCAGATAGTCACGGTGGCCCGGCACGGCGCTGCCGCCCTGCTGCGGCGCTGTGAAATGCAGCACCGCAACTGGCTCTTCCGGCCAGGAATCCGGTGGTTCAATGCAGAGCACTTTGCGTTCCGCATCCGGCCAGCCGCCCTGAAAGCGGGCAAAATCGCAGCCCTCACGGTTGAGCGCGGCCTGCGCAAGGGCCTGTTCGCGATCCGAAAGGAAGCCCGTTGCCCGCGGGATGCCACGCTGCATGGCGGTACGGCAAAGTTCTTCCACCCGGCGCATCAAAAAGCGTTCATCCTCGTTCTGCGGCGGCACAAAGCCGCGGGTCCTTGTATCAGAAGAAGACGCCATTGTTCTCCAGCTCGTCCAGCAGGTCGCCCATAATATCAACGTTATACGGGGTAATGATGAATGTACTGGTTGCTACACGCTTGATCTGGCCGTTATTGGCGTAAGCCACGCCGGACAAAAAGTCGATCAAACGGCGGGAGACTTCTTTGTTGGTGGATTCAAGGTTCAGCACAACGGTGCGCTTTGCGTTCAGCTGGTCTGCAATGGCAGCAGCATCGTCAAAACGTTCCGGCTTGACCAGTACAACCTGCAGCTGGGTGGTAGCGTTGATGTTGACCACCTTGTTGCTGTGCTGCTTAGCAGTTTCCTGCGTGGGGTAGGCTTCTTCTGGGGCTGGCGAACCGCCCTGACCACCGCCAGGGAAGATATCATCCTCTTCGTTATCATCCACATAGGAATCTGCTTCGGGATCCTGGTTGATTCCGAGGACGTTTCTCAAACCATCTATCATGGACATGGCAGTTACTCCTTACGTTTGCTTAGTTGTATAAATTGCACAAAAAAAGCCCCGATCGGCTTTTGTCACAACTATACAGTATTTATTATCTTCCATTTTTGCTTCGTTGTCAATACAAATATAACAGAATGTGGGGCAAAACGCCCGTTTTCTGTCCTTACAGCAGCTTGCCGTCCTGCAGGTTGCTGCCTTCCACGATCACCTCATCGTACAGGCGCAGCTCGTTATCCTCCCCCACTTTGCCGCCTTCCGGTACAAGGATGTAGGTATCGTCCTCATATAAAATGGTAATGCGGCGGAAGCGCTGCAAATCGCCGTATTTGACATATACGCCGCGCTGGCCGTTCACGATATGCAGGGCCCTGCGGTCAATGCGGATGCCCTGGTAGGTGTGCAGGCTGATTTCGGCTTCCTCATAATTCAGGCAGAGCACCTGAGCATTGATGCTGCGGCATTCCAGCGCCACTTTGGCAAGGCCGGTTTCTTCGTCGGTGGTCACATCCACCACGGTGGCAGCCAAAGGCTCTTCCTGTTTGCCCGGAACGCTGATGCTCACGCGGGACAGGCCGTTCAACCGCTCGGCAAGGTCTGCCGAACACACGGCATAAAACCGCCAGGAAAACCCGGTTACAATATGCCCGGCAAGGTCGGCATTGGACGGAGTCTCCCCTGCGTTGATCATCTTTTGCAGATCAGCCGGGCTCATGGCATCCAGCTCCGTGGAATCCCGCACCACCGGGGCGGCGCTTTCGGATGAGACAAAATACCCGTTGGTATCCGCTTCGATCGTCTGCAGGCCGTTCAGCTGGGCAGCAATGCCCTCCCGCTCGGCCTGCAGGCTGGCCAGCACCTCGCCAAAGCCCGCCGCCTGGCCGGTGCTGATCTGCAGTTTATTTTGCGCCAGCAAAAAATCTTCCGCAGCATCCTGAATTGCGCCGTAAGATGCTGTGTCGATCTGGTCCAGCAGGTTATACAGCGCCGTGCGCGTCTGGGTGGTCAGAACCGAAAGATCGCTGCCGGAAGAATTTTCCGACTTTGTCAGCAGCAAAATCGCACGATCCAACCGGTCCAGCCGTTCCCGCATTGCTCCCTGGGAATCATCCGTATACTGTTCCGCCAGAATGGTGCCCGCGCTGACGCGCTCACCATCCTGCACCACATATCCCAGGTTACCGCTGCCAGGCACATCCACTGCCTGGAACACTGCCACGCCTTTCAGCGTGATGTTATCCGACATGGTGTAGGCAATGGCGGTTTCGGTTTTGTAAGTTCGGTGGAAGATCGTGTAAATCTGGATACAGAGATACCCAAGCACCACAACCAGCAGCGCCGTAAACAGGGCAAAAAGAATTTTTATGAATGCTTTGGGCTGGCTTCCATTCTGTTCATGCATTGGGTATCCCCCCCTTTGGTTTTATCTTTTATATATAGCGATATTGTTACTGCATTTCAAGCGTTGTTTTCCGCCAGGAACGCTTCGGTCTGTTCTGCCGCCTGCTGTTCCAGGTTTCCATCTTCCAGGTAAAGCCACACAGCGTCCGTCTGGCGGCGGAACCAGGTCAGCTGACGCTTGGCATAATTGCGGGAAGCCTGCTTGAGGTGCGCAAGGCAGCTTTCCAGGTCTGCTGTTCCCTCAAAATACGGGAAGAACTCTTTGTAGCCGATGGCCTGCGCCGCGGTGCGGTAGGTATCGCGGTGGTCATACACCAGTTTGGCCTCTTCCAGAATGCCGCTTTGCATCATACGGTCACAGCGGGTATCAATCCGCTGGTAAAGAAGGGTGCGGTCGCGGCAGGTCAGGCAGAGACAGAGTGAACGGTAAGGTTTTTCCGCCGGACGGGCGGCCTCGCGCTCAGCGCTCATCTTGCGGCCGGTGGCACGGTACAGTTCCAAAGCACGGATGACCCGAGGGGTGTTGTTGGGATGCACCTTGGCGGCATAGCCCGGGTCCACCGCGGCAAGTTCTGCATAGAGCGCCTGGGAGCCTTCCGCCTGCAGGCGGGCTTGCAGCTCCTGCCGGATGGCGGGATCCACTTTTTCCGGCGTAAAGCCAATGCCGTTGAGCAGGCTGGTAATGTACAGCCCTGTGCCGCCCACAACCAGCGGCAGCTTGCCCTGTGCCGTCAGCTGGGTGATGGTTTTCCCCGCAAGGGTGGTAAAATCCGCCACGCTGAACGCCTGTTCCGGCGCAAGGAAGCCGACAAGATGGTGCGGCACCCCCTGCATTTCTTCCGGGGTCACTTTTGCAGTGCCAACATCCAGCCCCTGATAGATCTGCATGGAATCCGCACTGATGATCTCGCCGCCAAAGCGTTTGGCCAAGGCGACCGAGAGTGCGGTTTTACCAGTTGCCGTCGGTCCGCCAATGGCAACCACGCGGGGCTTGGCGGCATTATACAAGGCGTCCAAACTGTTTTTCCAGCTCCTTCCGGGTCAGCTTCAGCACGCAGGGGCGGCCATGGGGACAAAACGGCGGCACACTGCCGTCCATAATTTTCTGGGCCAGGGCCAGCATTTCATCGGTGGTGGTCCTGTCCCCCGCTTTAATGGCGGCGCGGCAGGCAATGGAATGCAGTACCCACTCGGTTTTCTCCCGCAGGGCATCGCGGCCGCCGTTCAGCAAATGGTTGGCCAGTTCCAGCACCATATCCCCCACATCGTCCACCGGCACATCCGCGGGAACGGCACGCACCACAACGGTAAAGCCGCCGTAATCATCCACTTCCACACCGCTGTTCTGCAAAAGTTCCTGGTGGGCCAGCAGGGCCTGCTTTTCCTCGGCGGAAAGGTTGACCTGCACGGGGACAAGCAGCATCTGAGACGGCACGCTGCCGTAATCCTTGGCGAGCTGCTCAAATAGGATGCGCTCATGTGCGGCGTGCTTATCAATCAGACAAAGCTCATTGTTGCGCTCGGTGATGATGTAGGTTTTGAATACCTCCCCCACCACGCGCAGCGGCAGGCTGGCGGGTGCCGGGGCAAAGGTCGTCTGCTCCGGCGGGATGTCCGCCTGGGCAGTTGGGGCATTGTGAGTGATGGGCAGTGCGCTCAGGCCGGTGGCAGATTTTTCCTCTTCCGGCAGTTCCGGTGATTCAATATTTTCCAGCTGGGCCGGGGCAGGCTGCTGCGCGAGGGCTGTGGTTACAGCGGGTTCTGCCTTGGGCTGCTGTTCCGGCAGGTCGGGCAGAATGTCCAGCAGGTCCTCCTGTGCCGTGTGCGGCGCGGGGGCGGCAAACTGCGGGGTGCTGGGTGCATTAAATGGTGCCCGCACCGAGTTCAACTCCATCACTCCGCTGGTACCGGGCAGCGTGCGGGCAGGCACCGGGGCCGTGAGCTTATTCAATGCGCGGTACTCTGCCGCGGAAAGGGTGTTGAAATGCTTTTGCGGCTGCGGCGGCTGGGCCGGTGCAACCGCAGGCCGCTGGGGGTTAGACTGTGCCGGAGCACTGCCGGGCAGCGTTGTCTGCTGCGGGGCAGGCTGGGGATTTTCTTTTGCCACATGGCCCAAATCAAAGCGGCACTCTCCGCTGCCGGGGGCAGCCAAGGCCGCGCGCACCGTGCGGTAGACCGCATCGAACACATCGCTTTCCCGCGCAAAACGGATCTCGGTTTTGGTGGGGTGTACGTTGACGTCCACCATGTCCGCCGGCATATCAACGCGCAGGATGGCGCCAGGGTATTTGCCCTGCATCAGGGTACCCTTGTAAGCGTTTTCCAGCGCAGCCATCATGGTGCGGTTTTTGACATAGCGGCCATTGACGTAAAAATGCTGCGCACTGCGAGACGCCCGGCAGGCGCGCGGCGGGGTGACAAGGCCGGTCACTTTATAAACGCCGCCATCGCCATCCAGCGGCAGCAGGTCGCGGGCAAACTCCCGCCCCAGCACCGCATAGGCAGCGCTGCGCAGCTGGCCGTCACCGGGGGTCATGAACTGCTGCTTGCCGTCCCGCAGAAAGCGGAATGCAATTTCCGGGTGGGACAACGCTTCATGTAGAACGATATCCGCCACAAAAGTTCCCTCACTGACGTCCTTTTTCAGGAACTTCATGCGGGCGGGCGTATTATAGAACAGATCGTTCACCGTTACGGTGGTGCCGCGCGGGCGGGCGCCGGGCTCCATGCCCTGGGGCTCGCCGCCCTCAATGCGATAGCAGCAGGCGTATTCGTCCGCTTCGGTGCGGGTCAGCACTTCTACCCTGGCCACGCTGGCGATGGAAGCAAGCGCTTCGCCGCGGAAGCCAAGGGTGTGGATGTGGCCCAGATCCTCGGCACTGGCAATTTTGCTGGTTGCGTGGCGCACAAAGGCTTTATCGATATACTCTGCCTCAATGCCGCTGCCGTTATCCGCAATTTGCAGCTGTTGAATGCCGCCGCGCACGATGGAGAGCGTGATCTGCGTTGCACCGGCGTCGATGGCATTTTCCAGCAGTTCCTTTGCAACCGAAGCAGGCCGCTCCACCACCTCGCCTGCGGCGATCAGTTCAGCGGTATGCTTATCCAGTACGCGAATTTCTGCCATGGGGGTACCTCTTTCTAGGTCATGGGGTGTTTTTCTGCTTAAAGTTTAGGGCAATACCGCACAATTCCCGCCTAACGGCTCAAGCACCGCTCCGGCGGCTG
>OIWK01003496.1_pt1 | contig 10881 bp, 10 predicted proteins | sample 1587401 | NCBI WGS metagenome assembly OIWK01 (sample SAMEA3888911, study PRJEB22519) | human gut metagenome | biome: human gut; feature: human-associated habitat; material: faeces | place: Denmark | collected 2009
ATACAGGAAACCTCCATAGTTATAGTAAAACGCTCGCATTTATAGTATCTAGCGCCGATACTGTAGTAAAATGCTGGCATCTATCATCTATAATTATGGCAAATTTTGTGATGATTTTAAATCCACCCTGAAACTAGGCGCTTACTAAAGAAGTCTTTCAGCTAAGAGTTTTCGGAGAATTATCCTTTTCACAAATCGGAATAATCTTCGGGAAAACAGAAAACTGGGCGAGAGTTACTTATCACAGGGCAAGATTAAAAATTAAAGAAAGGATGGACCACCATGAATCATAATCCAAACGAATGTGACATTGTGCAGGATCTCCTGCCATTATATTACGACCATGCATGCAGTCCTGCCAGCTGTGAACTGGTCAGACAGCATCTTGCTGACTGCGCTGACTGCGAAAAAATTTACGAAGATTTAGCCAATCATACCATTGACAACGTAATTGAAACCGAATCCCGCGAAATTCTGGAACGGCATGCCAAAAAAGAACGGAACCTGGCATACAAAGCCGGTATGGTCATTGCCGCCCTGCTGCTTGTTCCGATCCTTATTACCTTTATTGTATCCATGGCCGGCGGCAGCGGACTCGGCGTATTCTCTGTCGTAACCGCTTCCATGATGCTTGTCGCAGCACTCACTGTTGTTCCGCTTATTTCTTCCCAGAAACGGCTGATGAAATGTATTTTATGTGGTGTCGGTGCCCTGCTGCTGATTTTATTTTTTGTAAATGCCATGAATGGCGGAGGAGAATTTTTCTTCTGGTCCGTTCCGACTGTATTCGGACTTTCCGTTGTATTTTTCCCTCTGGTGATACGCGAAATGACATTACCGCCTGTATTATCCGATAAAAAAGCCCTTATTATCATGATCTGGGATACGCTTTGGCTCTACCTGACCATATTTACCGTATCTTACCGTTCCGGATCAGGCAGTCTGAAAACCGGATGCATTGTGGCAACAGTTCTGATGATTGGTGTATGGCTCTTTTTCCTCATAATTCGCTATCTCCCAGTCAATGGTTTTATCAAAGGCGGTCTGTGTACACTTCTTTGCAGTATATGGATTACCTTCTCCAATGATGTTTGCAGTTATCTTCTGTATGATACCAGACAGCTTACCATCCGCCATGCGAATTTTTCCACCTGGACGACAGATCTCAACGTAAATGCCAACGTGTATGTCATCCTTCTTGTCGCCGGAATTCTCATCAGTGCTTTACTGATCGGAATCGGGATTGTAAAAAAGAAAAAATAATTCCAACAAAGTCCATCGGATGACCAGGCTGCGTTTGCCCGACCTGTAGCCGGCAATATTGCAGCCTCTATTCCGAAAAGCTTTCATTGATTCTTATTGTATTTTCCATCCGGCGCTCTGCATCTGAAGATTTGTCATATGCCAGTAGATTCCGTTGGTGCTCATTAACTCCTCCGGTGTTCCTTCTTCCCCTCCATGTATCTTTCTTCGGTATGGTTTGCCCTAAGATCCCGAACAGATTCCAGACATTCCTGAATTCCGTCACTTAAGCTCAGTTGTACTTCCACATTTTTCTTTACCACTTTCTTCTGTGCACCGGAAGAAGTCATTAAAACCAGAAACGAAACCGGAATTACCCAGAAACTGGCAAGTGCAAGACTCCAATCAAAAAGCGCAAACAGACTGATGTCTATGATAAATGTTGCTATAACAGAACCTATCAGTTCCGGAATCCAATGACTTAAAGCCGTTTCCATTCTTGCACAGTCAGACATAATATTTGTAGTCAGATCACTCAGATCCTTTTTCCCGAAATAGGAAAGCGGAAGTTTTCTTAATTTTTCCGCTATAGCAGTTCTTCGGACACCGCTCTCTTTATAGGTGGAAAGAAAGGTGGCATTATATTGTATATGTTGTGTTACCGCAACCGCCAAAAGTACAACAATGCTTCCTGTCACATAAATTATAATTCTGCTGCTATCTAATTTATTCTCCAGAAGATCGCGGATCAGCAGGTAAAAAATTCCTGCCGGAAACATCAGTACAATATCGGAAAGACACTCATGCACATATGTGTATGGGTGTTTTTTACTTTACTAAAATTTATATTCTAAATTTTCTCTAGCACCTTTTTGTACCACAATTTCTATTTTCACAATCCTTTTCACATATTTCCAAACAGAAAAAGGGCTTTCCGATTTCTCGGAAAGCCCCATAAAATCCAATTTCTCTAGATCTATCAAAGATTACTCGATGATTGTAGCAACACGTCCAGATCCTACTGTACGTCCACCCTCACGGTCTGATTTGGTCGTATTTAGAAGCTTATATGTTACGATTTTTGCCATTTTGTGACTCATTTTATGGGTATTTTACCTATTATTTTTACTTTTTCCGGGGGAAATGTTGCAGATTCGTATCACTATAATCCGCCGTTTTCCGTCCACCTAAGTAATAATATAGCATGGGCGAAAATGAATGTAAATCGGGATTTTTGACAAAATCCGGGTTGTGATACACATTTAAGCAAAAGTACACATGAAAGACTATTGTGTGTATCTTTACTAAAAAGCATACTATATCATTATATATTTCACATATTTTTCTGAAGCTTAAAGTTTATTGTCTTAGTACTGCCACCGGTTCTTTTGATAAGTTCTTCTTGACCAATTACCTTCACAAGATTTGCTATTTTATGACCTAATTCAATTCTTCCATTATCACTGACACCGTTTTCATCGATTCTTTCATGATAAAAAACAGTTGTATCTACATTATCATGTAAAATAAATTCCCTTAGGATATCTCTATCCGATACATCTAATGAATGCCCAAATATATACAAATTATGCCTATAGTCTCTTGAATGGTCTTTATTATCTACAAGCCACGATTTTTTCTTCTTTTCATCTTTAGCAATCTTTTCTATCCACTTCTTATATTCGCATCCAGTCTGTTTATGTATTCTCTGATAGAATTTCTTAAATGCTATAAATCTAATATCTTCATTTTTTCTACTATCTTCAAGATACTCTTCAATTCCTAAAACCATATTATTTGATGCTATTACATTATTTACATCTGCTTTTCCGTGCACATAATCATATTCTATTTTTTCTTTAACTGCATACAATCTTTGATGAGTATTAGAATAATTAAATGAAAAAACATAATCTGCATTTATATCTAATACGTCTTGACTTCTCTTTTCGACCTCAATTTTTCCGATAAATTCATCAATATATATTTCCAAAATACGAATCAACTTATCAAGTTCATGACCAAGGAATTCTATAAATTTATCCATTTCCGGTAATCCTTTAAATGCATCTTTCAAGTTCCACTTTGAAGCTTTCCAGATTGCAGTAACAGTAACACTATCTCCGTTTTCCAAATCTTTTATCGAATTACCACACTCCATCCATTCCCTTGCAACATCCAACGACTTAACAACTTCTGCTATCTCCGTTTCGAAATCAATCCAATTATCTCCTACATATGTTGGTGCATTCCAAAAATATTCAAGCCAAGTATTTTGTTGTATATATTCATATAATTCATCATATATAGAGTTGATCGTAACGTGTCTTTCAATCCCTTCTTCGCAAATGCATTTGTCATTTTTTCTATCTGCATATGCATTAACAAATCTTTCTTTTATACTTTCATTCATTTTCCACGAATCAATTTCTTTTGCTTTATATTCGTCTTGAGAGATGATTTCGCTGTATTTATATAATGCCTCAATTTTTTTACAAAAAGTCAAAAAATCTTTATACGAAGTTGGCAAACCATGTGCCAAATCAAAACCATTTCCTAAAACAAGAATATTCATGGTGCATTCCTCTCTTTTTACATCTTACTCGCCAAGCACTTTTGCTTGTATTCCGTAATTATATATTGGAACTTTCCGTTTATATACTGCCAAGTATAATGCATTCACTGTATTCAAAATACTCCATAATGCCTTTTCAACCTGAGTATATGTTACTTGTACAACACTTTTGGGATGAACTAAACCATTTCTCAAATCAATAGTTTGCTTTATTTCCACATACCACGAATCCACATCTGATAACTCTTTCATTGAATACTTAGAATAGATAAAAGCTATTCTATCAATTAGCCGCTGCATCTTCAAACCTTTACCCAATTTCGGTACTCCCTTATCTAATTCAATATTTTTTTCGGATAAGAGTGATTTTCATATATATCTAGGTGAAAGTTTGATACTAATTCTTCTGAAACCGCATTTACATAAGCTTCTAATGCGCTCATAGACAATAACAAACTTGCATGAAGCGATGATATTTGATGTTCACTTCCATTCTCCTCAGATTTAGCAATCTCTAAATAATATTTAGCTTCTTCAAAAAGCATTTCTCCAAAAAAGTCAAATTCTTTCATCGTCTTACCTTTTTCTCAATCTTTTGTACTTCCAAGTTTGCCTGCTTAGCAAAATACTTACTTAATGCCAGGTTGATATGTGCTTTAGTTATTCCCTTACCTTCTTCCGCCTGCAAATAAAATAATTCTATAAGCCGGCCTCTTTCTTTTGCGTCAGTTCGTGTTCCCAATCCTCTATAATTCTCCGGGTCGCTTTTATGCCTTGCTGAAGCCAATGCTTCCGCATTTAATGGATCTTTCTTGGAATGTTCCGGCAATTCAAAATGTCTTATCCTTCTAACGTCATTCTCAGACAAGAGCCCTGCCACAAAAGCCCATGATGCTATAATGGCATAATTAAACGCCTTGTCAGCATATTCTCGCGACGGCTTCTTCCCATCCTCTGCAAAATATTCTTTTTGCTTCTTTGCCAGTTTTGCAAAAGCAATTCCTGCTTCCTTTAATTTCTTATCATTCCACATCTCTGGATGTTCTTCTTTTAATTTGTCCCAATCTTCATCATTACCACCTGTCTTGGCAATAACTCCGTCAGTTTTTTCCTTTTCAAAGTCAATCACACTATTTCCCAAGAAATAATTAATAATAAAGGTTCTTGCTTCTCTTACGGTTATACTATTTCCTCTCTGTTTCTTATCTGCAAAATCGCTATTATCATCCAATAAGCCAACTTCATGACACCAATTTCGGAGTTCTGGACCTTTTACCGTTTCCATCATTCGATCGAGCAAATCAGCTGAAACTGCAATATTAGTATTAGAAATCAACTGTACATCTAATCTTTGTTCCATATTTAAATCAAAATAAACTTTTATACCATGATATTCTTCTACATCATTCTTTAATGCTTCTTGAATTGCTTTTATTCTATGCTGCCCGCCCACAATTTTCAACGGATGTTCTTCATCAAATTCTACATTATATTCAGCAACTATGTTACTAAATATACGTCCGTTAATTGCATCTATCTTCATCTGAGCAAATGCACTACTATCTTCAACCAGCTCTCGGTTTGCTCTGTAATCCGATTGTTCTTCTGGATCTAACGGAACATCTACAGTACAATTGTTTATTAAATTCTTTGCCGACACATGACATTCACAAAACACAGCCCCAGTCACCTTATCCATCAAAAGATAGATTACCTTCTCAAGCGGTTCAAATATTTCATAAAAATCAGGAACTTCATTTTCAAGCCTTGTGCGTTTATCATCTTTTATTGAACTATCATATTGTATTTTCATATCAAATATCACCCTTCCTATACATCTTCCCCTTTGTACTACCTGTACTCTCAATCAAGCCTTGCTCCAACATATCCTTAAGTAATACTTTAATCCTTGATTCTTTTACACCTGCAATAGTTTCAAATTCAGAAGCTTTATACCACTTATCAGGCTGCATAGCGTTCAAAATAGCATCATACTTTTCTAGCGTTTTTTTCGTCACTTTTTTTTCGCCACTTTTTTTCGTCACTTTTTTTTCGCCACTTTTTTTAGCCACCTTTTTCACAAAAGAAAGTGACAGTACCGTTCTATCCGGATCAAATCTCTCTTCAATCACCGGTTCTTCCCAGCCTTCATCTGCCCAAACATTAAAAATATTCGGTACACCACTTCCGGCACGTTCACCGATATTGATAAGATTAAACATTTTCATAAGAGCCTTATTTCGAGGATCGGATTCGCCGCCAAGACGCATCTGCTTTTTACCCGTTCTAACATAACCAGGATTTGCTAAAACAAGCTTGTCCGGTTCCTTCCGGATAACAACACCACGCAAGCCATGATAATCTGCATTAATCAAGCAATTTGCCAAAGCCTCACGAAGTGCCTTGTGCACCGGAGTATCATCAATACGCTCACCACCGACCATTTTAAAAGGTACCTTAATGTCTTTAATAATCTTGTTATAAACTCTAAAATAAAAGTCACACACATTTCCGGACCATTCTCCGGAACTTGACTGCAATCTATCGCTCCAGCGAGTGGCAGGATCTAGATCTTCTCTGTAATCCAAGAAATACTCTGGGAAGTGACGTACAATGTTATACTCATCCCCAAACATCAGCATACCTGCTGCCGTAGGATGCAATTTTCCGTCTTCCTCTGAAATAGCAGCTGCACCAATGCTTCTTAAATACTCGTGGTCGCTCAGACGCTCAAAGGGATGTCCTTCTTTTAAAGAACGATGACTGTTGCGATATCCATAAATGGTATCATAATTCAAATCTTCCATCGGAACCTTATCAAGCACTTCCATATCCATAGTGCGCTCGGTCTGGTCACGGAGCATGGTCTTTACCTGCAATCTGGTACAATGATAATCGCCCTCATAATTACGGCGAAAAGTTCCATTAAAAATATCATTGTTGATGTACACCGGCTTCTGCTCACGCTTCGCCATGGGCACATAAATAACCATAATGACATCTTTATTGTCACCGACTTCATACATCTCTACGTCATCTTCCGACAGGAGATTGATATTCACTTTCTTAGAATTGTTGATGGTATCCCAGAAGTCTTTTTGGAGTTTGGACGCATTCTGAAGACCAGTAGTTTTCCAACTACCATCTTTTTCTTCTTTGACACCGAGGATAATGATGCCTCCATAGCAATTTGCAAACGCAGAATACGTGTCCCACAATGAAATTGGCAAGCCACCATTTGCTTTTTTCACTTCTCTTCTGTTATCTTCTCTGTATTCATCAAATTGTGAAAGGTCAAAGTTCATCGACACACAAATTACCCCCTTATCACCCAGATAATATTTAGTCTTAAAACTATTTTTTCAAACACATTTTTACTGTTTCTTCTATGGTGTCACAGTGTAAAGGTTGTACTGTTCCCTGCTTCAACTTCCATACCGTGTAACCTTTATTATCGAGAACCTCTCCCTGCTCATTATATTTTTTTTCACTTATAAGTCTAACTAACAAATCCGGTCCTTCTTTATATGCTTTTTCAATACAAAATAGTTTCCGTTCACTATCCTGAATAATTAAATGACTTCCTTTAGTATCAAGTGCATAAATTACATCTTCATCCCAGACCACAAAATCTGGGTTGAAATTATTAGTTCCTTTCCCATCTAATAACGGGATTTGAAAATATCCACTTGATGGATTTCTTAGCCATTTGAGTCCAACCTTGTCTAACTCATTTGCAAAATCTCTCTCAAAATTATTAAAATCACTATATCGTTGGTGAACAGAATATTTAAATTCTAATCCTTCGCCATTTACAAATACATCACCAACTTCTACTGTATCCAAAGAATTTTGTACTATTACAGATTTTTTACGATAGACATCTGCAATCTTCTTTGCATAATCTTGAAGATAACTTTTAGCATTACTGCTATACTCAATCAATGCATCGAACTTTGTATTGGAATAATCGCACAATGTAATAGCCCCTTTTGCTAATTTACCAAGTTCTCTTTTAAATACCCATCTAACACTTACCTTATTACTATGTCCTGTTTCTATTTCATTTTCCACCAGTCCAGCATTGTTGTCACCTATTGTACCTATTACTTTAATAGTACTTCCCAAACCAATAGTATTAATGGAATCATTATTATAATCATTCATCAAAGCCATAAGTTTTTCAATTTCTATTTCAGCTTCACTTGAATCAACTGCAACATCCGGTAATTCCATCTGATACCTTGGTGAAACCGATGAACGAGTCTTTTTTCCACTTGCAGACTCCCTATAAGTAATATTTATTTCAGGTATTTCAACAGACAATGTCTTTTTTACCTCTTCAATTATACCTCTAAAGACTTCTTTTTCATCTGTTTTAATATAAAAACTAGCCATATTTAATCGTTCATCTGGATAATGTCTAATCCCTGGTTGCCGCAATACCCTTCCTATAATTTGTGTTACTTGTGTATTAGAGCCCATATCTTTATCTATATAAGCAAAGTAACACTCTGGGTCATCCCAACCTTCTTGTAACGATTGGTTAAATATGATATGCCTGTAATTACCAGCAATAAATTCTTCATAATCATTTTCGCCACCTGAAAATAAATGAAAATTATCTGGTTTAGGGAATTTCTTTTCAAACTTCAAATCACAATATACAGCAATATCATTTGGATCAACTCCCTGTTCAACTAAATATTTCCATATCTGAATCGGACGAGCTAATCGTTCATTAAACGGAACCATAATATTATCTACTTGGGATGTTTTTGCTAATACATTCGTATTGCTTACATAAATCGCTTTCGGTCTGAAATCACAATCATATTTTTCACACAATTTCTCAACATCATGCATATCATCAAGCAAACCATTTAACGCGATTTCCATTGGAGTTAAGTAACCTGCTAACGATATATGCTTTTTTATCAGTCCACTATCTACAACTGCTTTATTGCTTATCGTAGTAATCAAATCTGAATCTGTCATATTGTTATCACTTTTCAGACGTTCTATATATTTTTCCAATCTTTGAGGTACCTTTGTTGTTGCACTCGCTGCTATAAGAGCATCCGGTTTTAACTCAAGCAAAAGGTCTAACTGTTGGTCTGACAAATTATGTCCTTCATCATAAACAATAATTAGCTCTCTTTGCTTTCCTTTATCATTTTCACGTCTTTTTAATATCTCCCATAATGATTCACTTGCCTCATCAAGACCCGTTTGAAAGATTTTTCGATCCCCATCTTCTTTATCTTTTTGATTAAATTTACCTACAGTCGCAACTAATATTAGACCTTTTGAATCATCCAGAATATCCCGTCCCTTACAATCAAGCAACGGCTTAATAGCGTAACTTGGAATATTATCAGCATATTTTCCATTAGATAAATTTTCAAAAGTCTGTCCTACTACCACCTTTCCTTTTGACAACCACAGCACAACCGGCTGTGTTGTGGTCATCGCACGTATTTGCTCGATAGCATCAGCTAAAACTAACGTTTTTCCCGCTCCCGTAATAGCAGAAAGATTTTGATAAAAAGGTACAATTTCATTTTTTCTAATATACAAGGGATCATTCATATATGATTCATATCTCTCTGCAATTTGCTCTGATGCTTCAATTTGAAAACTTTTTAGTTCCAAAACTATTCCTCCTCATTATTATACCGATCGCTATTTTCATTTAATCCTAAATGTAAAAGTATCTTATCAGGAATCTGATAAAACTTCACTTTATTTGTCTGATAACTTTGTGTGCGAGCATATACATGATACGGACTTTTAACTCCTTCTTGTTTTGCCTCCTTTAATATCTGCATATAAGTATCTTGATCCAATTTCCCAACTGAATCTTTTCCATTCCAAACAATGAAGAATCCTTCCTCTAAAATGTTTTTACCAACTAAATACTGATAATCCTTATCAATCCTTTCGATGATACTTGAATTACGTCTCTTATCTTCTTCCCAATGAGATGCAATAACCATATCCACTAATTCGTCTCTTCTCAAATCCAAAATAGCTTTTGCATCCACTTTTTGTTCCAATTCCCAATACAAAAATCCACCATCTAATGCTTCTTCCATCACTTTCACATTTCCGGTTTTATCAACACGCTCACCCGTAATAGCTCTCTTTAAGCGTTCTCTAGTTAGTGTACTTGCATATTTATCATCCTTCTCCCCCTTTTCAATTAAGATAAAATTCCTATTTGAATCAGATAAATAATTTAATTCTAAAACAGCATGCCCCGTTGTTCCCGAACCTGCAAAAGGATCCATAACCATGCCATTTTTAGGGCACCATAATTGTATGACTTTTTCAATAAGTTTTAATGGTTTAACAGTTTCAAAATCATGACCTCTACCTAAAATATAATTCAGCTCATTCATACCGGTTTGACTATGTCCACTTTCTGAATGTTCCCATGACTGACACCCTAAAACAAATTCTTCATCATAATCTTCGTCTGCCCAAAAAGTCAAAGGTACTTTTCCTTGCTTTACATACTTTAAATACCTTTTGCATCGAGGACGCCCATAACCTTCTTTCAAAAAATGAAGGATCGGCATTACACCCGACTTCTGAATTTTCAAAGCCTTTTTCTCTGATTTTATAATCTGCTCATCTTTTTCTTCCATTCTTACTGTAGGGTTATTATCAAGATTTTGCTCTACAGGCACAACAGGTATCTTAGCATCTTTTATTACCAACGCCTTAGGTCTGCCATCACCTAAATCCTTTTCAACATATTTGCTTCCCCATGCCTCTAAATATGTCTTCATATTCTTTTTTGTATTTCTCCAAGATCCCGACCCCGGATAATGTAAATCTCCTGTGAATGGGGACTGTATAGCATACCTATCTTTTTCTGATTTGGTTCTTGCACAAGGATCCCCACTAGTCCAATTTCCTTCTGGATCATTATCTGGATTCGAATACTTAGAATTCATCTCTTCTGTACGTGCCAATAATTCCGTTTTAGCATTTCCTTTGTTTTGGTCCTATGTCAAGATTTAGTACAAGTTAAAATGAGAAATTTCTCCCCATTT
>OIWK01003504.1_pt1 | contig 10851 bp, 10 predicted proteins | sample 1587401 | NCBI WGS metagenome assembly OIWK01 (sample SAMEA3888911, study PRJEB22519) | human gut metagenome | biome: human gut; feature: human-associated habitat; material: faeces | place: Denmark | collected 2009
CTGTCTTCTTTTGTAAGTGAAATGGCATCATCCAGATCCTTTGCATCCTCGCCGTCAATGGTAACTGTGACAAGATCCCGAAGATCCAGCCTTCCGTCCATATCTGCTTCCTGCACATGATCCGGGACACGGTCTGCCTGACGGAGTACCTTATCCGGAAATACACTTGGAATGTTAAAACTCTTCACAATAGCAAGGATATCTGTTCCCGGTGAACGTAAATTTCCCAGCACTTCTGTGATCTTTCCTTCCGGCTTCCGGTTTCTGGAGCCGTAATCTGTGATCTCTGCAACTACCTTGTCTCCGTCCTTTGCTCCCATGGAGTTTTTTCTGGAAATAAAGATATCTTTGGAAAATTTGGGGTTATCACTGATCACAAAGCCATAATCACGGCTGCTCTGATATGTTCCCACGATCGAAGGCATTCCCCTTTCCAGAACCTTCAGCACAACACCTTCCTGACGTTTTCCCTCTTTATGTCCGTTCCGTACAAGGATCTGCACCTTATCCTGATGCATGGCGCTTCCCGTGTCATTTTCCGGAATAAAAATATCCTGTTCCTGACCCTCCACTTCCACAAAGCCAAAGCCCTTGTAATGACCAATAAAAGTTCCCTCCATGATGGTTCCGTCCTTCTCGGAGAAACGATATTCCTCATGATTCTTCTCTCTGCATTCTCTTCCCTTACGGCCACGCTCCGGCTTTTCTGCCTTCAGAGCTTCTTTATTCTTTCGTCTGTCTCTGCGCTTGCCGGAAACCTTGCTGTATCTTCCTTTATTATCTACTTCAGCCTTGCCCTGGGCGCAAAGCTCGTCCAGCACGTCAAAAAGCTCTTTTTTCTCACTCTTATCCAGCTGAAGAAGAGATGCGATCTCACGCAGGCGCATGGGCTTATACAGCGGATCTCCCAGAAGCTCCATTATAAACTTTTTTCTTTTTTCAAAATTTTTCGATCTTTTCACATTTTCTCCTGTTTCATATTTATATTTCATTTTTACCCTGTTATCATTCCGGAGGAAGGCTCACCCGTGCCCCTGTATCAACGCAAAAACACTCCTGCTGATTAACAAAAGAAGTCCCCATCCGAGTTTCTTCTGCATGCTAACGCAGCAAGAGTGTTACCAACTTCTGTTCTGCCCCTGACAGATCAGATAATGTTCAGTACGATTGACAGTACAAAGAAAATAACTCCCATGATAATGGTACCTCTTACAAGACCACCTTCCATGGAACGGCCCTTATTCTTACCCCAGTAAGTATCAGCTACTCCGGCGATAGAGCCAAGACCCTGCTGCTTGCCCTCCTGCATCAGTACGACAACAGTCAGAGCGATACAATCTATTGCATAAATTACAGTCAGAATAATCTTCAAAATGTTCACGCGGTTACACCTCCTAATCAACTAGAGGTTATTTTACCATAGCTAAACCGGGATTTCAACCATTTTCCGTTTATTTTATGCAGGGCTTTTTCTGAGATTTTTTTGCAAAAGGATCTTTATATCTTCCAAGAGCTCCGAGCTGTTCGTGGATCCGCAGAAGCTGATTATACTTGGCGTTCCGGTCTGAGCGACAGGGTGCGCCTGTTTTGATCTGTCCTGCCCCACAGGCAACTGCCAGATCTGCGATAAAGGAATCCTCTGTTTCCCCGGACCTGTGAGAGATCACTGCACGATACCCGGCATGCTGAGCCATCTCCACCGCATCCAGAGTTTCCGTGAGAGTTCCGATCTGGTTTACTTTAATAAGGATAGCATTGGCAACATCAAGTCCGATGCCACAGTGCAGCCGTTTGATATTGGTGACAAACAGATCGTCGCCTACCAGCTGGATCTTCTTTCCCAGGTGTTCCGTCAGATATTTCCAGCCTTCCCAGTCATCCTCCCAGAGACCGTCTTCAATGGAAACAATGGGAAATTTTTCCACCAGTTTTTCATAATACTCTGTCATCTCACCGGCATCCCGGTAGATTTTTTCTCCTTTCATGCGGCTCTCCCCAGGGAAAAAGTACACGCCCTTTTCCTCGTCATAAAGCTCGCTGGAGGCTGCATCAATGGCAATAGTGATCTCCTCTCCTGGTTTATATCCTGCTTTTTCTATGGCATGGACGATCAGGGTAAGCACTTCCTCCGAATCAGAAAGATCCGGAGCAAAGCCGCCTTCATCTCCAACCGCTGTGGAGAGTCCTTTTTCCCGGAGAAGAAGCTTTAAGTGCTGATAGACTTCCGCACACATACGGATACCCTTTTCCAGGCAGCAAGCTCCTGTTGGCATGATCATAAACTCCTGAAGATCTACCGTATTGTCCGCATGCTTTCCCCCGTTTAAAATATTCATCATCGGCACAGGGAGCTGCAGGGTATGACAACCGCCCAGATACTGATAAAGAGGAAGCCGAAGGGCCCCGGCTGCTGCACGGGCTGCTGCCAGAGATACTGCCAGCGTGGCATTGGCTCCTGCGCTGCTTTTGTTCTCCGTTCCGTCGGTTTCGATCAGAAGATGATCGATCCAGGCCTGATTCAGGGCATTCTCTCCGATAATGGCATCTGCCAGACGTGTATTGATATTTTCCACTGCTTTTTTCACACTCTGTCCCAGATATTCCTCCCGGTTTCCGTCCCGCAGCTCCACAGCCTCAAATTTACCTGTGGATGCTCCGGACGGCACCATGGCTCTTCCTGTGTATCCGTTAATCCCCACAATTCCTTCACCTACCGTCACTTCCGCTTCCACCGTAGGATTCCCCCTGGAATCAAGGACCTGTCTTGCATGAACTTTTCGAACAGGCAGATAACGTAGCATAAGTTTTTCCCTCCTTGAAAATAATAATATTGTTTATGATCTCCTGCACTTTCTGATTTTTTTCTTATGTTTATGAGGGTAGCTTGTCCGAAAAGGGTTGGGTCTATACGTGTTCTGTTGATAAGGGCGAGGATATTACACTAATTTACGTATATGGTAAATGCTTACTATAAAAAACACGGGACAAAGTCAGTACCACCAGCTCTGCTGGTGGTACTGACTTAGGTTGTTGTGTCCATATTTACTTTTCAAAACTACCTCTTACGATGGTTTATTTGTCATGCCCTTTATTCTTTGGCTGTCCTCTACTTATTTGTTTCAAACTTCTTCTCTTATTTCTATTAACTCACTTATGCAGCGTTTGAAATTTTCCGAAAAACACCTACATTATAAATTCCCGTATCAAAAGTTTCTATTTTATTACCATTGCTATCAAACAAAGTACATTCTGTATAATTTCCATACTCATCCCTCTGTCTGTCAGCAGTAATATATGCACCATCTTCAGATATTTCACAACTATCATAGCTACATGGGACTATTAATTCACCATTCGCACCAAGCATCCCGTAATTTGTTCCATCATAAACTCCCACTATATCCGGCACTGTATATGAAAGCATATATTTCTGATATTCTGTGTTAACTACCTCGCCTGACTTTAAGATCAACATACCATGTTTTTTCTCTTCGTTATTGCCAGCAATATACTTCTCATTTACTTCATGATTATCATGAGTTTCTGAAAACAGATATTCACCATTTGAATTAACAACATTCCAGTTCTCATTAATCCCTACTTCATAAAGATTTGAATCCATCTGCCAACACTCATCTGCATTTGTAAGAAAGCTCTCATTTCCATAAATGTCTACTATAAAAACCGCATCATCTTTCATTGCATAGGTCTCATCATCATACAAAAAATCCCCTAATTTATCATATTGACATGGTACTTCCAGATTACCTTCCAAATCTATAGCGCCATAATATCCTTCAGAATTTTCAACAACTAAACGATTCATTCCACATTGTGAATTTATATCATAATATTCCATTGGCACAATAGTTTCGCCATATTCATTTATAATCTTAGCACCATGCCCTTCCTGAAAATCATACTCTGCTATCAGCAGATACTCTCCATTTACTTTCACCAAATTATCAGTAGAATCCTCCCACACTTTATAAATACCTGAATATTCCGCTTCACAAATCCACTCGTAATTTTCATCTATAATTCCATACATTCCCGTTTCAGACTCACAAGCAATAAAATATCCAGAATCACCTATATTATATATACTGCTATACTCTGGAGACATCATAATGTTTCCATTCTTATCCATAACTCCTGAATATTGCTCATCATAATCAAATGGATACGGAAGTCTGGTTATAGTTCTATATCCATAATTATCACAAGTAGAACCAATTGAACTGTTAATATAGCTATAGTCTAAAGGAATAATCTCTTCTCCCTCTGTATTTACCAATCCATAAATTGTATAATATTCACTTGCATCTGAGTCTGTCTGCATTCCAACTACCGCATATCCATCCTGATCAAATTCATATGCTGAATCATATTTACATTCAATAACTACATCTCCATCTGTGTTTATATAGCCCCACTTTCCTTCATTATTCATAAAAGGAGCCACATATACGCCAGAACTCTTCTTTTCAGCAGATATGTCTTTATCCACTTGTCTATTTTCTTCTTTCTGTGCTATTGCTTCACCTTGATCATTCCCAGAGTTTTTATCTTTAAAAAGCATAAATACTCCGGCCAGACATGCACAAATAGCTAGTATAAGTATTACAATTGCTATTATTTTTCCCGGATCATTTTTCTTTTTCTCTAATATCACCGGTAACTCTGCTCTGCACCATGTACAAAATTTTGCCTCATCTATATTTTCTTTCCCACACTTCGGACATTTCTTCATACGCACCTCTCTATTTCAGTTTACTCTTTTTCCACATTGTCCACAGAATTGCATTCCTTTTACTACTGCTCCACAATACGGGCAGAATTGATTTATCTGCGTTTTTTTGTCTTGTGAAATTTCAGATTTATCTTCTGTTTTTTTGTCTTGAGATTTACCTATTGTTGGAATTTCTTTCTCCATATTAACTTGTGCTTTTTCCACAAATATCGGATTATTCCCAAAAGAAGACATCTGCAGACTATTTCGACTCTTTTCTTTTAAATCCAACAACTTTTCACATTCATTGTTTAATACATTGACTTCAGATTCTAACATATGTATATTTTTTTCTAACTCTCTGCATCTTTCTCTATATTCTGTATCATTCATACTACTTATCCCTTCTTTCCTTTCCGCAAAGCGGGCATTTATTATTTTTATTGGAATACACCTGTCCACAGCAGCACTGATGGTTTTTCCCGATATTTTTTTCCATACACATCACCATATTCGAATTCGCGAATCTTGCACTACGCAGTTCATCAACAGAATAATCACTGTATGCTGAAAAGCCACTTCCTTTTTCCACATGTTTCTTCTGACTTTTATATATATTATAAACTAAAATGTTTACTCTTGCACTTGCAATGCCATCCAGATCATATCCCGCATCCTGCAATTGGAATCTTGCGAAATTTTGTCCTTTTTTCTCAAATAGTGCATTTTGGACAAACGTATTAACAGTGCCATCGTATCTTACTAACTGAATATCTACTATAAATTCCTCAATACCTGCCCATTCAAATTCCGCATACGTCAATTCAAGTATTAATTTATCATTTTCTTTTCTGATTTTAAGAGTTTTCATTCGAACCGGCAGAACTGGATCATAATTCATCACTTCAAATTCGAAGTTTGATTTATTCTTTGTCTCTGCTTCTGTATCACTTTTATAAAATACAATCACACAAATCAAAGCGATTCCTGCAAGCAACATCAGCCAAACGCCAACCTGCGTATTAATTGAAATCCATCTCCAGTCATCTTCTTCCATACTAATTTTATACAATAAGATAGCCACTGATACTACAATTCCGCTGATACCTGCTATCGTTCCACTTACCTCAGATTCCCTTTTTTGTAAGACCTGTGCTATAAAATAGCCATTAATAAACAGCATTACAAAACCAAACATAATAATAAATACAAATACTCTTAACACTTCTGGTGTTGAGTTCGTCCAATCTTCAAATTTTGAAATATCGTTCAATAGATCAAAAATACCTGCGCAACTTATTGTTTGACCTTGAAACAGATCCGCATAATATAAACTCACCCATGGCATGAATCCTGAAATAAATTCCAAAACAGCAATACATGCTGCTATATACCATTTGACGTCCATTTTAGAATTCTCAGTTTTTATAACTGGCATATTCGGTGCCGTTTTATTTCGTTCACAACTCGGAATCTCTTTTTGTATAATCTTGCTGTAATTATCAATTTTCAGTCCCAAACTCTTTTTCTTTTTTAATAAATTTTCTTTTTGATATTCCAGATGTTTTTGTTTTTGTAATTTTTTATTTATATCAGTTTGATATTTCTTTTGAGTATCATCATCTAACCCATATATAGCTGATTCTCTACTTTCACTCTTCACATTCTCATTTATAATGTTTCCACAGAACGGACAAAACGAACCACCTTGAGACACTTCTTTTCCACATTGTGAACACCTTTTAACTTTTGTCATTTTCTCTTCCCCTTTATTATTTATTTAAAAATCTCTCAACTACATAATTTAGCATCAGACATGCCAAACAAAATATCCGTCATATCACAAATCCCGTTATATTCAAAACTAAGCTCTCTGATTCCGCTTACATCTATATCAAAATCGATCCGACAATTATCTGCATTTAACTCTGAATTATCATATATTACATTTCCATCGCCTATTAATCTTATATGTGCAAATCCATCTTGAATCTGATCTGCAGGAAAATACCAGGTTCCCGTAAGTCTTGAATAATTTTCTCCTAAATACCACGCATCGCACGTACTGTATTCTTCTGTACCAAACGGATCAGTGACAAAAGAATACTCTATTGCATTTGCATAAGTATTTCCCTGAATATCCATTCCAGCCGTTTGCTCATTTCTCCAAGAACGGTTTGTTTCCAATAAAGGCATCAAATTTAATGACTGTTCTTCTGGTGTTTCCAATTTAGCAAGCTCAATCTCATTTAATCCATCACCGTTTTTTACTACAATGTTTCCTTTTTCCGTTGCTATTGCCAAATCACATTTCGTTGCCTCCGTAATCACACTTCCATAAAAATCCATAACCGCATAATAATTTTGTCCGTCAGTACCTTCCATATTTAAAAGAACAAGATATTTTTCTCCACATATACTTACTTTTAATGTATCAGTCCACCCATGCCAGAACTTATCAGCATAATCCGGATTGTAAATGTCGTAAACTTCTGCAGCAGCAACATCATATATATAAAACTCTTCCCCATCATAAATATAAACAGCCTGCTTTCCATCCGCATATACAAACTCAAAATCATCAGGTCTCAATATTTTATCCTCGGTAATATAATCAGTAATACCGGTATTTTGGTAATTTCCATCTTCGTCGATTTCATAAATTCCATACAATTGATCTCCATAGGATTCTCTGGCTCCGCTCACCGCACATCCATTATAAAAATAAAGGTTATTAAAATTAACATTTATATCCAATTTCAAAAATTCCTGCGTCTTAGTATTTAATAACGTAGTGGTCTCTCCATCCGACAAAGCAAATATTCCATCTCCTGCATAATAGGATGATTCCAAATATTCATCATAGGCCTGATATTCTACAGTCCACATTCTCTCAACACAGTTATACACACCTAAATATATTCCTTCTGATGAAAAACCATTTTTTTCATTTCTTACCAGAACTAAACTATCTCCCTCTACCAGAATATCCGTAAATTCGATTTGTTGATCTTTTAGAATCTGATACGTCGAAGATCCATAAACATTAAAAACTCCCCAAAAAATTCCTGTCATTATCAAACATATTTGTACTATTCTTTTCATATTTATATCCATTCCTTTCGCTTCGCTCAGGCACAAAACGTTATGAAAATGTTTTCCTGAGCCTTTTTTCTTTATAATTCTTCTTATAGGAATCTCGGTATACTACAAATCACGGGGAGGTGAGTGGGCTGTCCGGCTTGCCGGATGACCGTATTTTTATATGTATAGTCCGCCTTTTTAAGCACAAATAAGTGTGACTTTGAACACGTAATCTTATCTTTGTATAAACAATCTCGTTTATGGCTTAGGCGTTCAGTCAATGCCGTTATTCCCTATAATTCTCTAAACCTCACTGTTCCGAAAGGAATCCCTATGGCTTTAAAAATCGTGTACAAAATCTGCTGTGGCATTGATGTCCACAAGACTTTTGTAGTTGCCTGTATTACTTCTACTGACAATAAAGACATCACTTCTTATATGGTACGTACAAATTATACCTACTATGTGCTAAACTTTGATTATCCATGGATACCTCTGTTGTCTTTTATGTGGTTTGCTAGACCCACATTCATTGTACAACGGAGGTTTTCAATTTGATATTACATTTATCGCTCCTTGCGTCCACGAGTCTCCCCAGCTCTGCTGAGGGTTTGAAATTGTTTCAATCAATACTTTTTGTGTAACTGCAATGAAGCAGTCTAAGAGTGTAAAGTATATAAAAGCGAACACTCTTATGAGCGAAATGGAACAGGCACGTATCAAATCCACAAATCTGAATTACCTGAATAAGCTGACCAAGCTGGATCTTCTTGTGATCGATGATTTTGACCTTATGGATCTCGATCTTGATAAATGCCGGGATCTTTTTGAAGTCCTTGACACCAGGGATGGAAGAAAATCAACTGTAGTCATCTCACAGTTTCCAGTCAGTACATGGTTTGATATGTTTGCTGATAATACCTACGCTGATGCGTGCCTTACACGAATCACAGATAAACATCATATTACCTGTTTTACTTTTTTATTCTTTGTCAAGGTATAATACCAATATTCAACATTTCCACATCCACCCCAAGATGCATGCAAACGCTTTGTTATACAATTATAGCTTATCCCTGACATAGGACTCCCAATCTCACCTGCATATCTCAGTTTTCCCCGTGTATAAGTATATGCATATGCTTTGGTCGGTGAATTTCCAACTCGCTCTCTTCCATCGGTAACAAGAAGTTCTTTCAAGCCATCTTTATCAATATCCCATAATGTAAAATATCTGTATCTCCTTTGCGTCAGAAATTTTCGATATGCCTCTTGAGCTTTTCTCTTCGTCGAAGAAGAAGCCTTTGCCTGAACGATATATGCACTAAAATTCAGTGATGAAGTTTCTACAGTTGTTAAAGTGAATATACTTAGTAATATTATAATAAAATACTTTTTAATCTTTCTCATCATATCCCTCCCTTAATCATCATCTTGCTTTCGTAGAACGAACTATACCTCTCTCATCGGATTTCCGGCGTGTCATTGCAATAATTTTGCAAGGAACTCCAAATATATTACACTCTATGGTTTCAAAACTATTCGAATCAATTACTCTTGTTACAACTCCATAGTGTGGTGTTTTATCTGTACTCAAATCCACATAATCTACTTCTTTTTCTACATTCACTCCAAATCTATATCCGTTTCCGTAAGATTTTCAAAAAGTTGTACATTTTTAACTGGATTATCCCCTAAGCTTAATTTCTCAAGATTTTTTAAATTCAGTAATGGTTCTACGTCTTCTATCAGATTCCCTTCCAGTTTTAACACCCTAAGTTTGCAGAGTTTACTGAGTGCAGATATATTCTTTATTTGATTCCCGTATAATATGAGTTCTTCCAGGTTTGTCATTTCCTTCAAGGCATCAATGTTTTTGATATCATTATTAGGCAGCCTTAGTTCTTCCATATTAGTCAGTTCTTTTAGTGCCTGTAAATCTTCGAACTCCGCCCCCTGAATGATCAGACTTTTTAATGCAGTCAGATTTTTCAAAAGATCAAGGGAATCTATGGAATATTTATCTAATTTCAAATTTTCTAATTCAGTCAATTCTCCTAATGCAGTATTATCATCAACTATGCATTCATTCAGACATAATTCACGAAGATAAGGAAATTTCTTTAAATCCTCTAATGTAGAAAATTCCTGCAATCCAAGTATTTCACACATATCATTCCCTGAATTGTAAACGTATTCTTCTGTCTTATCTTTCCAATCCAACTTCACTACATACTGCGAATCGATACTGATGCCTGTTATTCCTTCAATATCTGCATATGTTACTTCTTCTTTTTTCAAAGCATTGCAAATTGACTCACCAAAGTTTTCATCTTCCCATTGAACATTCAATGTACCTTCATTAATATCCTGTACTGCTGCTTCTGTCTTATTTGTTGAAATAACTATTGAAAGTAAAAAGAGCATCCAACAAAAGCTCTTGATTTTTCTCATATTTTCTCTCTCATTTCTAGTCAAGCGAATATTAGCAATCCGCTTCGCTACTTGTAGGATCACAAGGAATCTTCCCGCAAGCGGGCCCCTCCTTATGATATGTCATAACCGAATGCTTGACTCTCCACGGATCCGGCGATAAAATGATGCCAAAGTCAGACAGATATTTTCCCTGTCATTTCACTCTTTGCCATCAGAAGGAGGAACACTATGTCACTGGAAGCAAAACTGCAACACTTTCATCACTATGTAAGTAATCAAAATCTGCCGCTGGAGGCGATCAGCGTGGGCGACGAGCACCGCATCCTCTGGGAAATGCACTATGCGCCAAATGCGCCGCGCAACATCTACTCCCACACAAAGGGCTTCACCGTCACCGCTGTCGGACTCGCGATATCCGATGGCGTCCTGCATCTGGATGATCATCTGGCAGATGCCTTTCCGGACAAGCTGCCAAAACATCCGGATCCACGCCTTGAGAAAATTCAGCTAAAGCACCTGCTCTGTATGTCGAGTGGCTTTGGAAAAGCGCTTCTCATGAACAATCACCGCCGTCCCGGCGTCGGCGCACCTGACTACGA
>OIWK01003505.1_pt1 | contig 10847 bp, 6 predicted proteins | sample 1587401 | NCBI WGS metagenome assembly OIWK01 (sample SAMEA3888911, study PRJEB22519) | human gut metagenome | biome: human gut; feature: human-associated habitat; material: faeces | place: Denmark | collected 2009
CCCACAGAATTCGTTACCAGACTTCCCGAGAATGCAATGGCACAAGCCTGCGTAAACTCACTCCAAGCTTACGGATTAGGTACAGACGGCATTATTTATGGTGGGAAACGCATGGGATTATACTTTCTGGAAAGCGGTGCAGCATTTCGTAACTCCAATGTAGTATATGACCGTGAAGGCTCTTCCTTTGCCACTTTACGTCCCGGCATGATAGACTGGGAAAAGATTCTTTCCGATGCAGGCTGGTTCCACTGGTCGGGTATAGCAGCGTCCCTGTCACAGGAAGGAGCAGATGCCTGCCTGGAAGCACTGCAAACAGCAGACCGCCTGGGATTAACAATCTCATGCGACTTAAATTTCCGCAAAAAATTATGGAATTACGGTAAATCCGCATCAGAGGTAATGCTCCCCCTTGTTCAATATAGTGATGTCATTTTTGGTGCAGAACCCGAATACAAAGAAATTTTCGGCATTCCCCCGGTAGGTTTTAAAGCTGTAGACACCTCATATCCATTAGATTTGTCCGGTTTCAAAGTATTCGGTCAAAAAGTATCAGAACAAGCTCCCCGATGCCAGAAAATGTTTCTGGAGTTGCGTAATACCATCACTTCCAATCACAATCTGCTGGCAGCCATACTTTATTCTAAAGGAACATTAAGGCATACCGGCATTTACGATATTGTCCATGAAGTAGACCGTGTGGGTGCAGGAGATGCATTTGTAGGCGGCATGATTTATGGTTTGCTGACCTACCCCGACAATGACCAAAAAACATTGGAATTCGCCCTTGCCGCATCTGCATTGAAAAATACCATATATGGAGATTTCAATCAAGTAACAGTAGAAGAAGTGGAAGAGTTAATGCAAGGAAACACTTCAGGAAGAGTAGTCAGATAACTATTTTCACGATTATAGCCAAACAGAATTGATCTGCAAGATACAGCGTAAAAAAGCAAGTTAACTTCATGGGACAAGCAAGTTAAGTTGAAATGCCAAGCAAGCTAAGTTACTTACCCAATGTACTTAAGTTAATTTTTGAAGCCACAGAAGATTCATCTACCCTTTTTCCACAAACCAATTCCAATCGACCATTATAAAAAGAGGAGGATGCTCATGATATGAGCATCCTCCTCTTTTTATTTATTTCTTAAAAGAAACCTTCTTATGCCTTTGTTTCTTCCGGCATCTTGTTACCCATAGTCAGGTAAGCGATAGGAGCAGCAATGAAGATAGAAGACAATGTACCGATCACAACGCCCAAAATCATTGCAAAGGCGAAGCTGCGGATACTGTCACCACCCAGCACGAAGATACACAACAATACGATCAATGTACTTAATGAAGTATTGATGGTACGAGCCAAAGTAGTATTCAATGAATCATTAAACAACTGCATACGGTTACGTTTCGGATACAGACCGAAGAACTCACGGATACGGTCAAAGATAACCACCTTGTCATTGATAGAATAACCGATAGCTGTCAAAATAGCGCCAATAAAAGTCTGGTCAATTTCCAATGAGAACGGAACCCATCCATAACATAACGAGTATGCACCGATGATCAAAATAGTATCGACAGCCAATGCAACAGTCGCACCCACACTATAAGCTACATTGCGGAAACGCAGCAAGATATACAAACCGATAGCCACCAATGCAAACAATACAGACCAGACAGCCGAAGTCTTGATATCATCAGCGATACTAGGACCTACTTTCTGAGAACTGATGATAGAACCACCGACACGATTATCACGGTCAATAAAGATTTCCAATGTAGTACCTTCGCCCAGCAAGTTACCATCTTTCAAAGACTGATACAAGAACTCTTCAATTTCAGAGTCGATAGTAGGAGAATCTTCATTAATACGGTAATTGGTTGTAATACGGATTGTCTTCTTGTCTGTACCCAAAGCAATAGCCTGTACATTATCTTCTGTGATTTTCTTCTTCAACAGGTCACGCACTGTTTCAGGTTCAACCTGCTGTTCAAACTGAACTACGAAGTTACGTCCACCGGTAAAGTCAATACTCTGCGCCAAACCACGGATAAAGAATGAAATGATACAGATAACGATAATCGCTCCGAATACCGTGAATGAACGTTTCATCATTCCCATAAAGTTGTAATTCACGTTCTGCATCAGATTCTTGGAGATCCCTGTAGTGAATGTCAAGTTCAACCACTTGTCTTTATTCATGAAGTGCTCATAAACAATACGGGTCAAGAATACTGCTGTAAAGAATGAGCAGAGGATACCGATAATCAACGTAGTGGCAAAACCACGAATCGGACCCGTACCGAAATAGAACAGAATGATACCAGTGATAATTGATGTCAAGTTTGAGTCAAAAATAGCAGAGAATGCGTTAGAATAACCGTCTGCTAAAGCAGCCTTAACAGTTTTACCGGCTCTCAATTCTTCTTTTGTACGTTCATAAATCAACACGTTAGCATCTACAGCCATACCCAATGACAACACCATACCGGCAATACCAGACATGGTCAGTGCAGCTTGGAACGAGGTAAGGATTCCTAATGTGAAGAAAAAGTTAACAACCAATGCGCAGTTGGCAACCATACCCGGAATCAATCCGTACATAGCGCACATATAGATCATCAACAGAATCAACGCAACAACAAATGAAATAATACCTTGATTGATAGATTCCTGACCCAATGACGGACCAACAATATCCTCCTGAACGATACGTGCAGGAGCAGGCATCTTACCAGACTTCAATACGTTAGCCAAGTCTTTTGTCACCTCCGGGGTAAAGTTACCGGTAATCTGAGAGTGTCCCCCCGTAATTTCACCGTTTACATTCGGAGCGCTGTATACGTAACCATCCAGTACGATAGCGATAGCCTTGCCTACATTGTTCTTTGTCAGAACAGCCCAGCGGCGTGCGCCGTCAGTGTTCATAGACATACTGACACAAGGCTTGTTGAACTGGTCATATTCATCTTTAGCATCAGTGATCACATCACCTTCCAACGGAGCACGTCCGTTACGTTCAGTAGACTTGATAGCATACAATTCAAAAATACGTCCCTGCTTGTCAAAGTCAGCAGCCTTTACACCCCATTTCAAACGAAGATCTTTCGGCAACATTTCTTTCACTTCTTTCATAGCAAGGTACTGGTTTACCTGAGCAGTATCTTTATAATCGGCATAACCTACCACCGACCCGTAACCATTCGGATTTAATTGAAGAACAGAAGCCAACGGATGTTCTTTCTTCATCTGCTCCATTGCGGCAGAATTACTTGCCGTTTCGCCTTTCAATGCGGCTGCAAGACTGTCGGCAGCAGAAATTGCAGAAGCCTGTGCGACAGCAACAGTATCAGTAGCTACAGAATCAGCAGAAGCAGCACCACTTTCAACGGCAAGAATATCACGCAGTCTGTTATCTACAGAAGAAAGATAAGGAACTATTTCTTTTGCGTCGAAAGTTTCCCAGAATTCCAAGTTAGCAGATCCCTGCAACAGTTTTCTGACACGTTCCGGTTCTTTGATACCCGGCAGTTCCACCATGATACGGCCCATCTTTCCTTCCAACGCCTGAATGTTAGGCTGTGCCACACCAAAACGGTCAATACGTGTACGTAATACATTATAAGAGTTGTCGATAGCAGCCTTTACCTCTTCGCGCAATACTTTTTCAACTTCACTGTCGGAACTGCGGGTGGTTACTTTGTCTTTCAACTGCTGAGTAGCAAATAATTCAGCCAATTTGCCATTGGGAGCTTGTTTCTTATACTCTTTTACAAAAAGAGTGATAAAGTCATCCTGACTAGTGATAGATTGTTTTGATGCTTCTGCAACCGCTTTGTTAAAAGCTTCATCAGTCTTGTTGTCAGCCAAAGCCTTCACTACATCCGGTACAGAAACTTCAAGAATAACGTTCATACCACCTTTCAGGTCCAGACCCAGACCAATCTCCATCTCGCGACACTGTTTCAGCGTATAACTACCCAAATAAACTTTTTCATTCTGCATAGAATCAAGGTAATGTGCTTCACCTTTCGGGTCTTGTGCCGCTTTGTCCATGTGATAGCGGGTCACAAAAGAGAAAGAAAGATAAAACACACATACAAGGGTGAGTAATACCGCAAAAACCTTTACAAATCCTTTGTTTTGCATGTTACTTTGAAATTTATTATTTTTACTTTTTGATTAATTCTTAGTTTATACAAGGTTGCAAATATAGTTTTTTTTTCACATTCCCACGGTATCAAACACAAATATTTAGATTCCAAAAGAGAAAAAAGGCTGCAAAAGCATTTTTTGCAGCCTAAATTATTCTATCTCACAGTCTATTTTATTTCAAACCCCTGTTTTTAAGCAAGGGTTCCAAGCTGGGATCAGCCCCACGAAAACCTCTGTAAAGGGTCATAGGATCTTCCGTTCCACCTTTCTCTAGAATATTTTTACGAAAAGAGTCTGCGGTATTTTTATCGAACACTCCATGTTCTTTAAACGCTTCAAAAGCATCCGTGTCAAGAACTTCTGCCCATAGATAGCTGTAATACCCAGCAGCATATCCACCTATAATATGACTAAAATAAGTGGCGCGATACCGAGGAGCTATTTCAGGAATCAGCCCCAGCTTGTCCATCGTTTCTTTTTCAAAAGCAACGACATTCAGGTTGTCTGTATCAGTCAGGTTATGCAGTTCCATATCAAGCAAAGCGGCTGCCAATAATTCCGTGGTCATAAAACCTTGATTAAAAGTACCCTGATTTTGGATTTTCGTAATCAGCTCATCCGGAATCACTTCTCTTGTTTCATAATGCTTGGCATAGAGTTTCAGCACTTCAGGTTCTACAGCCCAGTGTTCCATAATCTGTGAAGGAAGTTCTACAAAATCCTGCGCCACACTGGTACCGGACACTCCTTTGTAGTTACACTTGGTCAGCATACCGTGCAATGCATGTCCAAACTCATGAAACATGGTTTCCACCTCATCCAAAGTCAGTAAAGAAGGCATATTTCCTGCAGGTTTAGTAAAACTTGCCACATTATAAATTAAAGGACGTACTTCACCGGCCTGTTCACGAAAATTACTCATCCATGCGCCACCACGCTTACCTGCGCGTGGAAAGTAATCCGCATAGAACAATCCCAAAAATGAGCCATCGGCATCCTTTACTTCATACACTTTCACATCCGGCTCATATACGGGCACATCATTCAGTTCGGTCAATGTAATGCCATACAGTTTGTTGGCCACGGTATACAATCCGCTACGCACATCTTCCAAACTGAAATAGGGCTTGATTTCATCTTCATTCAAATCATACTTTTCCTGACGCAATTTTTCGGCATAATACCACCAGTCCCATGCAGCCAGCTTCTCTCCCTTACCTTCCTTATCCATTATTTTCTGCAACTCGGCGGCCTCTTTCTTTGCATTTTCCAGTGAGTATCCCCACAGGTTGTTCAAGAAATCCATGACTGTCTGCGAATTCTTAGCCATGTTCTCATCCAGTACAAAATTGGAATAACAATCGAATCCTAATAATTTTGCCTGTTCCAAACGCAATGCCATGATCTTTCCCAATATCTCTTTATTGTCATTCGCATCATCATGATTCCCCCGGTTGATATAAGCTTCATAAATATTTTTTCTTAGCTCACGGTTTTCAGCATATTGCAAAAAAGGCAAGCGACTGGAGTTTTGCAAAGTGAATAGCCATTTCCCTTCTTTTCCAGCAGCTTTCGCTTCCTCTGCGGCCCCTGCTTTCACCCATTCGGGTAACCCGGCCAAATCAGCCTCATTCTCGATAACCAACTGATAAGCGTTATTCTCATTTAAGATATGATTGTCGAAAGCAATCCCCAAAGTCGACAATTCTTTATTGATCTCCCTCAAACGGGATTGTTTTCCGGCATCCAGTCCGGCACCCGAACGGACAAAAGCTTTATAATACTTGTCCAACAGCCGGTGTTGCTCAGTCGTAAGAGTTATCTTACCTTCCCGTTCCTGTTGATGCACATCAGCCACCCGTTTATACAAATCCTGATTCAAATAAATATTATCACTATGTTCTGAAAGTACAGGAGCCATCTTTTCATTCAAGGCCGTCAACGAATCATTTGTATCCGCTTCGGTCAATGCAAAAAACACCCCACTTACTCTCGCCAAAATCCCGCCACTTTTATCCAGCGCCACAATGGTATTTTCAAAAGTAGGTTCCTCGGGATTATCAACTATTGCCTTAATTTCCGCATTCTGCTCCTCTATTCCTTTCAAGAAAGCAGGTTCATAATGCTCCAGTCTGATCTTAGTAAAATCGGGAGCACCGTACTCGGTCTGGAATTCCGTAAAGAACGGATTCATTTCTGTTTTCTGTTCACATGCACACATTACACAACACGTCGCTAACGTAAATAATAGTCTTTTCATAATCTGTCAATTAAAGGTATGTAAAATCACTTCTCCGCCACATAACACCAAATGGGGTAATGATCCGAACTCTTTATCGTATTATCCACCGTACAACGGTAAGATTTTAAATTCTTGCTCAATAAAATATTGTCTATTCTGAAATAAAAATGATTTTGATTATAAGATATGCCAAAGCCGTTTCCCGACTCCACAAAAGCATCATTCAGACCTTCCCCTACCACCCTGTGAGTGTATGATATAGGAGAATCATTGAAGTCACCGCATACAATTATGCCTCCCCCTTTGTAACCGGCCACCAAACGAGCTATGGAATCAGCCTGAACGGCACGTATAGCCGATGCTTCCGCCAGTTTTCCGATCAGCAAACGAGACCCTTGCGATACCTTTTGCTTATCAGGATCCTTCATCATTTCGCGATAGACTTCTTTATCCTTCTCAGTCAGCTTATTGGATTCCAGATGATTATTAACAACCAGCAAGGTATCACCATTCACTTTGATTTTATAAGCGATGGAACCATTGTTAAGGCTGGCATATTTCACCGGATGTGCCGACAAAATAGGAAAACGGGAATAACAACCCAAACCGTTGGCCCCCGATATCTTATGATAATTTTTATAAGGATAATCTCTTAAAGCATAATCCACCTCTTTCTTGGTTAACCGTCCGCCTACAATATATTCCTGCAGGCAGATTATATCCGCATTGCTGTTTCTTAAATATTCCAGCACAGGGTTCGGATTATCCTTGGTGTTCGCACGGTTCTTTTCAAAAGCCATCGTATTGTAGGATAAGAATTTGATTGCCCCTTCCGGTACATCAGATACAAATACATTGACTGGAAAATAAGTACGGATAGCACCAATGGAACATACCAGACCTAAAAATGAAAGCAACGCATATTTACGATAAATCACCAACCAGAAGACCAGAAACAAAAGATTAACAATCAAAAAAGCGGGAAAAGCCAAACCGGCACATGACCATACCGGATGGATCAATATAAGGGCTGTAAGCACATACCAGTAACAATACCACCATACACAAGTTTATGCCCAGTAGTATCCATCCCAAAAAACGACCAATATATTTCATATATCACTTTTTGCTCGCATCAAACAAGCTTTTCTTCTCTTCGGTAGTCAGACTGTTATAACCGGATTTCTTTAATTTATCCAATATACGGTCTATCTCCTCGCTTTGCTGTTTTTTACGGGCATTATAATCGTAATCTTTTGCCTTATCACCATAATGAACTTTCATCTTCGGTCTTTTCGATTGACGACGAAACGAAAGACCTTCCGAGAAGCAATCCAAGCATCGGTTTATCCATGACGTAGCATCATGTCCGCGGGACAATCCGGAAGCAAACCACCATCCGGCCAAAGCACCTCCTAAATGAGCGATATGGCCACCGGCATTGCCCGATGTCATAAACAGCAAATCGGTCACAACCATAAACAGAGCCACATACTTCAACCTAACAGTCCCAATAAACATAAAGTTTACTCTATATTCCGGTGCACGTACCGCAGTGGCCACAACGATAGCAAGTACGGAAGCTGATGCTCCCAACAAATAAGAATAATACAAAGAATCACTGAAATAAGGGAAAACATTGTAAGCGATCATATACAACAAACCGCCACAAATACCTCCCAACAGATAGAGCCCGCGGAAATGCTTTGCCGAGAAAAGAGACAGAAACATCTGCCCGAACCAATAAAGCCACAGCATATTAAACAGCAAATGCAAAATACCTGCGTGCATGAACATATAAGTCAGCAAAGACCAAGGCTGCTTGACAAACTGCAACGTCCAGGCCGGCAGTTCCAAATATTGAAGCACAAATGCTCCATTCCGGTTGAACAGCATCCATAAAATTCCCAATAAGGAAGTTACAATGAATACCCCTACATTAATATATATAAACTGGATATATATGTTCCCTTTATTGAAACTATTTTTCAAATCAGTAATAAAACTGCCCATTGTTATTCTTTTTTCTCCAATACATTATCAATATAAAGCCAAAAATCATACCTCCCAAGTGTGCAAAGTGGGCAACGCCATCGGTCGAAGCACCCAAGCCCAAAAATATCTCCAAAGCAGCATATCCCATCACAAAATATTTAGCCTTGACAGGAAATGGGATAGGGAATACAAACATCTGACTATTGGGGAACAGCATACCGAATGCCAACAAAATGCCATATATCGCTCCCGAAGCGCCAACTGTAGTCATCAGATTCAAGTACTCCGCCATCGGGATCACGGCAATCCCCGTATTCACACTGTCATACTGCGATAATTCAGTCACATATTGTATATATTGCACCAGCTCCTGCACCAGTCCCGCACCTATACCACATACCATATAATAGGATAAGAAACGTTTCGGTCCCCAGACCTGTTCAAGCGTACGGCCAAACATCCACAAAGCAAACATGTTAAAAAAGATATGCTGGAAACCGCCATGCATAAACATATAAGTAATCAACTGGGCAGGATTAAAATCAGATGCCATAAAAAAGTGCAGTCCCAGCAGGTCGTTCAAGTCAATTCCATACTTCATGGCTACCACGCCGCCAAAGAAACACAACACATTTATTATCAATAAATTCTTGGTTACTGTAGGTATACTGTTCATAAATATTCTTCGTCTTATAAAACATTGATTGCGCGCAAATTTACAATTTTATTCTGTTATATAACAGAAAACAAGAGTTCTCTTACGTTTTTTTGATTTTTGGAGCATCTTTTTTAGGCTATCTGTTTGATTTCTAATTTTGAAAGCATATATTTGTCACTGATTTTGGTAAAACTTTTGTGTTACATTTAATAATTAATCATTTTCGTTATGAATAAGGCAGATCTTATCAGCGCAGTCGCCGCTGAAGCCGGCTTGAGCAAAGTCGACGCAAAAAAGCAGTTGAAGCTTTCGTTTCAACTGTAACAAAAGCCCTCCAAGAAGGGGACAAAGTATCATTAATCGGATTCGGAACATTCTCTGTTGCTGAAAGAAGTGCAAGAACAGGTATCAACCCATCCACAAAAGCAACGATTACTATTCCTGCTAAAAAAGTAACCAAGTTCAAACCAGGTGCTGAACTGGCAGACGCAATTAAATAATTGCTATTTTACATAAAAGGACTTAAGGAAAGGGGCGCCGGTACTAGCGCCCTTTCTTCTTCATTTTTCTATTTGAACCTATGAAACCTAAAATGACAACCTTATTTAAATTCCTGATCGGCGCTGCTGTATGCGCATATTCAACACAAGTTCTTCATGCGGAAGATACAAAACTACCTTATTGGAAAGATATTCAGACCGTAGCCGTCAACAAGGAATATCCACGCACAGCTTTCATGACTTACGACAACCGGAACCAGGCACTGACCGGCGAGTATGAGAACAGCCCTTATTACAAACTACTAAACGGTACATGGAACTTTTATTATGCAGATGCATACAAAGATCTGCCTGCCAACATTGAGCAACCGGATGCCAACATAGCCTGGAAGGAGATTAAAGTACCCGGCAACTGGGAAGTACAGGGCTACGGAGTGGCCATCTACACCAATCATGGATACGAATTCAAACCCAGAAATCCACAACCGCCGCAGTTACCCGAAACCAATCCGGTCGGTGTGTATCAGCGTGATATCGAAATTCCCGCCGATTGGGATGGACGCGACATATTCCTCCGTTTGGAAGGAGCAAAATCCGGTGTATACGTGTATGTCAACGGACAGGAAGTGGGATACAGCGAAGACTCCAAGAATCCGGCAGAATTCTTAATCAACAACTACCTGAAACCCGGCAAAAACTCGCTGGTCATCAAAATATTCCGCTGGAGTACCGGTTCTTATCTGGAATGCCAGGACTTCTGGCGCATGAGCGGTATTGAACGTGATGTATTCCTGTTCTCACAGCCCAAAACCCACATCAAAGATTTCAATGTGGTGTCTACACTGGACGACACTTATAAGAATGGTATCTTCAAACTGAATGTGGACGTAACCAACCATACAGCAGCCAACAAAGAGGTAACCGTAGCATACGAATTGCTGGATGCCGCAAAGAAAGTGGTTGCAGAAGGTAACACCCCCTGTCCTGTTACAGCAGACGGGCAGAAGAGCATCTCTTTTGAAGCCGCCCTCAGCAACGTCAAGACCTGGACATCAGAACACCCTAACCTGTATCGGTTACTGATATCTCTGAAAGACGGAGAAAAAACAAGCGAAATCATTCCTTATACGGTAGGTTTCCGCCGTTTCGAGATCAAACCAACCGATCAGATAGCCGAAAACGGCAAACCATACGTTTGCTTGTTCGTCAACGGCCAACCCATCAAGCTGAAAGGTGTAAACATACACGAACATAATCCCGAAACAGGACATTATGTTCCCGAAGAGCTGATGCGCA
>OIWK01003512.1_pt1 | contig 10832 bp, 10 predicted proteins | sample 1587401 | NCBI WGS metagenome assembly OIWK01 (sample SAMEA3888911, study PRJEB22519) | human gut metagenome | biome: human gut; feature: human-associated habitat; material: faeces | place: Denmark | collected 2009
GCTTTTGTTCTGGGAATTACCGGACCTCCGGGAGCAGGCAAAAGTACCTTGACTGATAAGCTGGCTAAGGCTTATCGTGCTCAGGGAAAGACTGTTGGTATTATTGCCATAGATCCTACGAGCCCATTTACTGGTGGTGCTATCCTAGGTGATCGTATTCGTATGAACAGCCTAACTATGGACGAGGGTGTTTTCATTCGTAGTATGGGAACCCGCGGCAGCCTGGGTGGATTGTCACATAAGACTGCGGATGCCATCAAGGCAATGGATGCCTTCGGTAAGGACATTATTTTTGTTGAGACCGTAGGTGTAGGACAGTCTGAGGTTGACATCGTGAAGGCTGCGGATACAACCATGGTTGTGTTAATCCCTGGCATGGGTGATGATATTCAGGCTATCAAGGCAGGTATCTTGGAGATTGGCGATGTATTCACTATCAACAAGGCAGACCATGATGGCGCTGACAAGCTGGTTCGCGAACTGAATATGATGCTGGATTTGGATGCTCATGGCATGCAGATGGAACAGACCGATACTGAGAAAGCCTTGGCTGATCAGTTCCACCATCTCAATGTAGCCAAGCATGCTGTAGGAAACACATGGCGGCCGCCTATCCAAAAGGTTATAGCCAGTCAGAATGAAGGCATCACTGAAACTGTTGAGAATATCGAAAAGCATTTCAAGTACATCAGTGAGACAGGAATTCTCCAGAAACGTCGCACTGAGCGTTCCAAAAATGAAATGCTGGATGTTCTACATAGCAACATTGGCAAGTATATTACTGGCAAGCTGGAGGAAACCGGCAAGCTGGATGAATATGTAGAGCAGATTAAGCGTCGGGAAACCGATCCTTATACTGTAGTAGCTGATGTTATGCATGATATGCTAAAAGAGTAATTGTATTTTAGGGGGTATGCTAAATGGCATTCAAGATTTTAGGTGTAGATCACATTGGTATTGCTGTAAATGATTTGGATGAGACTCAGAACTTCTGGACTGCAATCGGACTTCCTTGCACTGGTCAGGAAACCGTAGCTGAGCAGAAGGTTACTACTACTTTCAATCCAACTCCAAATGGCTCCGAGATTGAGCTTTTGGCAGCAACTGAACCAGATAGCCCAATTGCTAAATTTATTGAAAAGAACGGCGGCCGTGGCGGTATTCAGCACATTGCTCTCCGTGTAGATGATCTCCCTGCTGCTATTGCAGAATTGCAGGAAAAGGGCATCAGAATGATTGATACCAAGCCTCGTAAGGGTGCAGGCGGTGCAGATATTGCATTTGTACATCCAAAATCCACCTTTGGCGTGCTCCTGGAGCTCTGCCAGCACGAGGACAGATAAATAACTCAGCCAATTATAGGGCTGTTGAGGAGGTAAAAAATGGCTACAGTTCAGGAAAAAATTGAACTTATGAACGCCAAGAAGGCACATATCCTTCAGGGCGGTGGTGAGAAGCGCGTTGAGAAGCAGCATGCAAAAGGCAAGATGACTGCTCGTGAGCGTCTGGAAAAGCTTTTTGATGAAGGCTCCTTTATTGAGCTGGATCAGTTCGTAAAGCATCGTTGCACCAACTTTGGTCAGGAGAAGAAGGATCTGCCAGCTGAGGGCGTTGTTACCGGTTATGGTACTGTTGACGGCCGTCTGGTATATGCATTTGCACAGGACTTCACCGTTGAGGGTGGTTCTCTGGGTGAGATGCACGCCAAGAAAATCTGGAAGGTTCAGGATCTGGCTATGAAGATGGGCGCACCTATTATCGGCATTAACGATTCCGGTGGTGCTCGTATTCAGGAGGCTGTAGATGCTCTGTCTGGTTATGCAGGTATCTTCTATCGCAACACTGCTGCATCTGGCGTAATTCCTCAGATTTCCGTAATCATGGGACCATGTGCCGGCGGTGCTGTATATTCTCCAGCTATTACTGACTTTATCTACATGGTAGATAAGACTTCCCAGATGTTCATTACTGGTCCTGCAGTTATTAAGTCCGTAACCTATGAGGAAGTAACTGCTGAGGCTCTGGGTGGTGCAGTAACTCACAACTCCAAGTCTGGTGTTGCTCACTTTGTAGCAGCTAATGAGGATGACTGCATCCAGCAGATTCGTTATCTGCTGAGCTTCCTGCCAAGCAACAACATGGAGGAGACTCCTATCGTTGCTACCAATGATGATCCAAACCGTATGGATCCAGAGCTGAACACTATTATTCCTGACAATCCAAATGCTCCTTATGACATGAAGGATGTTATCAGGATGCTGGTTGATGATGGTCAGTTCTATGAGGTTCATCAGCATTTCGCTACCAATATCATTTGCTGCTTTGCTCGCTTTGATGGCCGTACTGTTGGTATTATTGCCAACCAGCCAAAGGTTATGGGTGGCTGCCTGGATATTGATGCATCTGATAAGTCTGCACGCTTTATCCGTTTCTGCGATGCCTACAACATTCCTCTGGTAAATCTGGTAGATGTACCAGGCTTCCTGCCAGGTGTTGGTCAGGAGCATGGCGGCATTATCCGTCATGGTGCCAAGATGCTGTATGCATACTCTGAGGCTACTGTGCCAAAGATTACTGTTATCACTCGTAAGGCCTATGGTGGTTCCTACATTGCTATGTGCTGCCGTGAGCTGGGTGCTGATCAGGTTATGGCATGGCCTACTTCTGAGATTGCAGTTATGGGCCCTGCTGGTGCAGCTAATATTATCTTCAAGCGTGATGAGCCAGAGCAGAAGGCTAAGAATACTCAGGACTATGTAGATGAGTTTGCTACTCCATACAAGGCTGCTGAGCGTGGCTACGCTGATATGGTAATTGAGCCATGCGAGACTCGTCCATTGATTATTACTGCTTTGAATGCTTGTGCAAGCAAGCGTGAGTCCATGCCTGCTAAGAAGCATGGTAATATTCCATTGTAAGAGATAGCTAATATCATTAAAATTTGGAGGTACATTAGATGAAAAAGTTCAACATTACTGTAAATGGCACTGCCTATGAGGTTGAGGTTGAGGAAGTAAAGGCAGCAGCTCCTAAGGCTCCTAAGGCTCCAGCAGCACCTGCTCCAGCTCCAGTAGCAGCTCCAGCTCCAGCAGCTCCTGCACCTGCAGCACCAGCCGCTCCAGCAGCAGCACCTGCAGCTGGCGAGTCCGCTGTTAATGCACCAATGCCAGGCAAGGTTATTAAGCTGGTAGCATCTGTTGGCCAGGCTGTAAAGGCTGGCGAAGTAGTTCTCATTCTCGAGGCTATGAAGATGCAGAACGAGATCGTTGCTCCTGTTGACGGCACTGTAAAGGCTATCAACGTAGCAGCTGGCCAGGCTGTACAGTCCGGCGATGTTCTGGCTGTAATCGGCTAATAAAAATAAAATTTTGGGTGTCGTATTGGTCTTGTGCCAATACGGCACTTTTTATTTGCAAATTTACAAAAATATAACTGCCTATTGATATACGCTAATAAATGGTGCTATATTACATAATGTTGATACATTATGTAATATATAGGGAAGAAGGCAGTATATGGTGGAAAAACATAATCGGGAATTTGGTGTCAATGATTTTGCATCTGGGAAAAAGGAACCCTTGTGGACAAAAAATTATATTATGCATTTAGTGGCATATTTTTTTGTTTTTGTGGTTTTTTATCTCTATATGATATTTACTACGCAAATGGCTATGAAGAATTTTGGAGCAGGTGTTAATCAGGCAGGTTTTGCCTCTAGTATATTCATTATTAGCGCTCTGGTGGCTAGAATTTTTGCTGGCAAATATCTGGAGCAGGTGGGCCGGCGGAAAATGATGCTTATATCGGCGGCAGCCTATGGTATATGCACCCTATGCTATCATATTGTTGGTGGCATGAGTGGACTGTTTGCACTGAGATTGATTCATGGTATTGCCTATGGCTGTGTGGCTACGGTCTTTGGTGCTGTCAGCGTAGATATTATACCTGTCAGCCGTCGAGGAGAGGGGCTGGGATACTTTAGCCTTAGCATGACTATGGGGGCGGCTATAGGACCTTTCCTGGGTGTGGTGCTGCCTCAGATAAATCCTCTTTATGCTATGGTGGTCAGCGATATAATTGCTGTGGTTATTATGCTGATGGTTATGGTCCTCCATGTGCCGGAGCTGGATGAGAAGCTAAAGGCTCGTATGCTGGCTCATCAGGGGTGGTCTATCAACAGCTTTATTGAGCCGAAGGCCTTGGGGATTGCTGTAGTGGCTATGCTAAGTGCAGTGGGCTATTCTGGAGTTATGAGCTATATTGGTGCTTATAGTGAGGCCATAGGGCTATTGCTGGGTGGCAGTCTGTTTTATGTGGTTTACTCCATTACCTGTCTGATTTCAAGGCCTCTTTCCGGTATGGCCCTGGATAGATGGGGCAACAATGTGGTAATGCTGCCTGTGCTTTTCTGTATGATTTTTGGCTTTTTGGCTGTAGCAGAGGCAAAAAGCAATGTCATGCTGTTATTAGGAGCAGCCCTGGTGGCTATTGGTTATGGTACAGTGCCACCAGCAGGACAGGCAATTGCGGTACAGAATGTTACCCCGGATAGATACAGTCTAGCCACCTCAACACTGTATATAGCCTTGGATGCAGGTAATGGAATTGGGCCGGCGGTATTGGGAAATATTGTACCCATTTATGGTTTTAGAGACTTGTATCTATGTTCATCTATAGCTGCTGCCTGTGCCTTTATTTTCTATTCATGTATGGTACTGTATAAAAGGCATTTAGTGACAAAATAATTTGTTGGATAAATTATTTTAAGAGGACAGTCTTTACTTTATTTTATCATAGGAGTCGTGTTATAATGGTAGAAAACAATTTTCTGCGGGGGACTTTTAGCTTAACCTGCCCTTGAATTGAAAGGAGCAATATATATGGGATTCACCTTTGTAACCAAATTACCAACACCGGAAGAAATTCGTCAGCAATTACCACTGGCACCAGAGCTGGCTGCCAAAAAGCAGCAGAGGGATGAAGAGATTCGCAAGGTCTTTACTGGTGAAAGTGATAAATTTATAGCTATTATCGGCCCATGCTCAGCTGACAATGAGGAAGCTGTTCTGGACTATGTTTCCCGCCTGATAGACGTACAGGAAAAAACCAAGGACAAGCTGATTATCATTCCTCGTATCTACACTAACAAGCCTAGAACCACTGGTGAGGGCTATATGGGTATGATGCATCAGCCAGATCCAGAGAAAAAGCCAGATTTGCTGGAGGGCATTATTGCTATTCGTCATCTTCATATGAAGGTGCTGCAGGAAACAGGCTTCTCTACAGCAGACGAAATGCTGTATCCAGATAATCTGCCATATCTGTCTGATATTATGTCCTATATTGCTGTAGGTGCCCGTTCCTCTGAAAACCAGTATCATCGTCTGGTAGCCAGTGGCTGTGATGTACCTGTAGGTATGAAGAATCCAACTGGCGGCGATTTAAGCGTTATGTTAAATTCCGTAGTGGCTGCTCAGGTGCCTCATGATTTCATTTTCCGCAACTATGCAGCTCATACCCCAGGCAATCCATTGGCTCATACTATTCTTCGTGGTTCCGTGAACAAGCATGGTCAGAATCTGCCAAACTATCATTATGAGGATCTTCGTTTATTAAGCGACCTTTACGCTCAGCGTGATTTGCAGAATCCAGCTTGTATTGTAGATACCAATCACAGCAATTCTGGCAAAAAGTATCAGGAGCAGATTCGCATTGCCAAGGAGATTATTCATAGCCGCAACCATGCTGATGACATAAAGAAGCTGGTAAAGGGACTTATGATTGAAAGCTATATTGAGCCAGGCAATCAGAAGATTGGTGAGCATTGCTACGGCAAATCTATTACAGATCCATGTCTGGGCTGGGCTGATTCTGAGAAGTTGCTCTATGAGATTGCTGAATTAGTATAAAATAAGGTAAAAGTGAGGGATCTATTATGGCAAAGAGTATTTGTGATGTGCTGGGAATCAAATATCCAATTATTCAGGGGGGCATGGCTTGGATATCTGATGCGGTTATGGCGGCTGCTGTATCTAACGCAGGTGGCGCTGGTATTATTTCCTGTGGCGGTCGTACTACCGAATATGTACGGGAGGAAATCCGCAAATGTCGTCAGCTTACAGACAAGCCTTTCGGTGTCAATGTTATGCTGATGGCTCCTAATAAGGAGGATATTGTAGAGGTTATATGCCAGGAAAAGCCAGCCTTTGTTACCTTGGGGGCAGGCAATCCTGTACCCTATGTGGAGCCTCTCCATCAGGCAGGTATCAAGGTGATTCCTGTAGTACCTAATGTTAAGCTGGCCAAACGCTTGCAGGATAATAAGGCAGATGCTATTGTGGTAGAGGGCATGGAGGCCGGCGGTCATATTGGCGTATTGACTACTATGGCTCTTATGACTCAGGTTATTCCTGAGGTGGATATTCCAGTGGTTATGGCTGGTGGCTTTGCCGATGGCCGGGGTATTGCAGCCGCATTGCTGATGGGGGCTGCTGGTGTGCAGATTGGCACCCGCTTCCTGATTGCTGAGGAATGTCCAGTTCACAATAATATGAAGCAGAAGCTGATTGAGGCTGTGGATACTGATACCATTGTTACTGGTCAGACGATCAAGAGTGCTGTTCGAGGTATCAAAAACAAATTTGCTGAGGAATATCAGGCTTTGGAATTCTCAGGCAAAGCAGACAAGGCAACTCTTCTGGAGAAGGCCACTGGCACCAACAAGCTGGCAGCAGTTGATGGTGATGTGGAAAACGGCATGATGCAGGCCGGTCAGAGCTTGACTCCATTGAAAAAGATTGAGCCTATGGCTGTGATTATGGAAAATCTGGTAGCTGAGGCAAGAGAAACCTTGAAAAAAGCAGCAGAGATTAAGCTGTAATTAAATTTTAGCAAAAAAAATGACAGTCAACTCCGAAGAGCTGACTGTCGTTTTTTGTTTTACTGCTGAGGCACTACATCGTTGAGAGCAGTAATCAGCTCATCAACATCAATGCCGTGGGCCAAAGCACCCTGCTCAATGTTCTCGAAATGAGCAGCGGCACAGCCGATGCAGCCCATGCCAGACTGCATGAATACAGGTACAGTATCAGGATAGTTAGTAACAACTTCCATAATGGACATATCTTTGGTAATCATCATATAAATTCCTCCTTTGAGAGTCTCTTGATAACTGAATTATTATATCATAGATTGAGTTTTTGGGCAAAAAATGTATAATAATATATGTGTCTTGTGAATAAATGGATACAATTAGTTTCAGTGAAATAGTTTAGGAGAATGTCATGGGGATGTTAAAGGAAAAGCTGGCCAGGCTGTCCAGCAAGGAATTTTTGATTTTTATGGGTGTGGTGATTATTGGCCTGATGTTGGTGGCTGGTGGTCAGCTTTGGCAGGAAAAGCAGGAGGAGGAGACTCTGCCTGTTTCGGCAGTAACTGTAGAACAGGATAATCGGGATGTTCTGGTGCTGAATTATCACAAAATCGCCAATGAGCACAAATCCCTATCAGTTACCTTGGATGACTTTGAACAGCATATGAAATGGCTGCAGGAATACGGCTTTACCTGTATTACTCCTGGCCAACTATACGATTTTGTGGCCAATGGGGCGGAGCTGCCGGAGAAGCCGGTGCTGATTACCTTTGATGATGGCTACAAGGACAATTATACCAATGCCTTTCCTATTATGAAGAAATATGGTATGAAAGGTACTATTTTCGTGGTTACAGGCTTTTTGGGGGTATATGACAATTATCTTACCTGGGATCAGGCCAAGGAGCTTTTGGATGCAGGTTTTAATATTGAATCTCACACCTATAGTCACAAGTCCATGACTGAGGCCAGCGACGAGGATATTACCAAGGAGCTGGTTAAATCCAGGCAGACCATCAAGGAAAAGCTGGGCATAGATTCTGATTTTATGGCCTATCCTACCGGAACCTATAATCTTCATATTGCAGAGCTGGTAAAGGAAGCTGGCTATAAGGGAGCTTTTACCATTAAATACGATAATGTCAGTCGGGATAGCAATGTTTATGCCTTGGAGCGAGTGCCGGTATTCCATACCAGCGAAACCAACAAGGATTTTTTGGAGCGGCTGCAATATATACCCCTGCTTTATAAATATGGCTGGGTAAAGAATTAATATCTTGACATCTAGGGTATTTTTCTATATAAATGAAGTAGAGATTGTACAACAAATTTCGGATGGATATTGCCTGACAAAAGGGCAAATCCTTAAAGGCTTTTTTGCGGAAAGGTGGTTTATTTTATGTTACCTGTGGAGATTAAAAAGGATATTTATTGGGTGGGCTCTATGGATTATTCCATGCGCAGCTTCCACGGCTATAGCACAGAAAAAGGTTCAACCTATAATGCTTATCTAATTATGGACGAAAAGATTACTTTGATTGATACGGTGAAGGCACCTTTTTGTCTTGAAATGCTAGGTCGTATTCGCAATATTGTGGATCCTGCCAAGATTGACTACATTGTTTCCAATCATGTGGAGCCTGATCATTCTGGCGGTATTCCTTTTATGTCTCAGCAGTGTCCTAATGCTAAAATCATTACCAGTGATCCTAACGGACTAAAGGGGCTGACTGGACGTTATGGAGAAAAGGATTATATTACTGTTAAGGCAGGGGATACCTTGTCTCTGGGCAAGCGTACTTTGCAGTTTACACCTACTCCTATGCTGCATTGGCCAGATAGCATGGTAACCTATTGCCCTGAGGAGGAGATTTTGTTCTCCAACGACGGTTTTGGTCAGCATCTGGCTACCACTGAGCGCTTTGCTGATGAGCGTAATTTGGATGAGGTTATGCATCAGGCCAAGAAATACTATGCCAATATTCTGATGCCATATGGTATGCAGGCTCAGAAGGCTATTAATGCTTTGGCTGGCTTGAAAATTAGCATGATTGCCACTGGTCATGGTGTGTCCTGGCGTACTAATATTGAGGATATTATCAAGGCTTATCAGGATTGGAGCAGCTTCCAGAAAACCGATAAGGCTGTGGTAGTGTTTGATACCATGTGGCATACAACTGAGATTATGGCCAAAAATGTAGCGGATGCTTTCTATCATATTGGTATTAAGCCTGTACTTTTTGATTTGCGTTGCGACCATATTTCTGATGTTATGACAGAGCTTTTGGATGCTAAATATATTGCTGTAGGTTCTCCAACTCTGAATAACAATATGATGCCTAGCATTGCAGGATTCCTTTGCTACATGAAGGGCTTGGCACCAAAGGGATTGAAGGGCTTTGCCTTTGGTTCCTATGGCTGGGGTGGTCAGAGCATTGGTCAGGTAGAAAATGCGTTGAAGGATTGCAAGGTTGAGATTTGTCTGGATATGCAGAAAATCCTGAATACGCCAAATCCAAAGCTTTTGAAGGATTTGCAAAATGCTGTTATGGGCCTGAAGGAAGCATAAGGTGTAATATGAGCAAAATAAAGGTGGTTCTTTGGGATATTGATGGCACGCTTTTGGATTTTCATCCCGCAGAGCGCTATGCCATTAAGGCCTGTTTTGAAGCCTTTGACCTGCCTAGATGTACTGATGCCATGGTGCAGGAATATAGCAATATCAACAAGAAGTATTGGTTGGCTATGGAACAGGGACGTATTACCAAGGATGAAGTATTGGTAGGCAGGTTTCGAGAGTTTTTTGCCAATCAGGGAATAGATACTTCTTTGGCAGAAAAGGTTAATGCCATGTATCAGGTTCGCCTAGGGAACGGAGTGTATTTTTTTGCCGATGCTCTGGAAACTGTAAAAGACTGTAAGGCAGCAGGACTTTTGCAGTGTGCAGTAACCAATGGTACCAAGGTGGCTCAGGTGCGGAAGCTGGCCAAAAGCGGATTGGACAAAATCCTGGATTACATTTTTATTTCTGAGGATGTGGGTTTTGAGAAGCCATCTAAGAAATTTTTCCAAAAGGTATTTGATCGGATAGGAGACTACAAGCCGGAGGAGATTCTGATTGTAGGAGATTCTCTTACCAGTGATATGCAGGGCGGTCGGGATGCAGGGATTCATACCTGCTGGTTCAACCCTCGGGGCATGGCCAAGAATTTCCCTATCAAAACAGAATATGAGATACTGAATATAGCCCAGGTGAAGGATATATTAGGAATATAGGTAATAAGAGGAGCTGTCGTTACATTGTAGGGCGACAGCTTCTTGTTATTAGGATATATATAAGGAGATTGCTATGGGACAAAAAAGTGTGCCTTTATATGAAAAGGTAAAGACAGCTTTATCGGCGGATATCAGAACGGGTAAATATAGTCCGGGAGCGAAAATTCCTATTGAGCCGGAACTGGAGAAAATATATGGAGCTAGCAGGATTACTATTCGCCGGGCGGTAACTGAGCTGTGTCAGGAAGGGATATTGAATAAGCAGCAGGGAAGTGGCACCTTTGTCAGCGAGCCTTTGCTGCATCGTTGTATTGTAGGAGGAAAGGTTTTTGAAGGGTTTACTCAGACCTGTCTGTCTAATGGTGCTAAACCGGGAGCTAGGGTTATAAAATGTGAGCTGGTGCCATCCAGCGAAGCAGAGAGCAAGTGCTTGAAGTTATCTGAGGGAGCGGTGCTGCTGCATATTCAGCGAGTTCGTACAGCCAATGAGGTGCCAATTTATATGGAGAATATATATTTGCCATATGATGGCTTTGGTTCTTTGTTGGACATGGATTTAAATAATACATCGGTGTTTAGAGCTATGGAAAAAGCTGGCGGCAGAAGTCCTGCTGGTGTAGCCTATCGCTCCATAGCTATGGCTAAGGCTGATGCTTATCAAGCTGAAGAACTAGGGATTGCTATA
>OIWK01003513.1_pt1 | contig 10831 bp, 8 predicted proteins | sample 1587401 | NCBI WGS metagenome assembly OIWK01 (sample SAMEA3888911, study PRJEB22519) | human gut metagenome | biome: human gut; feature: human-associated habitat; material: faeces | place: Denmark | collected 2009
ACCCTCGTGAATCATAGCCGAAGTTAGCGACTAGCTCAAAGTTGCCCTGCCCACGTTCCCCCGTCTGATCCCGCGCTCCTGCCCCGGTTTCTTGGCGTCCGCGTAGCCGATAAATAAGAAAACTCAAGAATTTTCCCCTTTCAGCGCCTGCGTAATCCCCTTCACCGAAGAAGCATACTCCATCGGCGCCATCCCCGTAGCCTTCTTAAACTGCTTCGAAAAATAAGGCAGCGAACTATAAGACAAAAACCCTGCGATCTCCGTCAGATTTTTCCGTCCGTCCCGGATCATATCCTTTGCCCGCTGAATCTTCAGTCCGTTAAAATATTCCATCGGACCACATCCCTTCTCCTTCTGAAATAGTTTCTGAATCGAAGAACGGCTCAGCGAAAAATGCTCACACAGCTGATCCAGCGAAAGCTGTTCGCAGATATGAAACTCCATAAACTCTGTGATTTCTTGTAAGCGCTTCTCCCGTGTTCCCGAAAGTTCTACCGGACTCACGAACGTCCCCGTGATCCGCCGGCGCGGAAAAACATCAGTCTTTGCATCATTTTGAAGTACTGTGACAAGAAAAAGCTCCAGATACAGCAGAATCATCTGCTGGGAACCAATCGGTGCATCCGCCCGAAGCTTGACCTGTTCCACGGAAGGAATATTCATCGGTGTGGATAATACTTTCCGGGCGGTGTCGAGAATGTGGGAAACCAATGTCCGTTCCTCCATATTTAATGTCATCTTTTTTCCACGGAATTCACCCATTGCCGGAGAATGACTGACAAAAGAGACAGCAACAAGATTTGGTGAAGAATTTCCGACTGAGCGGATCGCATGAAACTCATTTGGTTCATGAAAAATAATATCTCCGGCGTGAAGTGTAAACTGATGTTCTCCGCCCTGAACGATCACACTGCCTTTATCAACATACATAAATTCCCAGAAATCATGGGATTCCCCACGGAATACAAAATCCCGCATATATTCAAAATAATGAATCGTGATGATCGAATCAATCACAATCTCGCGTTTCAGCTTTGTTTCAATATAAGTCATAAGTGAACACATCCCTCCGAATACCCCTATTTTACCAGAGAACAGGGTAATCCACAACAAAAGGATCGGCCTGATTTCGTGCAAAATAAGCGCTTTATCATGATAAAACGCTAAAAAGCATACGCAATCAGACAATAAGAGTACACAATAAGACAACTCAAAAACGAAAAAACTGGTTATAATGAATAAAACAAAAACAACTGTCTGAGGGACAAGGACGAACAGTTGACAAAGGAAAAAAATAAAGAGGCAAACACCTATGATGATAATTGAAAGAGGAAATACGAAAGTCTGTTTCTGTCAGGAGACTCTGGCGGTGACGGTAGAAAAGGATCAGACACGCTGGGAATGGGCGGATGGCTTTCAGCCGAAACTGATCTGTAAAGAAGGAAGCTTTTCTTTTCTGGATGCAGTAACCATCACCCATGAAACCTATACTATGGGTGTCGGCATCGGAATCCGAAGCTGTTTTGAAGGATTTGAAAAAGACGGCGTGACTTATCCGTATGCTTTTGAGACACTGATCTGGATGGAAGATACCACAGAACAGGTATATTTCGAATGGGTTCCGTTAAAAGAAGAAGGGCTTCAGGTTGAAAAAGTACTCTGGCCGGGTCAGATGGCTTTTGAAGAAAAGAAAGACAGCTGGTATACACTGCTGACACATCAGCAGGGTATTCTGATTCCGAATGACTGGGAGATACCGTTGTCTGCGATTCCGTTTGCAGGATTCTTTGAAACAGCAGGTGGATATATGCCATGGTTCGGTCAGGTAAAAGACAGACAGGGGTATATCGCAATCTGCACCACACCGTGGAATGCAGGATACTATGCCGAACATCCGGCAGGCGGTCCATACACTCACGTCGGTGTATACTTTGAACCGAGTCTCGGAAAGATGGATTATCGCAGAGTGATGCGATATACTTTCCTGGATGACTGTGATTACAATGATCTGTGTAAAGAATATCGGTCTTATGTAAATGAACAGGGAAGATTAAGAACGCTGGAAGAAAAAGCGGCAAGAAATCCTTCCGTCAACGATCTGATCGGATGTGCTTTCGTTCACAAGGGAATCAAAACCCAGGTGCAACACAACTCCGATTTCTTTGATCCGGAGAATCCGGAAAAGAACAATCATCTGACACCTTTTGCACAGCGTACAAAAGAGATCAGAGAACTTCATGAGCAGGGAGTGGAAAAGCTGTATCTTCATCTGGATGGCTGGGCACAGCCGGGATATGACAACCAGCATCCTGATTACCTGCCGGCGTGTAAAGAGGCCGGTGGCTGGGAAGATATGAAAGAACTGGCAGATACCATGCACGAATGTGGTTATATGTTTGGTATCCATGATCAGTACAGAGATTTTTATAAAGCTGCTCCAAGTTTTGATGAAAATTATGCCTGCAGATTACCGGATGGAAGTATTCCGGAGCACCAGAGATGGGCGGGAGGTCCACAGTCATATCTGTGTGCAACACAGGCACCGTATTATGTGAAGCGCAATTTTACCGAGATCAAAAAACACGGAATCCGGTTGGATGGTGCTTATCTGGATGTATTCACCTGTAACGAAGGAGATGAATGTGACAATCCAGAACATCGCATGACACGTAGAGAATGTTATGAATTCAGAGGAAGATGCTTTGAGTATCTGCTCTCCCAGGGTATCCTGCCAAGTTCGGAAGAAGTAAGCGACTGGGCAGTCCCGAGTCTGGTTTTCTGTCATTACGCACCGTATGATTTTATGATGAAAAAACCGGGAACACCGAAAGAAGGAGTTCCGGTACCGTTATATAATCTGGTATATCATGACTGTGTGATTCAGCCATGGATGATGGATAAAGTAAGTGAAGCGGAAGATTACATGCTGTACGCTCTGTTAAATGGCGGCGCACCCTATCTGATCCGTGACGCGGCTTATCCGAATATCGACGGAGCTTTTGACGATAACGTAACACTGAGTCGAAAAGAAGAAATCGAACGTAGCAAGGCAGTGACAGAATTACATAAACAGGTGGCAAAATGCGAGATGCTGCATCATGAGATGGTAAATGGAGATTATATGGTACAGGAGACAACGTTCTCCGACGGAACCGGTGTACGGGTGGATTTCAGAAAACAAACGTACCAGATCTTCCATAAATAAAACGATTCAATACGAAAAGACAACGAGAGGGAGCCAAAGCGGGCATGTGTACAGGAAGGCTGTGCATACCCGCTTTTCCCGTATCAGGCTGAGAAAATTATGGCATTTTCAAAAAAAGATGTTATAATGATGCAGAATAAATAGTTAAAACAAATACGTATGTAAGTGGGTAACCCTTTTGGCTAGTACAACGTAAGCACGGAACAGTTACTCATTTTCATAATAGAGTAACCCGACAATGAATATTCCAACAAAGGAAAAAGGAGAGAAAAGTCATGAAAAATATGAAAAAAATTGCAGCACTGGGTATGTCTGCTGTCATGGTAGCAGGTATGATGGCCGGATGCGGAAGCAGCAGTGATTCTTCCAGCAGTGACAGCAAGGGAAGTTCCAAATCCGGTGACAAAGTAGAACTGACACTGGGTATCTGGGATGAAAATCAGAGAGATGCCATGCAGAAAATGATCGATGCATATGAAGCAGAAAATGATAACGTATCCATCAGCATCCAGCTGACACCATATAAAGGTGGAGAATACTGGACAAAACTGGAAGCATCTGCAGGCGGCGGAACAGCTCCTGACGTATTCTGGCTGAATGTTCTGCATCTGGATTCTTACGTGGAAGGTGGTATCCTGGATGACATGACCGATGCAATCGCTTCTTCTGACATCAAAGATAACTTCTCGGATACTCTGGTAAACAACTATGTTCGTGACGGTAAAAACTATGCAGTACCGAAAGACTTCGATACCAACGCTCTGTGGTACAACAAAGACCTGTTCGATCAGGCTGGTGTGGAATATCCGACCGATGATATGACATACGATGATCTGGTTGCTCTGGCAACTGAACTGAAAGACAAACTGCCGGATGGTGTATATCCGTTCGCCTGCCCGGTTGACTTCCAGACATGGTATTATCAGACTGTATACGCAAACGGCGGCTGGATCCTGAACGATGACGCTACCGAAACAGGATACGGTGATGCAAAAACACAGGAAGGTATCCAGTGCTGGATCGACATGATCGATGCCGGTCTGTCACCAAGTGCCTCTACTCTGTCTGAGACAGGTTCCGATGCCATGTTCGAAGGCGAGCAGATCGCTATGACACTGGCTGGCTCTTACATGGTTCCGGAATATGCTTCCAACGATACCATCAAAGATAAAATCGACTGTGTAGAAGTTCCTACATTCAATGGTGTAGAAGACAACTGTATCAACGGTCTGGGATTCGCAGTATACGAAGGATCCAAACAGAAAGAAGAAGCTGAGAAATTTGCAATCTGGATGGGAAGCTCTGAAGCACAGAAGATCCAGGGTGAAACTGGTGTTGTAATCTCAGCAAGAAGTGATGCACAGCAGTATTTTGCAAAAGCAAATGAGCAGTACAACCTGGCAGCCTATACCAATCACTCTGATGAAGCTTATCCACTGCCGGTATGCAGCAAAGCAGCAGAACTGTATGATATGGAATCTACCTGGTTAACAAAAGCTTATACGGGCGAAATGTCACTGGCAGATGCCTGCTCCGGCCTGAAAGAAGAAGCAGACGCTCTGTTAGCAAAGTAATAAAGTAGGTGAAAGAATGGCTGACGTGAAAGCAAAAGTAAAGACGCCGAAGAAAAAAGCGTCGAAAAGAGAGAAAAAAGACTGGATTGCCGCATATATCCTGATTGCACCCGTTACCCTGGGTCTGCTGGTGTTTTATATCTGGCCGTTTATCCAGAATGTCTGGTTCAGTTTTAATGATGTAAACAAATTTAATATGTCTACTTTTGTAGGTCTTGCGAACTACAAAGAAATGATCGGTGACAAAGAAGTATGGAGAACCTTCGGCAATACCCTGAAATACGTTATCGTAACCGTACCGGTAGGGCTGGCGTTATCCACTTTCCTTGCAGCTTTACTGAATGCAAAGATCAAAGGAAAATCCATTTACCGTACCCTGTATTTCCTTCCTTCGGTTACCATGTCTGCAGCTGTGGCCATGGTCTGGAAATGGATCTACAATGAACAGATGGGTATCCTGAACAGCGCTATCAAAGCCATGGGAGGAACCGGTCATAACTGGCTGACTGATTCCAAGACAGCATTGTTTATGATTATGATCGTAGGTCTCTGGATGACGGTTGGTTATAACATGATTATCTTACTGGCAGGTATGCAGGGAATCAACAGTGTGTATTACGAAGCAGCCGCTATCGACGGTGCAAGCGAAATTACTCAGTTTTTTAAAATCACTGTACCGATGCTGACACCGACAGTCTTCTTCGTTATGATTACATCCATCATCAGTGGTTTCCAGGTTTTTGATACTGTTTACATGATGATCGGCAAAGCAAGTCCGGCATTCGAGGCAACACAGACCGTTGTGGCACTGTTTTACCGGACAGCGTTCGACTATGGTTATAAAGGATATGCAGCAGCTATTTCTATTCTGATCTTCGCAGCGATTATGATCGTGACCGTGATCCAGATGATCGGACAGAAGAAATGGGTGAACTACGACTAAGGAGGAGTGAGAACATGAAAGGTAAATTTAAGCTAAATCACCTGATCGTCCATCTGATCCTCCTGGTCGGAGTGATCGTGGTTGTATTTCCATTTGCATGGATGATCCTGACATCATTTAAAACATCCGGTGAGGCGATGAAGATTCCGCCGACAATTTTCCCGGAAAAATTCGTTACAACGGCATATCATACCATTGTAACTTCTGCAATTCCGTTTGCAACTGTTTATATGAATACAATCATTACCACCGTGGTTACCACACTGGTACAGATTGTATTCTGCTCCATGGCAGGTTATGCGTTCGGACGTATCGAGTTCCCGTTCAAGAATGCAATCTTCATTCTGGTGTTATCTGTACTGATGGTACCTGGACAGATCTTCCTTCTGCCACAGTATCAGATCGTTCAGAAACTGGGACTGCTGGATACGATCCCGGCACTGTTTCTGCCAAACCTGTTCAGCGCGTTCGGTACTTTCCTGCTGAGACAGTTCTTCATGTCTCTGCCGAAAGAACTGGAAGAAGCAGCCATCGTGGACGGATGCGGACGTTTCCGTATCTTTGCACAGATCATGCTGCCGCTGATCAAACCGGGTATCGTGGCAATGTCCATCTTTACCATCAAGTTTGCATGGAATGACTTTATGTGGCCTCTGATCGTCAACACTTCTATGAATAAGATGACACTGGGACCTGCACTGTCTACCTTACAGGGACAGTACACCACAGAGTATCCGATGCAGATGGCCGGTGCGGTTCTCGCCGTACTGCCGCTGGTAGTGATGTTCTTCATCTTCCAGAAACAGTTCATCGAAGGTGTTGCTCAGTCCGGTATCAAGGGCTGATGCTCAACCTATTGACAATGTAGGAAATCACATGCTACTATAATCCACAGAATTGTGGGTTTCAAATGAGAAAAAAAGATTTCGGGACTTTCAGTTCCCGGAATCTTTTTCTTTATATAAGGAAAGTCATGAAGAGGACAGGGAGAAAAAAGAATGGAAATGACAATACAGGAAATAAAGCAGCTTGATAAAGACAGCTATCAGATCATCGACATCCGTGATGAAAACGAGATCGCTCACGGTGCGATTCCGGGAGCGGTGGCGCTGAAAGTGGAAGAGATTGCGGAGAACCCGCTGGTGGATAAAAGCAAAAAACTGGTGATCTGCTGCAGCAGAGGAAAATACAGTCAGGAAGTGGTTCCGGAACTAAGGGAAAAGGGTTTGGATGCCGTCAGCTTAAAAGGCGGTTATATCGCCTGGCTGATGGATCTGATGCGGGAAGATCAGGAAAAAGACATCAGTGCTGATGTGGAAAAAAGCATCCGGAAAAAGTTCCGCAAATCCATCTGGTGCAAATTTACGAAAGCCATCAATCAGTATGAACTGGTTAAAGAAGGGGACTGTATCGCAGTCTGTATCTCCGGTGGAAAAGATTCGATGCTGATGGCAAAACTGTTTCAGGAGCTGAAACTGCACAACAAGTTTTCTTTTGATGTGAAATTCCTGGTGATGGATCCGGGATACAGCCCGGAAAACCGCAAGGTGATCGAAGAGAACGCAAGAAAACTGAATGTTCCGATTACAATTTACGAATCGGATATTTTTGAGGCAGTCTTCCATGTAGATCAGTCCCCGTGCTATCTGTGTGCGAGAATGCGAAGAGGGCATCTCTATCATTACGCACAGGAACTGGGCTGTAACAAGATTGCTCTCGGCCATCACTATGACGATGTCATCGAGACCATCCTGATGGGGATGCTGTACGGAGCACAGGTACAGACCATGATGCCAAAGCTGCACAGCACCAATTTCGGCGGGATGGAACTGATCCGTCCGATGTATCTGATCCGCGAGGACAGCATCAAGGCGTGGAGAGATTATAATGATCTGCATTTCATTCAGTGTGCTTGTAAATTTACTGACACCTGCACCACCTGTAATAACGAAGAAACAAAATCCAAACGTATGGAGATCAAACAGCTGATCCGGACACTGAAAAAGACGAACCCATTTATCGAGAGTAATATTTTCAGAAGTGTGGAAAATGTCAATCTGGATACGGTTGTTGGCTACAAACAATATGGAGAACGTCATTATTTTCTGGAAAATTATGATAAGATGGGTGAATTGAAACAAGAGGAACTGGAGAAGAAAGAAGCAGCACAGGCAGTGCAAGAAAGTTTTTCTGAACAGTAAGACAGACAGAATCTGAGGTGAGCATATGGCAGCTACACTGGAAAAAATCTATGAGGTGGCACTTCATCATTATCATATGAAGCTGGTCGCAGGAAGAGAAGGACTTTCCAACCTGGTGGACTGGGTTCATGTGGTGGAAGAAATGGATTATGTGCATTTCTTAAAAGGACGGGAACTGATCATAACTACCGGTATCAAGGAACCGGACGATGCACAGCTGCTGGAATTTACCCAGCGGGTGTATGCAACGGGAGCCAGTGGTCTGGTGTTTAATGTCGGACGGTATATCCGGAGTGTGCCAAAAGAAGTGCAGGAATTTGGTGAAAACAATGATTTTCCGGTGTTTGTTCTGCCGTGGGAAGTGCATCTGGTTGACTTTAACCGGGAACTGTGCAATCTGATCTATCGGTCAGAACAGGAGCAGGACGATCTGGAGAGTGCCTTTCGAAAAGCGGTATTCTCTCCGGAAAAGAAAGAAGAGTATCTGCCGGTACTGGCAAGAGAGGGGATTCATGGAGATACCGGTCTTACGATGGTGCAGTGTTATGTGCCGGCTTCCGGAAAGACCGATATTACCAGCTTTTATTACCGCTTTTTAAGGCAGTGCCAGCAGATTCTTACAAAACGGAATCTGACTCATGTAGTCTTTCATCACGACAGGTATCTGACTCTTGTGATGGCGGAATACCGAAAAGAGATTGTGGATCAGGTGCTGGATGCGATGAAACAGTGTGCGTTTAACTCAGCAGAGGGAACAGCGATGTATCTGGCCGTCAGTGAGGGAGAAACGCTGATTGGAAATCTCAGGGAAAAGTATCAGACCCTTTCTTATCTGTGTCGCTGGGCTGCAGATAAGAAGCAGACGCTTTGTCGGGAGAGTGAAATTGGTGTGACAAAACTTCTGCTGGCAGTTCCGGATCGGAGAAAACTATGGGAATATGAGACACAGACCTTGGGAGAGCTGGAGCGGATCGACCAGGAGACAGGAAGTGAATACCTGAAGATCCTGAAAATTTATCTCGAAGAAAATGGCAATATTCAGGAAGTGGCAGCAAAATGCTTCCTTCACCGGAATACGGTGGCATATCATCTGAAAAAGATCAGTGAGATTACCGGGAAGAATCTCGGGGAGACGAGAAACCGGACCCAGTGGGAACTGGCTTATCTGATCCGGAATCTGCGGAAACTGCTGGAATAAATGAGGCGGAGTGAACAGATAACAATGTGAACGGTGCACAAAAACCATGTGCACGGTGACGATGGACAGAACAGGAAAGTGTGATAATATAGGATACAAGCAAAGACGCGATACAGTTAAAAAGCTGTGATCGTGCCTTTTTGATTTTTTAGATTAGAATTCCACTGGAATGAGACATAAAGGAGGAAACAGAAATGTTAAGAGAAGCATTACCCGAGATTGTAACAGGAAGTGTACCGGGACCGAAAGCTGCGGAACTTTTAAAACGGCGTGATGCAGCGATTCCGAAAGCTATGTGCGGAACTACTTATCCGATCTGTATGGGAAGAGGAGAGGGAGCCATGCTGGAAGACGTGGATGGCAATCGTTTCCTTGACTGGATCGGTGGTGTCGGTGTTCTGAATATCGGATACAGTAACCCGGAAGTTGTTGAGGCAGTGAAAGCCCAGGCGGACAAATATTTCCACGGCATCTTCAATGTTTATGTACATGAAGAATATGTAAAACTGGCAGAGATGTTTGATGAGACAATGCCATGCCACGGTGACAAGATGAAAACATATTTTGCAAACTCCGGAGCCGAGGCAGATGAAAATGCGATCAAGATTGCAAAAGCCTATACCGGAAGAAATAATATCATCTGTTTCTCCGGTGCATTCCACGGAAGAACCAACCTGACCATGGCACTGACTGCAAAGAAAGCCTACGCCCTTGGTATGGGACCTTTCCCGGCAGGCATCTACCGTGCGGAATTTCCATATCTGTACCGTGCACCGAAAGGATACACCGAAGAGGAAGCCATTGACTATTACATCGAAAAATTCCTGAAACTTTTCGATGAAGCCACACCGGCCAGTGATGTGGCAGCTGTTATCCTTGAGCCGTTACAGGGCGAAGGCGGATTCATCCCGGCGCCGATCGAATTTGTAAAGAGACTGAGAAAGATCTGTGATGATAACGGCATCATGCTGATCGCCGATGAAGTACAGTGTGGTAATTGCAGAACCGGAAAATACTTCGCATCGGAATACTGGAAAGAAGCCGGCGCAGCACCGGATATCATCGCCACAGCAAAATCCATGGGAGCCGGAGTTCCGATCAGTGCGATCACCGCAAGAGCAGAAGTTATGGATGCGGCACCGGCAGGAACCATCGGCGGAACCTACTGTGGCAACCCGTTAGCCTGTGCGGCAGCCATCAAAACCATGGAAATCATGAAAGCAGAAGATTACTGTGGAAAATCGATGCATATCGGCAAAGTGGTCACAGAAGCTTTCGAAAAGATGAAAGAAAAATATTCCGTAATCGGGGATGTCCGTGGACTTGGCGGAATGATCGGTGTGGAATTTGTCAAAGACAAAGAAAGCAAAGAACCGAATCCGGAATTTGTAAAGCAACTGATCCAGTCGGCATTACAGAAAGGTCTGCTTCTTGAAAATGCCGGTTCCGCAGGAAATGTCATCCGTTTTCTGGCACCGCTGTGCATGACTGATGAGCAGATGGAAGCAGGATTAAAGATTTTCGAAGATGCTATCATAGAAAATCTGTAACCGGAACTTTAGAAATATTCATGAAAATCGCTATAGAATAAAAAACGTAACTATTCAGTAGCCACTGTACCGCGAGGTGTTTTGGCATGAATATGCCAAAATCCTGAGACATACAAGCCAAAATTCCATTGCCGCAGGCAATCTGGAATGAATTTTGGCT
>OIWK01003532.1_pt1 | contig 10774 bp, 9 predicted proteins | sample 1587401 | NCBI WGS metagenome assembly OIWK01 (sample SAMEA3888911, study PRJEB22519) | human gut metagenome | biome: human gut; feature: human-associated habitat; material: faeces | place: Denmark | collected 2009
TCGATGTCGAAAATGACATTCCCGCATCAGCTCGCGCGTGTGATGCTGCTCGAACAGATCTACCGCGCGTTCATGATATCGAGCGGCGGAAAATATCACAAATAAAAATGCGGAACTGCGGCAATAGTTGCAGTTCCGTTTTTGCTATATCAAAAGACCGCCGTATCTTGTGATACAGCGGTCTTTGTTAATTTTTATATCAGAGATTAATATCTCTTTCCGCCGTGGCCGCCTCTGCCGCCACGGTTATCTCTTCTTCCGCCGTCTCTGCCGCCGCGGTTGTCCCTTCTGGGAGCTCTGCGGGGCTCTTCGGACAGGTCGTTCTCGGGAACAAGTCCCTCGACCTCGATAAGAGCGTCTCTGCGGGAGAGGTTGAGTCTGCCCTGGTCGTCTATCTCGCGAACCTTGACTATGACCTCGTCGCCGACAGCAACGACATCCTCAACACGGTCAACGTGCTTGACATCAAGGTGGCTGATGTGGACAAGACCCTCTTTGCCGGGAGCGATCTCAACGAATGCACCGTAATCAGCGATAACAACTACCTTACCCTTAACGTGGTCGCCTACCTTGAGGTTCTCGTCGAGAGCATCCCATGGGTGCGGAGTGAGCTGCTTCAGACCGAGAGCGATACGCTTCTTCTCGTCATCGAAGTCGAGGATAACAACGTTGATCTTCTGGTCGAGAGCTACAACCTCGTGAGGATCGCTTACGCGGCCCCAAGAGAGGTCTGTGATGTGGATGAGTCCGTCAACACCGCCGAGGTCAACGAATACACCGTAAGAAGTGATGTTCTTAACAGTACCTTCGAGGATCTGACCCTTCTCGAGCTTGCTGATGATCTCCTTCTTCTGTGCTTCCAACTCAGCCTCGATGAGGGCCTTGTGAGAAACAACTACGTTGCGGAACTCCTGGTTGATCTTAACAACCTTGAACTCCATTGTCTTGCCTACGAATACGTCGTAGTCGCGTATTGGGTGAACGTCGATCTGGCTGCCCGGAAGGAATGCCTCGATGCCGAATACGTCAACGATCATACCACCCTTAGTGCGGCACTTGATGTAGCCCTGGATAACTTCCTCATTCTCGAGAGCTGCGTTAACGAGCTCCCAGCTCTTGCTCAGGCGAGCCTTCTTGTGCGAGAGAACGAGCTGACCCTTGCGGTCCTCCTGGTTCTCTACGTAAACCTCAACCTTGTCGCCTACCTTGAGGTCTGGGTTGTAACGGAACTCAGATGCAGGGATGATACCATCGCTCTTGTAGCCGATGTTTACGATAACCTCTTTCTTGTCTACAGAGATTACTTCGCCTTCAACTACCTGGTGCTCTGACACCTTGTTGAGGGTTTCGTCGTAAGCCTTCTCAAGCTCCTGCTTGCTTACCTCTGAGCTGCCACCGTTCTCAAACTCGTCCCAGTTGAAGTCTGCCAACGGCTGTACGTTCTTTAAATCTGACATAAAAAATTAAATGTTAAAAATGTAATTAATAAAGTTAGACTTTATGTGAATTAAAAATCAGGGTGCAAAGTTAGACATATTTTCTTAAAACACAGATACTTGTGAGTGATTTTGATGTACGGTTAATAATAATTAACGTTTTAAACCTTCTAAAAAAGCTTCTATTTTAAGTGTTGTAGTGCATAGTACCTTAATTATTAAACGAAATGCTTTGTTTTCTGCTTATTTTAAATTAACTTTGCAGAAAATATAACGTTATATGGGAATTTTTGGATTTTTTAATAAGAACAGAAAGGAAGTCCTCGACAACGGACTCGAAAAGACAAAGCACAGCGTTTTTGACAAGATACAACGTGCTGTGATGGGTAAGTCGACGGTTGACGACGAGGTGCTCGACAATCTTGAGGAGGCTTTGATTACATCGGATATCGGTGTGGAGACCACGCTGAAGATAATCAAGCGAATTGAGGAGCGTGTGGCTCGTGACAAGTATGTGTCGACATCAGAGCTTAACCGAATAATGCGCGACGAGATTGCTTCGCTCTTGACCGAGAATCATACTGGCGACAATGACGACTGGGATTTGCCTACAGAGCACAAGCCATATGTGATTTTGGTTGTCGGAGTAAACGGAGTTGGTAAAACCACGACCATCGGCAAACTTGCCTATCAGTTTAAGAAGGCAGGCAAGAAGGTTTACCTTGGTGCTGCTGATACCTTCAGAGCAGCTGCAGTAGAGCAGATCTGTATCTGGGGTGAGCGTGTCGGTGTGCCGGTAGTTAAGCAGCAGATGGGTTCTGACCCGGCTTCGGTGGCTTTCGATACTTTGTCTTCGGCTAAGGCTAATGGTGCCGATGTTGTTATTATAGACACAGCTGGACGTCTGCACAACAAGGTGGGACTGATGAATGAGCTGAAGAAGATAAAGGATGTGATGAAGAAGGTGTTGCCCCAGGCTCCTGACGAAGTGCTCTTGGTGCTTGATGGCAGTACTGGACAGAATGCTTTCGAACAGGCCAAGCAGTTCTCGCAGGTGACACAGATAACTTCGCTTGCAATAACCAAACTTGACGGTACAGCCAAGGGTGGAGTAGTGATAGGCATCAGCGATCAGTTGAAGGTGCCTGTAAAGTATATCGGACTTGGCGAATCGATGGAGGCGTTGCAGTTGTTCAACAAGCGCCAGTTTGTCGACTCGTTGTTCAAACAGGATTAAGATAAAAGGATTAGATGAAGAAAGGACAGATAGATATCATAACGATGGGATGTTCGAAAAATCTCGTCGACAGCGAAACGCTTATGGCTAAGTTTGAAAAGGCTGGCTATAAGTGTACGCATGATGCAAAACGTATAGAGGGAGAGATTGTGGTAGTCAATACCTGCGGATTTATTGAAGATGCAAAGCAGGAGAGTATTGACACTATTCTCGAACTTGTACAGGCCAAGGAAGAGGGACGCATAGGCAAGTTGTTTGTCATGGGTTGTCTTTCGCAGCGATACAAGGAAGACCTTGAGAAGGAGATTCCTGAGGTAGACAAGTATTACGGCAAGTTTAATTACAAGCAGTTGCTCGTGGATTTGGGCGAACCGGAAACGCCAGTTGCTGAGTCAGCCCAACGTCATATTACGACACCGCATCATTATGCCTACATCAAGATAAGCGAGGGCTGCGACCGTCATTGTGCTTATTGTGCCATACCTATCATAACAGGCAGACACGTCAGCCGTCCAAAGGAAGAAATCCTTGCGGAAGTGCGCGAACTTGTAGAGCGAGGTGTTAAGGAATTCCAGATTATCGCACAGGAACTGACTTATTATGGTGTTGACATTGATGGCAAGCGCCATATTGCTGATTTGATAGCCGATGTTGCCGATATAAAGGGTGTGAAGTGGGTGCGCCTGCATTACGCCTATCCCAACCAGTTCCCGCTCGAATTGCTCGACGTGATACGTGAGAAGCCTAACGTATGCAAATATCTCGACATCGCCTTGCAGCATATTTCGGATAATGTATTGACACGCATGCACCGCAATGTTTCCAAAAAGGAGACAATGGAGCTGATTGAGAAAATTCGTGAAGGTGTGCCAGGCATCCATCTGCGCACAACACTTATGGTAGGTTTCCCGGGCGAGACCGAGGAAGACTTCCGCGAACTTGTAGATTTTGTCAAGTGGGCACGTTTTGAACGTATGGGAGCTTTCGCCTATTCGGCTGAGGACGGTACGTATAGTGCCGAGCATTATGAGGACGACGTGCCTCAGGAGGAAAAGCAACGCCGACTTGATAAGCTTATGGCTGTGCAGCAACGGATTAGTGCCGAGGTGGAGGCGCTTAAGGTGGGCACTGTACTGAAGACTGTTGTCGACCGCAAGGAAGGTGACTATTATATCGGACGTAGTGAGTTCTGCTCGCCTGAGGTTGATCCGGAGGTATTGATAAATGCTGACCATCGTCTGCGTGTGGGAAGCTTCTATAATGTACATATTACTGATAGTGACGACTTCGACCTGTATGGTGAAGTGGTCGACTGACTGACGTTAAGCTAACCGAATGTCTATATGAACAACAAGGAATATATAGCCGAACTGTCCCGACATACGGGATTCTCGCAAGATGACACACAGCGCATGGTGCGTTGTGTGGTGGAATGTATGTCGCAGAAGTTTGATGAAGGCGTAGGAATCTCGATAGCCAATTTTGGAATCTTCGAGATAAAGAAACGTATGGAGCGTATCGTTGTCAATCCGTCAAATGGACAGCGTATGCTTGTGCCGCCAAAGATTGTTGTGGCTTTCAAGGCTGAGACATCGGTGAGGAAAACTGCTAATTCGGTTAATGGCGCTATTGACATTGCTGAGTTTTGTCAGACTTTGACCGAGCGCTACGGTTTGAACGACAATGATGCCTTGAGTTTTGTACATTTCATGTTTGAGACGGTCAGTGAAGAGCTTCTTGTACATCCCGATGGAACAGTGAAGATAAAAGGACTGGGTTCGTTTAAGACTGGTCGCAGCAAATTTGCGTTTACTCCGGAAGTGATGTTACGCGACCGCATCAACCGTCCATTCCTGCAGTTTGAGACGGTTGTACTAAACGATGGGGTGGATTTTTCTGAAATGGACGATGACGACTTGTTGGATTTGGAAGAAAACGAAGAGGAGTCTGTTGTTACAGAGTCTGATACGGATAGTCTTGAAGAAGCCAATGCTAAGGCTGAGACTGACGTTGTCGTGGCAACGGATTTGGTAGAGCAAGAGGTTTTGCATGATGATACTGATAAGCCAGAAGTTACACTTGGTGGTGAATTGCCAGAGGTTAAGGCTGAATCAGTGGAGGATGTTAAGGACGAGCAGGAGTTGGCTGATGGTAACACATTAGTCGAATTGTCTGCCGACGGTGAAGAAGCTGCTGACGTGCAGTGTGAATGCAAAAAGGCCGATGCTGCTGTTTGCGATCAGCCGGATGGCGATCAGTCGGAGCGTGAACGATGTCGTAAGATGGCAGAGCTGCTTATGTCAAAAAAGAATGAGCGAAAGGAAGAAGAGCCCAAAGTTGTTTGTCGGCAAAAGAATCCCAAGCTGACGTATTGGCTCTCAGCCTTGTCTTTTCTGCTGTTGATTTGCATAGGAGCTGGGTTGTATGCGCTTTATGTCAGAATAGAGGCGAGAAATCAAGCTATCGAGAAACTCGAGCAGCAAATAGATGAAAGAAAACAGGCATTGTCGAAGCCAGTGGTTGCAGATATAGATAGTGTGCAACCGGTTGAAAAGGTTGATAAAAAAGAGCCAGTCGTCGAGCTGAAGCAACATGTTCATACTGGTGTAACAGACTATAATTATGACGCAAGAGTGAGGACTGGTGCGTATGTTATAGTTGGCATAGACCAAGTGGTGACTGTCCAAAAGGGACAGACCCTTGCGTCTATCAGCAAGGGTTTCTTAGGTGACGGTATGGAATGCTATGTCGAAGTTTTGAACAAACGTACAGAGGTAAAACCTGGTGAAACATTGAAAATTCCCAAGCTTAAACTTAAGAAAAGAATCGGGAAAAATAACTGATTGTATGCAATAATCCACTTTCCTTATATTATTAATAAGGTGTAGATTGTTGCTATGTTGCTTTTTGTAAACAAAAGAGGGCTTAAACATGCTGTTTTTGTCCTTCTGAAATAAATAAGTTGGTTTTATTTGTTCTTCTCGAAAATAAATTGTAACTTCGCTATCGAAAGAACATTTAAATATTAACTTAATAACAAACAGCACATGAAGAAGTACAACTTTAACGCTGGTCCTTCAATACTCCCGCGCGAAGTGATTGAGAATACAGCAAAACAGATTTTAGATTTTAATGGCTCAGGACTCTCTTTGGCAGAGATTAGCCACAGAGCCAAGGACTTCCAACCCGTAGTAGACGAGGCTGTAGCCCTTATCAAGGAGCTTTTAGGAGTTCCCGAGGGATACTCAGTTTTGTTCCTTGGTGGAGGTGCATCGCTTGAATTCTGTATGGTTCCTTTCAACTTCCTTATCAAGAAGGCAGGTTATGTAAACACCGGTACTTGGGCTAAGAAGGCTATGAAGGAAGCAAAATTGTTCGGAGAGGTTGTAGAGGTAGCTTCATCAGCTGAAGCCGGCTACACATACTATCCGAAGGACTACGAATGTCCTGCTGATTTGGATTATTTGCACATCACTACTAACAACACAATTTACGGTACAGAAATTCGTAAAGACCCAGAAGTTCCAGTAAGACTTATCGGTGACATGTCGTCAGATATTTTCAGCCGCCCAATTGACGTGGCTAAGTACGACTGTATCTATGCCGGTGCTCAGAAGAACCTCGCAATGGCAGGTGTTACACTTGTTATTGTGAAGGACGAAGTGTTGGGCAAGGCTCCTCGTCAGATTCCTACAATGCTCGACTATCGCACACACGTAGAGAAGGGTTCTATGTTCAATACACCTCCAGTAGTGCCTATCTATTGTGCTCTTGAGACATTGCGTTGGATTAAGAAGAACGGTGGAGTAGAGGAGATGGACCGTCGTGCCAAGGAGCGTGCCGAGATGCTGTATGCTGAAATCGACCGCAACAAGTTGTTCCGTGGAACAGTAGAGCCAGAGTCTCGCTCACTCATGAACATCTGCTTCGTTATGAACGATGAGTATAAGGATCTTGAGAAGCCGTTCCTCGACTATGCAGTAGCTCATGGTATGGTAGGTATCAAGGGTCACCGCTCTGTAGGTGGATTCCGTGCAAGCTGCTACAACGCCCTTCCGCTTGAGTGTGTAGAGGCTCTTGTTAAGTGCATGCAGGATTTTGAGGCAGAGCACTAATTGTGGTGTTTTTCTTATCGTATAATTATTAAAAATCGTTTACTATGAAAATATTGGTGGCAACCGAGAAACCGTTTGCAGCAGCAGCCGTGAATGGTATTAAGGCAGAAATTGAAGGAGCAGGCAACGAACTTGTTCTCCTTGAGAAATATACTGACAAGCAGCAGCTTCTTGATGCTGTAGCCGATGCCGACGCTATGATTATTCGTTCGGACAAGGTTACTCCCGAGGTACTCGACGCTGCTAAGCAGCTCAAGATCGTAGTTCGTGCAGGCGCCGGATACGATAATGTAGACTGTGCTTATGCCAAGGAGAAGGGAGTAGTCGTAGAGAACACTCCAGGCCAGAACTCGAATGCTGTAGCCGAACTTGTATTCGGTTTGTTGGTTTATGCTGTTCGTAATTTCTACAACGGCAAGTCGGGCTCTGAGCTTTTGGGCAAGAAGCTTGGTATCCTTGCTTTCGGCAATGTAGGCCGTAATGTGGCTCGCATCGCAAAGGGCTTCGGTATGGAAGTTTCTGCTTACGATGCTTTCTGTCCGAAGGAAGCTATTGAGGCTGCCGGTGTTACTGCAGTTGATTCGCAGGACGCTCTCTTCGAGAATTGTGATGTGGTTTCGCTCCATATTCCCGCTACTCCTCAGACCAAGCAGAGCATCAATGCCGCTCTTGTCGGTAAGATGAAGAAGAATGCTATCCTCGTTAACACAGCACGCAAGGAAGTAATCAATGAGCCAGAGCTGCTCAAGCTTATGGAAGAGCGCACCGATATCAAGTACGTTACCGATATTATGCCTGATGCAGATGCTGAGTTCCGCAAATTTGAAGGTCGCTACTTCTCTACACCTAAGAAGATGGGGGCACAGACAGCCGAGGCCAACATCAATGCAGGTATTGCTGCTGCTAAGCAGATAAATGCTTTCTTCAGTGAGGGATGCACTAAGTATCAAGTAAACAAGTAACGATTAAATTTTATGGCTACAATAAAACCCTTTAAAGGACTGCGCCCACCGCACGATTTGGTGGAGCGTGTAGAGTCACGACCTTACGATGTCCTCAACTCGGAAGAAGCCCGTGCTGAAGCAGGCGACAACGAGATGAGTCTTTATCATATCATCAAACCCGAGATTGACTTCGAGCCTGGCGCCAGCGAGTACGACCCTCGTGTCTACAAGCAGGCTGCCGACAATTTCCGTAAATTTCAGGAGAAAGGTTGGCTTGTACAGGACGACAAGGAGCAGTATTACATCTACGCCCAGACAATGAATGGCAAGACACAGTACGGTCTCGTTGTAGGAGCCTTCGTCAATGACTATATGAACGGTGTAATCAAGAAGCACGAACTTACCCGTCGCGACAAAGAGGAAGACCGCATGAAGCATGTACGCGTATGTGATGCCAATATCGAGCCTGTATTCTTTGCCTATCCCGACAACAGCGTACTCGACGAACTCATCAACCGCTATGCCGCAACTGCACCTGTTTATGATTTCATAGCACCTATTGACGGTTTCCGCCATCAGTTCTGGACAATTTCCGATGATAAGGACATTGCTACCATCACAGAAGAGTTCCGCAAGATGCCAGCCCTCTACATAGCCGACGGCCATCATCGTAGTGCAGCGGCAGCCCTTGTAGGCGCCGAGAAGGCTAAGCAGAATCCGCAGCATGTAGGCAATGAAGAGTACAACTACTTCATGGCTGTATGCTTCCAGGCTTCGCAGCTTACAATCCTCGACTACAACCGCGTAGTAAAGGATTTAAACGGAATGTCGTCGGAGGAGTTCTTGAAGGCATTGGAGGCTGACTTCATCGTTAAGTGTGAGGGCGCTGACGAATACAAGCCACAGCATCTGCATGAGTTCTCGCTATATCTTGACGGCAAGTGGTACAGTCTTGAGGCCAAGGAAGGAACATACGACGGAACAGACCCAATCGGAGTGCTCGATGTAGATATCTCAAGCCGACTGATTCTTGACAAGTTACTTGGCATAACCGATTTGCGTTCGGACAAGCGTATCGATTTTGTCGGTGGTCTTCGCGGACTCGGCGAATTGAAGCGACGTGTGGATAGTGGCGAAATGCGTGTGGCATTGGCTCTCTATCCCGTCACAATGCAGCAGATTATGGACATAGCCGACAGCGGCAAGATTATGCCTCCTAAGGCTACATGGTTTGAGCCGAAACTACGCTCAGGGCTTGTTATTCACAAACTTGATTAATAAATTATTTTTATAATTGATAATTTTGTAATGGATAATTATGACTGCCGTTATTTGTTTGGTATATCATAATTATCCATTATCTTTTTCCCCATTTGTCGTTTATTTGTCTTACCTTTGCATATTATATTATTTACTGAACAACAAGCAAATGGAGCTGATAGACGAATATTTGACAATAACAGACAGCCCGGCAGAGGGCTTTTACAGTGAGAAGCGAAGCAAGTTTCTCGCCTTTGCCTTTCATGTCACCACCGAAGAAGAGGTGAAAAACATTGTTGCCGAACATCGCAAGAAGTATTACGATGCCCGCCATGTATGTTGGGCATACACCCTTGGAGCCGACCATTCGCAATTTCGTGCCAATGACGATGGCGAACCGAGCAGCACTGCCGGCAAACCGATACTCGGACAGATTACCAAAAACGACCTTACAGATATCCTCATCATCGTTGTGAGATATTATGGAGGAGTGAATCTTGGCACAAGCGGACTCATCGTAGCCTATCGCACAGCCGCTGCCGAGGCTATAGCCGCTGCCGAGATAGTGAAGCTCTACAAGGAAGAGGAGGTAGTCTACGACTTTCCTTATATAATGATGAACGACGTGATGAAGATAATCAAGGAGATGTCGCCCCGCATTGTAGGTCAGACTTACGACAACACCTGCGAGATTCGATTGTCGATAAGGGCATCGGAGGCTCCGATACTGAAAGAAAAATTAGAGAAATTGTCGTTCAAGGACGACTGAACCCAAGATCCATAGTCATTGTATCCTGCTTCTGCCCAAAATAATCTGGACAATCTGTTGGCACCTCGTGTCACTGGTGTTTCTCCATCCGATGCCTATATCGGTTTGAGCAGAATGGCTGATGGGGAAATCAGACATTACAATTATGGTGAACATCCTGGGGAGTATAGGCCTCTTTATCTGTCGAGCCGTGATAAAATAAAGCATATGCCATGCGCACAGATGGAGGACTCGGCCGATTGCTGTTCTTTTGGTGCAATACCACCCCTTTGCCCGAATTGCCTACCGCCAATGGTGTGTGGGACATTGTTGCTACAATCGCCAGGTGGCCCCTCTACTGACGGCTCATCCCGACAATGCGCAACGTAAGGTAATGCGCATAGGCTATACACCCAACGATTCCTTGCTTAATGATGTGGATGGAGCCTTATGGAATTTCCCTGCTACACGCAATGGAGAGATTGGTGTGCGTGTCAAGATGGCCGAATCGTCCAAGCCTATTCAGCTTATATTAAACGACCGTTGGTTTAATCCTACCGACAGTGTGTCCGCTGCCGAAGGATTATATGTTATTTCCATCAGTCGCAAGAATCTTGGCATCAAGGATAATCGCTGGCATGACATAGTGGTGAAATGGGAAGAAAACAAGAACGCATCTGTTTCCTGACTTCGTCACTCAAAAATGTCCATTTTGTAATTGGTTGATAAACAATATTTTGTATCTTTGCATACCCTTATTTTGGGGTACGCAAAAGGTTTTTTAACAATGTTTGTCAAAAGAAAGAAGAATCGGTCTGGAACAACAAGTGTTGTTGTTGCAGAGAAAACAAAGGGCATTTACAAAGAGTTGATTACTATTGGTGTGGCCAAAGATTCAAACGAAATAGACAGTCTCGTAAATGTAGGTCATGAATGGATTTCAAAAGAAGAATCTCGGCGCCATCCACAACTCGATTTATATGGTGAGGAGCGTGAGGCGTGTGACCGTGAGCGTGAAGAAGTCCGCCGCGTTC
>OIWK01003537.1_pt1 | contig 10755 bp, 7 predicted proteins | sample 1587401 | NCBI WGS metagenome assembly OIWK01 (sample SAMEA3888911, study PRJEB22519) | human gut metagenome | biome: human gut; feature: human-associated habitat; material: faeces | place: Denmark | collected 2009
GGAATTCGCTCAGGTCACCCCGCGTCAGCTCCTCGGTCGGCGTGTAGTACTGGATGTAGCCGGTCTGCGCATCATACGAGAGACGGCCCGCCAGCTGCGTCTGCATCGTGTCCGCGTCCATATCCAGCAGCGCGGCTGCCAGTGCCATGGAATACGCCTTGTCCACATAGCTTTTGTAAACCGTATCCCTTCCCTTATCCGGGAGCGAGATCGTATCCGGCAGCGTGAGATCCAGCGTCGGTTCCATGCCCGTGGTCGCCAGCATCAGCTTGCTCTGCGCGCCACAGGCACTCAGCGCCAGCAGCAGCGTCAGCACCGCCAGCAGCAGGCAGAGTCGTTTTCTTCGCGTCATATTCGGTCGCTCCTTTCCAGATTTTCAGATGTTTTCCAACGCGCTTCCAAACTCAGGATACCCATTTCCCAGATATTTGTCAAGTAAACGAAGTGTAAAAAACACAGGAGACGTCTTCCGTCTCCTGCGTGGGGGTTCACTTTTCCGGCACGATCTCGATCCAGTACCCGTCGGGGTCCTCGATGAAGTAGATGCCCATGCCGGGATTTTCAAAACAGATGCAGCCCATGGCCGCGTGCTTTGCGTGCGCGGCGTCCATGTCCGGCACGGAAAACGCAAGGTGGAACTCCCCCTCGCCGAGGTCATACGGCTGCGTGCGGTCACGCAGGCCGGTCAGCTCGAGCTGAAACGGCGAGTGCCCGTCGCCCAGAAACACGAGCCGGAACGAACCGTCGGCCGCATCCTTCGTGCGCACAGGCTCCAGCCCGAGCGCGTCATGGTAAAACTGCACGCTTCGCTCGAGATCGAGGACATTGAAATTAAAGTGATTGAAGGTAAACATACTGCGCCTCCCAAATGTATTCTGTCTGTCCCAAGTATAGCGGCTGCGGGGCGTGTTGTCAAAACAAGGCCGCAAAAAACAGTTGGAATTTCATGCCGGGCACGGTATAATGATGGTGCTAGACTGGGATATTGGAGGCGCGCCATGGATAAGACAGGACGCGCGCCCGGCTCCCCCATGGAGCCGGAGCTGCAGGAATTTCATACCGGCGCGGCCGTGCACGCTTACCGCACGTTCGGCTGCCACGCGCTCCCCGGCGCGGCGGGGCACCGCTTTGCCGTCTGGGCTCCTCATGCTCAGGCCGTCGCCGTAATGGGCGACTTCAACGGCTGGGACACGGCGGCAACGCCGATGGACCGTCTGCCGGACGGCACGTGGGTGCAGACCGTGAACAGTCTGCGCGACGGGGCGCTCTATAAATACGCCGTCACCGGCGCCGACGGCCAGACGGTACTCAAGGCCGACCCATTCGCCGCGCACTGCGAGACCGGGCCCGCGACCGCATCCAAAGTCTGGGCAATCGAGGGCTACGTCTGGCACGACCGGAGCTATCTGCGCCGCCGCGCCGCGCGCGACGTGTACCGCGCGCCGATGAGCATTTACGAGGTGCACCTCGGCTCCTGGCGCCGGCCGGAGACCGGCCTGCCGTGGTACCGCTCGATCGCAGACGAGCTGGCGGACTACTGCCGGACGATGCACTACACGCACGTGGAGCTGCTGCCCGTGACGGAATACCCCTACGAGGGCTCCTGGGGCTATCAGGCAACTGGCTACTATGCCGCTACCAGCCGTTTTGGTACTCCTGATGATTTGCGTTATTTGATTGACAAGGCTCATCAGGCAGGCATCGGTATTATTATGGACTGGGTACCAGGTCATTTCTGTAAGGATGATCATGGTCTGAGAGATTTTGATGGCCGGAATCTGTATGAATCCGACAATCCTCAGAGAGCAGATAATGCTGGCTGGGGTACCACCAATTTTGATTATGGCCGTACCGAGGTACAGAGCTTTTTGATTTCCAATGCTATTTTCTGGATGGATCAGTATCATATTGATGGTCTTCGCATTGATGCTGTGGCCAATATGCTGTATCTGGATTATGGCAGAAAGAATGGCGAGTGGCAGCCTAATAAGCATGGCGGCAACGGCAATCTGGAGGCTATAGATTTCCTCCACAAGCTGAATGAAACCGTGTTTAGAGAGTATCCACAGGCTTTGATGATTGCTGAGGAGTCCACCTCCTGGCCAAATATTTCCAAGCCTGTTTATATGGGTGGCATGGGCTTTAACTTCAAGTGGAATATGGGCTGGATGAATGATATCCTGAGATATTGCAGTCTGGATCCTATCTACCGCAAGTGGCATCATGACAAGATTACCTTCTCCATGATGTATGCCTTTAGTGAGAATTTTGTGCTGCCTCTTTCCCATGATGAGGTAGTTCATGGCAAGTGCTCCCTGATTAACAAAATGCCAGGTGATTATTGGCAGAAATTTGCTGGCCTCCGTGGTTTCTTTGGTTATTGGATGGCTCATCCAGGCAAGAAACTGCTGTTCCAGGGCGGTGAATTTGGTCAGTTTATTGAGTGGAAGTGGAATGACAGTCTGGATTGGCATCTCCCTGAAAAGTATGAGATGCACACCAAGATGCTGGCCTATTCCAAGGCTCTGAATAAGTTCTATGTAGACCACAAGGAATTCTGGCAGATTGACTTTGACTGGGGTGGCTTTGAGTGGATTGATTGCGATAATGCCGAGGACAGCGTGATTTCCTTTATTCGTCGGGCTGACAATGGTGATTTCGTCATTGCCATCTCCAACTTTACGCCGGCAGTTCGTCATGGCGCCCGCTTTGGTGTACCAGAGGCTGGTATCTATGAGGAAGTATTTAACAGTGATGCTGCCGAATTTGGCGGCTCCAATGTTATTAACGAAAATGATATTCCATCACAGGATGTGCCTTGGAATAACAAGTCCTATTCTATTCAGATAACAGTACCTCCATTGGCAACTGTCTATATTCAGTTAAAAAAGGAGCGTCCCCTAAAAGGCAAGACTGTATCTGAAAAGCAGGAAATTGTAGAGGCAGAGGTTGTGGAACCAAAGGCTGAGGAGAAGAAAAAAACAACTCGGACTAGAAAGACCACAGCTAAAAAGACTGCTGAGGAGAAGAAGCCAGCAGAGAAAAAAGCAGTAGCGAAAAAGCCAGCTGCTAAGAAAACTGCCACCAAAACTACAGCAAAAACAGCTATTAAAAAGACAACTGCCAAGACAGCTGCCAAAGCTGTGCCTGCGGTTACTGAGGGAGAGACCAAGCCAAAGCGCCGTGGTCGTCCACCTAAGAAAAAGCCAGAGGCATAAGCGTAGTAGCGTTTTACTAAAAGGGGTTATAGGTATGGTGCAAGGGCACTAGAAAGAAGGTTTATGATGAAGGTATTGTATGTAGCTTCAGAGGCTGTTCCATTTATCAAGACAGGAGGATTGGCAGATGTTGCTGGTTCCCTGCCGAAAGAGCTGGCAAAGATGGGGGTTGATGCCAGAGTAATCCTGCCAAAGTATAGCAAGATTGCTGAGGAATATAAAGCCCAAATGACACATGTAGGACATATTTTTGTACCTGTGTCCTGGCGTCACAAATATGCTGGCGTGGATATGCTGAAGCAGGATGGAGTTACCTATTATTTTGTAGATAACGAGGATTATTTCAAGCGGGATGGCCTCTATGGCTATGGCGACGACGCGGAGAGATTTTCCTTCTTCTCCCGTGCGGTACTGAACCTTCTGCCTTTACTGGATTTCTTCCCAGATGTAATCAATTCCAATGATTGGCATGCTGCTCTGGTTAATGTTCTGCTGAAGTTAGAGCATCAGGGGGATGAAAGATATGAGAATATTAAGACAGTATTCTCCATTCATAACCTGAAATATCAGGGTGTCTTTGACAAGAATGTTATGGATGATGTACTGGGCCTGGATTGGAAGTATTTCAATAATGGCGATTTGGAGTTTAACGATTCTGTTAACTTCATGAAGGGCGGCATTGTCTATGCTGACGTGGTTGCCACAGTTAGCCGTACTTACGCCCAGGAAATTCAGTATCCATATTTTGGTGAGCAGCTGGATGGCCTGCTGAGAACCCGGGGAGACAAAATAGCTGGTATCGTTAATGGTATTGACTATGATGTTTACAACCCAGAGACTGACAAGAATCTCTTTGTCAACTACGGGCCTAATACCTTAGCCATGAAGAATGAGAACAAGGTTAAGCTGCAGGAACAGCTGGGATTGCCAGTGAATAGAAACATTCCTATGATTGGCTTGGTTTCCCGTCTGGTAGCAGCCAAGGGCTTGGATTTGATTGTCCGGGTTATGGATGAGCTGTTACAGGCTGAGGAGTGTCAGTTTGTACTGCTGGGCACTGGTGACAAGCAGTATGAGGATTGGTTCCGGGGCTTGCAGTGGCGTTTGCCTCAGAAGGTTTCTGCCAATATTCGCTTCTCCAATGAGCTGGCTCAGAGAATCTACGCAGGTGCAGATATGTTCCTGATGCCATCTGAGTATGAGCCTTGCGGCTTGGGACAGCTGATTGCCCTCCGCTATGGTACTGTGCCTATTGTCCGGGCTACTGGCGGTTTGAAGGATACTGTAACCTCCTTTAATAAGTACACTGGTCAGGGTAATGGTTATAGCTTCAACAATATCAATGCCCATGATATGCTCTTTACCATGAAGACTGCTTTGGCAGATTTCAGAGATCCTAATATCTGGCAGCATGTGGTGAAGAATGCTATTGCTAGTGACTTTAGCTGGCATAAATCTGCTCAGGAATACATGAATTTGTATAATAGCCTGATTCCAGAGAAGCCTGCTGAATAATCTTAATATGGAATGAATTGAAAAGGGGCTGTTGCTTGATGATTTTTATCAGGCGACAGCCTTTTTGTATATTTTTTTTGCATAAAGTTTTTTAAATAGTGGCTTTTTTTTTGCCCTGTTTTGTACTATAATTAAAAGTTGAATGAAATTCATTTTCGGAACGATAAGGATGAAATTTTCTCCTTGAAATGGCTGGAGACGGAGGCTGATATGTATCCTATAAATATATGTATGAAGGGCTGTCAAGCGGCTATATTTGGGGGGGGAGCTGTGGCTCTCAGGAAGCTTGGTCGGCTGTTGGCGGAGGGGGCCAAGGTGGTTCTGGTGGCTCCTGAGCTGGTGCCGGAGCTGCAGGCTTTAGTGGAAAGCCTGCCAGAGGAGAGACTGGTGTGGCATCAGATGACTCATAGGGACTTTGACTGGGAAGCCAGTGACTTCCGTTTGGTATTTGCGGCTACAGATAGCCGGGAGGCAAATCATGAGATTGGCCAGATGGCTCATGGTCATGGGGCATTGGTAAATGATGTTACGGCCCCAGAGGAATGTGACTTTCAGGTGCCAGCTCGTATATGTCGGGGGCAATTGGAGCTAACCGCCTCTACAGGTGGTGCTAGTCCGGCTTTTGCCAGACTGCTGCGGCAGGATCTGGAAACCCGCTACCATGAGGGCTTTGGCCAGTTCTTGGATTGGCTGGGGGAGATGCGGCAGGAGCTGTGGCGCAGGGAACCGGATACGGTGAAGCGGCAGGGGTTGTGGCGTCAGGTTATGACACCGGAGATTTTTAACTATATTCTTGATGTGAGATTGGAACAGGCAAAGGATGAAATCAGAAGAAAGATTGGTTGTGCTGGGGCTGAATCATCGGACAGCTCCTGTGGAGATTCGCGAAAAATTTAGTATAGACAAAGATAGACTGCAGATGGTGTTGGCCAATACGGATCAGATTGCGGGCCTAAAGGAAGCAGTGGTGCTGTCTACCTGCAACCGCAGCGAGATATATGCTGTGGTGGAGCTGGAGGAAGATATTGCTCCTGTGGTGGCTCTGTGGCAGGAGCTGGTAGATATTCCTATGGATAGGGAGTTCCGTCAGCAGTATACCTATGAGTTCTGGGGAAAGCAGTGTATTGAGCATCTTCTGTTGGTGGCTGCCAGTCTGGACTCTCTGGTTATTGGGGAGGGGCAGATATTGAGCCAGGTGAAGCATGCCTATGCAGCCGCCCTGGAGAATGGTGCTACTGATACCATGCTGAACCTTTTGTTCCATCGGGCTATTGCTACTGGCAAAAGGGTGCGGACAGAAACCCGAATCGCCTATAGTGCTGTATCTGTCAGCTATGCGGCAGTGGAGCTGGCCAAGAATATTCTAGGAGGCTTGGATGGCTGCCGGGTACTGTTATTTGGTGCTGGCAAAATGGCAGAGTTGACAGCTACCCATTTGCTAAGCCAGGGTGCTCCAAAGCTTTTTGTGGCCAACCATCATATTGAGCGGGCCTTGTCTCTGGCAGAGAGATTTCAGGGACAGGCGGTGCCTTGGACAGAGGTATATGAAATGATGGGGGATATGGATATTATTATTACCTCCACTGGTGCCCCTCATTATGTTATTCGGCCTAGAGAAATGGCCAAGGCTATGGCTGGCCGTAGACAGCAGAATGATATTAATGGAGTTAAGGCAAGGCCTTTGATTCTGATAGATATAGCGGTGCCTCGGGATGTGGATCCAGAGGTGGGACAGCTGGCAGGGGTTGACCTGTTCAATATTGATGATCTGGAATCCGTGGTGGATGAGAATCTACAGCAGAGACAGCAGGAGGCTGTGGCGGCTCGTGAGATTGTAGAGGAGGAGGTTCATAACCTGCTGGATAGATACCAGTATCTGGGGATGCAGCCAGTTATGAGCAGACTTAGGGACAAGGCGGAGCTGATTCGCAGGACAGAGCTAAAGCGGGCTATGCGGAAGCTTCATGATCTGCCTGAGGAAGATGTACGGATTGTAGAGAATATGACCAAGATGCTGGTGCGGAAGCTGCTGAGGGAACCTATGAGCAGCCTTCACGATGCCATTGGCACACAGCAGGAGCAGGAGCTAAAGGGTGCTATGGAAAACCTGTTTCAACTGGAAAGTATGGGAAATGAGGTGGATGCAGATGCATAAGCAAAAGCTGGTGGTAGGTACTAGAAGCAGTCAGTTGGCTTTGTGGCAGGCGGATTTTGTTATTGGGGAGCTAGCGAAAAAATACCCTGAGCTGGTGGTGGAAAAAAGATTAATGACCACCAAGGGAGATAAGATTCTCAATGCTCCTTTAGCCAAGATTGGTGGCAAGGGCCTTTTTACCAAGGAGCTGGAAACAGCTATGCTGGAGGGCGAGATTGATATTGCGGTGCACAGCCTGAAGGATATGCCGGTAGTGGTACCGGAGGGGCTGGTGATTACAGCTATTACCCAGAGAGCAGATCCTGGGGATGCCTTTGTCAGCTCTAAGTATGAAAGCTTTCAGCAGCTGCCGGCAGGGGCCAAGGTGGGTACCTCCAGCCTGCGGCGGAAGGCACAGCTTCTCCATGCCAGACCAGATTTGCAGATTGAGGATTTGCGAGGCAATGTAAATACCCGCCTGCGGAAAATGGAGGAGGAAAATTTTGACGGCATTATTTTGGCCTGTGCCGGACTGAAAAGACTGGGCTTTGGGGACAAAATCCGTCAGGTACTGCCTCGTACCATGTGTCTCCCTGCTGTTGGCCAGGGAGCCTTGGCGATTGAATGTCGTCAGGCTGATAAGGAAACAAGGGAGCTGTTAGAGTTCCTGAATGATAAATGTACCAGATTGTGTACAGAGGCTGAGCGGGGGTTCCTGGCTACCGTTGAAGGTGGCTGTCAGGTGCCTGTAGGAGTCCATGCTGTATCAGCAGAGGCTGGTATCCGGGTGGAGGCTGTGATAGCCTCTCTGGATGGCAGTACCCTGTTGCGGGATGTTCAGGAGGCCGAGGTAAAGAATGCTCAGGAGGCTAGAGCTGTTGGTGTTAATCTGGCAGAAAAACTGTTGGCTAGAGGCGGCAGAGAGATTCTGCGGTCTATCGGGATAGAAGTATAAATTATAGGAGGATGGATTGGACTATGAATGGTAAGGTATATCTGATAGGGGCTGGACCAGGGGACTACAAGCTATTGACCTTGAAGGCCTGTGGTTGTCTTGGTAATGCTGATGTGGTGGTATATGATCGTCTGGCTGATGACAGAATATTGGGCTATGCACCAGAGGGGGCAGAGCTTATCTATGTAGGCAAGGCTTCCAGCCAGCATACTATGCCCCAGGAAAAAATCAATCGGCTTTTGGTGGATTTGGCCAAGGAAGGCAAGACTGTAGTTCGCCTCAAAGGTGGGGATCCCTTTGTTTTCGGCCGTGGCGGGGAGGAAGCTTTACTGTTAAAGGAAAATAATATTTCCTTTGAGATTGTGCCGGGCATCACCTCTGCCATTGCAGTGCCTGCTTATGCCGGGATTCCTGTTACCCATAGAGGGGTGGCGGCTTCCTTTGCGGTGGTAACTGGTCATGAAGATCCTACCAAGGCGGATTCAGATATTAATTGGCCTCAGCTGGCAACAGCTACGGATACTTTGGTATTCCTGATGGGTGTGGCTAATTTGCCTAAGATTACCGCCAAGCTAATGGAAAACGGCCGCAGCGGAGATACTCCTGTGGCTATTATCCGTTGGGGCACCAAGGCTCAGCAGCAGGTATGGACCTCTACTGTGGCTGAGGCAGCAGAGATGGCCAAAAGGGAGAATATTAAGCCACCATGTATCTTCCTGGTAGGCAATGTGGTGAACCTCCGTGAACAGCTGGCTTGGTTTGATGGGGCCGAGAAGCCTTTGCAGGGAAAGCGGATTCTGGTAACTCGTGCCAGAGCACAGGCTTCTCAGCTGACCACAGGCTTGGAGGAGCTGGGGGCTGAATGCTTCGAGGCTCCTGCTATCAAGATTGTACCTCCTGATGACAAGGGCAAGGCTCTGGATGAGGCTATTGGTCATTTGGCTGATTATGACTGGGCTATCTTTACCTCTGTTAATGGAGTGGAGTATTTCTTCCGTAGCTTACAGCAGGCTGGACTGGATACCCGCAGTCTGGGGGGGATTTCCATCTGTGCTATTGGCAGCAGTACGGCAGAGGCACTGCAGAGCTATGGTATTATGGCTGATGTGGTGCCAGCGGATTACACCGCTGAGGGGGTTTTAGCCGCTCTCTATGGCAAGTTGAAGTCTGGAGATAAGGTGCTTCTGCCAAGGGCGGCTGTTGCTCGCAATGTACTGCCAGAGGAGCTGTCCCAGCAGGGGATTGATGTAACAGTGGTGCCTGCCTACAAGACAGAGGCCGGGGATGCTGACAAGTATCTAGTAACCAAGATGCTGTCTGATGGTGAGCTGGATATGGTGACCTTTACCAGCTCCTCTACGGTAAAAAATATTGTGAAACTGCTGGGAGACCAGGCTGTTGATTTGCTAAAGAATGCTAAGATTGCTGCCATTGGGCCTATTACTGCGGAAACCTGCCGTCAGCAGGGCTTGCAGGTGGATGTTCAGGCAGAGGAATATACTATTGCTGGTTTGATAAAAGCTATAAAGGAGGCTTTTTAATCATGGAAAATTCATTTGAGCAGAAACTGCGTCCTCGTCGCATGAGAATCAATGAAAATGTGCGGGCTATGGTGCGGGAAACCAATATTTCTGTTAAGGATTTTGTTTATCCTATCTTTGTGGTACCAGGGGAAAATATCAAGGAAGAAATTCCAAGTATGCCAGGCTGCTATCATTTGTCTGTGGACAAGGCAGTGGAGCTGGCAAGAGAGATTTCTGCCCTGGGGATTCCCAGCGTAGAGGTTTTTGGCCTGCCTGAGTACAAGGATGCCATTGGTTCCAGCGCCTGGGATATGACCTCTCCTGTGCAGCGTGCCATTCAGGCTATCAAGGCCAAGGTACCTGAGCTGGTAATTGTGGGAGATGTGTGCCTGTGCCAGTATACAGACCATGGTCATTGCGGTGAGCTGTGCGGTCATTATGTGGACAATGATGCTACCTTGAAGCATTTGCAGAAGGTAGCTGTCAGCCAGGCTGAGGCCGGGGCAGATATGATTGCTCCTTCTGATATGATGGATGGCCGGGTGGCTGCCATTCGTCAGGCTTTGGATGATAAGGGCTTTATTAACACCTCTATTATGTCCTATGCGGTAAAATACGCTTCTGGCTACTATGGTCCTTTCCGGGATGCAGCAGATTCTGCCCCAAAGTTTGGGGATCGTCGGGCTTATCAGATGGATCCTGCCAATAGCCGTGAGGCTATGAAGGAAGTTGAGCTGGATCTGGCTGAGGGTGCAGATATTATTATGGTAAAGCCAGCGCTGGCTTATCTGGATGTGGTGCGCCAGGTGCGGGATTCCATTAACCGTCCTGTGGCTGTATATAATGTTAGCGGTGAATATGCTATGGTAAAGGCTGCTGCAGCTAATGGCTGGATTGATGAAAAGCGGATTGTGCTGGAGACTTTGACCAGCATGAAGCGGGCAGGAGCAGATATTATTATTACCTATCATGCTATTGATGCTGCCAAGTGGCTCAAGGGCTGATTCGCTGGTGTGGTTTCAGGTATTATAGGGAATCCGAGGAGGAAAATTTGCATGTTGAATCTTGAAAAATCCGCGGCGGCTTTTGCTGAGGCCAAAAAGCTGATGCCAGGTGGCGTTAATAGTCCGGTTCGTTCCTATAGAAGTGTGGACTGCAACCCGCCTTTTATTGCTAGAGCAGAGGGCAGTCATATCTATGATATTGATGGCAATGATTATATTGATTATGTAGGCTCCTGGGGGCCTATGGTGGTGGGCCATGCTCATCCCCAGGTGGTAAAGGCTCTGCAGGAGGCTGCTACCAGAGGTACCAGCTATGGTGCACCTACCTTGATTGAGTCCCAACTGGCCAAGAAGGTTATGGAGGTTTATCCATCTATTGAGGTTATCCGCATGATAAACTCTGGTA
>OIWK01003540.1_pt1 | contig 10748 bp, 14 predicted proteins | sample 1587401 | NCBI WGS metagenome assembly OIWK01 (sample SAMEA3888911, study PRJEB22519) | human gut metagenome | biome: human gut; feature: human-associated habitat; material: faeces | place: Denmark | collected 2009
CCACACGCTCCCTGGCACATTGGCGCGACTGAAGACGCGACTGAAGGCTTGGAAGGCCGATGGCTACCAGAGCGTGGTGAGCGGCAAGCTGGGCAACTCTTCAGCGCTGAAGATAACCGGTGACTTTCTGAAACTGATTGTGGCTTTGAAGCGTAGCAAGGTGCCGGTGTACACCGACGCGCAGCTGTTTGAGAAGGCAAACGAGATAGCCGAGGAAAGAGGCTGGAAGCCGATAAGAAGCCTAAGCGGTATGAAGAAATGGCTGAACAGCCCGTCGGTTGAGCCTTTATGGTATGACGCCGTATATGGCGAGCAGGCAGCCCGTCAGCGTTACGGCAGAAAGCACAAGACTGCACTTCCGACACGCAGGGACACGCTATGGTATGGTGACGGCACGAAGCTGAACCTTTACTATAGGGACGAGCAGGGCAAGGTGCGGACGACCCAGGTGTATGAAGTGATCGACGCAATGAGCGAGGTGCTTCTGGGCTACTGCATCAGCGACACAGAGGACTATGAGGCCCAATACCACGCCTACCGCATGGCAATCCAGAAGAGCGGACACAAGCCTTATGAGATTGTTTATGACAATCAGGGCGGGCACAAGAAGCTTGACTCAGACGGCTTTATCGGGAAGATTTGCCGCGTACACAGACCGACACAGCCCTACAACGGCGAGTCGAAGACGATAGAGAGCGTGTTCGGACGGTTTCAGGCTCAGGTGCTGCACAAGGACTGGCGCTTCACGGGTCAGAACGTGACGGCGAAGAAGGCGTCGAGCAGGCCGAACGTGGAGTTTATCGAGGCAAACAAGGACAGTCTGTACACTCTGGAGGAGCTGAAAGATGCCTATGCCGCAGCCCGTAAGGAATGGAACGAGGGTGTGCACCCTGCGACGGGCGAGCGTAGGATAGACATGTATGAGAAGAGCGTGAACGAGGAGACCCAGGAAGTGACGCTGCACGACATGGTGGACATGTTCTGGGTGTTTACGAAACGCATGGCGACGTTCACGGACCAGGGCCTGCAGGTGACGGTGAAGGGCGAGAAGCGGCAGTACGAAGTGTGCTCTTCGCCCGGCGTACCCGACCACGAGTGGCGAAGGAAACACACCTACGAACGTTTCATCGTGGCTTACGACCCTTACGACTTTGCAAGCATCAGACTCTATACAAAAGGCACAGACGGTTCGCTGCGCTTTGAGCGGACGGCAGAACCCTACATACTGATACACCGCGCCCTGCAAGACCAGCAGGGGACGGACGATGCGAAGTTTATCCGCCAGGAGCAGGAAGCCAACCTTCAGGACCGCATAGAGCGGACGGTAGCCGGCCGGACGATAGCCGCCAAGCATGGCACGGACGCGGAGCAGCAGGGTCTGCACAGTCCGAAGCTGAAGGGCACGACGGCAGCCGTGCAGCGGCAGATAGACCACCGAATGGAGCGTTACTCGCAGCCTCCTGAGCAGTACCAGCTGGGAAGACACACGAAATCGCTGAGCCTTGACGACTGGCTGGACGTGATGGAGTGCGGTGATGATGGCGACACGCCGAGAATACCGCTTCCGATGGAGAAGAAGATTGCATCAAAACTGTAGAATCAATAAAAACAAACGATATGAACGAGAAACAGAAAGAACAGATACGCGAGGCCCTGCGCCTCTATGTGATGAAATATCCGAGCCAAAACAAGGCAGCAGCCAGTTTGGACGGTACGAGTGCGGGCACGGTAAGCTCGGTGCTGAGCGGTAAGTGGGAGAACATCAGCGACGACATGTGGCGAAAGATAGCCTCGCAGGTGGGAACCGCCACCCCTGGTGCCTGGCAGATGGTGGAAACCACGGCAGCAAAGGAGATGGCCTATGCGATGACTGATGCCCAGGAATGGAAGAACGTGACCTGGGTGGTGGGCGAAGCCGGATGCGGCAAGACCACGGCAGCGCGGCTTTACGAGCGTGAGCACAGCGGTGCCTACTACGTTCTGTGCTCGGAAGACATGAAGCGCAGCGACTTTATCCGCGACATTGCGAAGAAGATAGGCTTGAGGACTGACGGCATGACGATAAGAGACATGCTTGACGCGATCATCGGCGCGCTGATACAGACGGAGAACCCGGTGCTGCTGTTCGATGAAGCTGACAAGCTGACGGAAAGGGTGTTCCACTACTTCATAGACCTGTATAACAGGCTTGAGGACAAATGCGGCATCGTGTTTTTCTCGACCTCTTATATCAAGCGCAGGATGAAGATGGGACTGCGTTATGACAAGAAAGGCTATAACGAGATACACTCCAGGATAGGACGCAAGTTCTTCGAGCTGGAGCAGACAAGTCCGAACGACGTTTATGCGATCTGCGTGGCTAACGGACTGACCGACCGCAAGAAGATAGCTGAGGTGGTGAAGGACGCTGAGCAGTATGACTTCGACCTGCGGAGGGTGAAGAAAGGTGTACACAGAGTGAAGCAGATGGACGCTTGAACGGTGTTCAAATAACATTCAAACGATATGAAAAGAGCGATAAGCGTGAGCGAGCTGCTTGCGATGAAGAAGCAGACCTACAAATTGAGCGACGAGTGGCGCGAGGCTTTCGGCGAGCCTGAGCGGAACGGAGTGTGGTTCGTGTGGGGTCGAAGCGGAAGCGGCAAGACGAGTTTCGTGCTGAAGCTGTGCAAGGAACTATGCCGATTCGGGCGAGTGGCTTATGACAGTCTGGAGGAAGGTTCGAGTCTGACGATGAAGAACGCCTTTATACGAGCCGGGATGCAGGACGTGGCGCGCCGAATGGTGCTGCTGGATGCCGAGAGCATGGAGGACCTTGACAAGCGACTGTCTAAAAGGAAAAGCCCCGACACGGTGGTGATAGACTCCTACCAGTATACGGGCATGAGCTTTGAGGACTATCGGGCTTTCAAGGCCCGGCATCCCAACAAGCTGCTCGTCATCATCAGCCAGGCCGAGGGCACACGCCCGAAGGGGCGTACAGCGGTGAGCGTGATGTTTGATGCCTCGCTGAAGATATGGGTGGAGGGATATAGAGCCATATCGAAGGGGCGATATTTCGGTGACAAGGGCTACTACACCATCTGGGCGGAGCGAGCTGAAGAATATTGGGCTAAGGATTAGCCCGATTTTCGGCGGCACTCGGCAAAACCAAACGAGTTTGGCTTTGCACTCGCTTGCACGAAAATTGGACCAATAACGACAAGAAGCAATGAGTAAGGACATGAACGACTACCGGCAGGGTGACACGATATACATCCTGCTGAAGAAGAGCCAGGCGGAGAGCGTGATGAACGAATGGCTGGAGGGTAACTGGCAATGTGACCTGACGGTACACCGCAGCCAGAAGAACAAAGGGTGTGTGGTGCTGGAAACTACCGACCTGATGTTTGCGGCACGGATTATCCAGTGGCACACTTATGAGAAAGTAACTTTTAAAGGTAAAAAGGTAAAAAAGTAAAAAGGTAAAAAAGTATGAGCAGTAAGCATCGAATGATATGGCTGACGCCACCAGTTTACGGCAGCAAGGAAGAACGGATAGAGAGCCGAGGATATATTTGCGAATACTGTCATGGTCAGGGCGGTTTTTTAGGCGACCGGAGCAGCCCGAACGACAGCGAATGGAAAATCTGCCCCGTGTGTGAGGGCAGCGGCAAGATGGACGCCGAAGTGACCATCAAGTGGAAAGCAAATAAAGTGAAGAGTGAAAAGTGAAAAATAAAAGTGAAAAGTGAAAAATAAAAGTGAAAAGTGAAAAATAAAAGCGAAATGAAAATTTTAGAAAAGATCAAGTTATGGCTTCGCGCAGAGCGCAAGGCCCGTAGAGAAAGAAAGGCCGCAGAGAAGTCGGCAGCCTTGGAGCGAGAGAGCAAAGAGCGTGTTCAGGCTCGTGAGTTTAACGGCGAGGTTTATTTGTGCTACAACAACGTGCCGTTGGTTCCTGCAGACGGTCTGTCATGGGACATTCCGACGGCGCTTGCCGTTGCCCGTGAGTCGTGGCTGAAATGGAAAGAAAAGGAGGCAGGGTATGAAGCACATAGATAACTACGGCAGGTTTTACGGTTTGCTGAAGCGGTTGCCTGGTGCAGACAAGGAGACACTTGTGAGGCAGTTTACTGGTGGTCGTACTGAACACTTGCGGCAGATGACGGAGAAGGAGTATGAGCTGATGTGCAAGGAGATGGAGCGTGTGTCGGGCTATGACGAGCGTCGTGCTGCTTTGCTTCAGGCACAGAAGAAGGCCCGCAGCGGTGTGTTGCACCAGATGCAGCTGTGGGGCGTGAACACGGCAGACTGGAAGGCTGTGGACGCTTTCTGTAAGGACAAGCGCATTGCGGGGAAGGTGTTCCGAGAGCTGGATACTGAAGAGCTGAACGCTCTGAACGCTAAGATCAGGGCGATGAGACGGAAGAGGGAAAAGCTTATTAAGTGAAAAGTGAAAAGTGAAAAGTGAAAAATCCAATAGTTAAGTGAAAGGTGAAAATATGAATAAGAAAGTGAAACTTGTGGTGGATTTTTATCCATGGTGTCGCTTACAATGAGGTAGACATCAACCGTTATGTTGAGTTTTTGGAGCTTATAGAGTATGAGCTGGAGAGGGAACTTGACGGTGGTGACTTGGAGAGTGATGAATGTTGAATGTTAAACTTTTAATTTTAGAGATATGGAAACAAAAAATGAGAATTTGGAATTGCTGAAAGGCATGAGTAAGGAACAGAGAGCAGCGCTGCTTGCAGAGCTTCAGACAGAGGCTAAGAACGACCGCGTGGCTAAGCGTGAGACTTATGAGGCTCTGCGAGGCGAGTTTATGTATGACGTGCTGACGAGGGTAAACGAAGTGGAGCGGACTGTGAGCGGTTTCAAGAACTGGCTTGACGACGAGGTGACGGCTTTCACGAAGGTGATGCGGGAGTATGGTGCTGTGAAGAACGACGGTCAGCAGAGCTACACAATCACAGACGGTGACTTCAAGCTTGAGGTGAAGTTTATTTGACGAGCGTGCAGACTTGGCAGCCGAGCGCCTTGTGGACTACCTGAAGCGATATATGGAGTCGAGCGAGAAGGGCGTTGAGGACCCGATGTACCAGATGGCGATGACTCTGTTGGAACGCAACAAGACTGGCGACCTGGACTATAAGAGCATCTCGAAGCTTTATGAGCTTGAGGACAAGTTTGACGAGGAGTATGCCGAGATCATGCAGCTGTTTAAGGAGGCCAATGTGGTGCAGACGACAGCTACGAACTACTACTTCTCGAAGCGCAACCCGGAGACTGGAGTGTGGATGCGAATAGAGCCGAGCTTCTGCAGACTTTAAGTGAAAAGGGAAAAGTGAAAAGTGAAAAATCCAATAGTTAAGGGAAAAGGTGAATGTTAGGCCTTTTCGGGAATTGTGGAAAGCCACCTAAATATGAGCGATTTAGGTGGCTTTTTGCTTGCGGTTTAAGGATAAAGGTTTATATTTGCGAATTATTAAAAGGTGTAGAACTGTCTATGGTAAAGAGGCGCGGCGCGAGCTATCAGAAACGTGTAAGAGACATAAATAGGATATACGACCATCATGTCAGGAGCGGTCTGAGCAACCGCGAGATATGGCAAAGGTATGTGTATCCTGTTTATGGTATCTGTGAGCGCACGTTTTACAACCTTATCAATGCCTCTTGTGATCCTAAGAAAGACGTGCCTAAAGAGGTGGAGATGTTTCTTAAATTTACAGAGTGATTATTGGCTTCGCTCGGCCAAACGAGCAAGCTCGATGGCACTCACTTGCACAATAATTGACGATGACGATGAACAAAGACGTACAGAAAATTATCCGCAACATTCTGTCGGATATTAGGGTGGAACTGAGTGATGAGTTTGACAAGAACTTTGAGCGTCAGGCCTTCTTCAGCGAGGCATGGCAGCGCAGGAGCAGTGCGATACGGCCTGGCGGTTCGATACTGATAGACACGGGCCGACTGAGACAGAGCATCAGTAGCCGCACGACGGATACGAGCATAACGTTCTACACGAACCTGCCTTATGCATCCATCCACAACGACGGAGGCGAGATAAAGGTGACGAAGAAGATGAAGGGCTACTTCTGGCACAAGTATTATGAGGCGACGGGCGCGTTCGGGCGCAAGAAGAACGGTGAGCGACGGAACGACAAGCGCACTGTGAGGCTGAGCACGGAGGCAGAGTTCTGGAAGCACATGGCCCTGATGAAAGAAGGCAAGAGCATAAAGATACCGAGGCGCAGATTCTTGGGAGAGTCGCCAGAGGTGGAAAAGGCTGTGAGGGAGATAGTGGAAGAGAACATAACAGAATACTTCAATACGGAATTTGAAATAAGACAAAAATAAGACGAAAACAAGACGAAAAAATGAGAAAGGAACTTTATAACCTGCTATGCAGGGAACTTGGAGCGATAGCCGAGATAAAGCATATAGACTTGTGGAACCGCAACGTTGAGTTTATAGAGCAGGAAGAGAGTTGGGCACGCCCGGCTGTGTTTGTGGAGTTTGGTCAGATAGACTGGAAGCCAATAGTGAACGGAGTGGAATATCGGGCAGAACCACGTCTGACGCTGCATATAGTGACGGACTGGGCAGGCGATGCGAGCGCGGGAAGTGAGTGCAAGGAAGATGCCTTGGCGGTGTTTGACCTTCCGGACAAGATACACCGCCGCCTGGCGAACCTTGAGGGAGAGAGCTTCGGCGAGCTTGACCTTGTGCAGAGCGTGACGAACCATAACCACGAGGAGATCGTTGAGAGCATCGAGGTGTATCAGTATGTAGCTCTGAAACGTTTGTGACTAACGAGGCGTTCGTGACTGCAGGAACTGCTTATTGATGGACTTGACTCTGTTGCGAATGCGCAGAGTGGCAACAGAGAGGGGATAATGTCCCCTCTTTTTTGATGGTCTGATATTGCCCTTCATGACAGCCGCCTGGAACTCGTCGAAAGTGTAGCCACAATTGCGCAGCAGCCCTCTATATATGATTCGTATTGTGTCGAGGAAGGTGACGGGTTTGTAAATGTATACAGATCCGAGGACAGCAAAAATGTCTTTAGTCTCGATGGTGTATTGAATCTCTACTCCGTCGATCATGATGGATTGTTTCATAATATTTGTTGAATGTTGAAAGTTTTGAAATGAAACGTTATACCTTTGCATCAGAAAAAGATGACTGTAATACCTGGTACAAAAGAAGACAGGAATGTTTCTGTTCGAGAGCTAATTGAAGCCAAAGAAAGAGTGGAGCTTCAGCATGAATCACTAATACGCCATCAGTCAGGCATAGCCGCAACTTTAATAGGCATAATCGCTGTTTTTGTCGATATGTCACAATAGAGTATGTTTCTTCGGTGCTTGACAGTAGCGAGTGTGTTATTTCTGTTGCTGACAGTCCTTGCTGGTGTGTTGTATTGCTTTTTGCAGTACAAACTAAAGTTGAAAGCACTCTCAAATTGCTTACGGCAATATCAAGAAGGCACTTTGAATGTTGTTGGTCAGGTTTCTTCCCCAATCGCTTCATGGCTTTCCAAAGTCTTCTCATGGCTGTTGTGCGTGGGAATACTACTTCTATCGGCAAGCGCAGTATGTGCTCTACTGTGGCATTGAGCGCCTCTCTAATTTCCTCATTTTGTGTTTTTTTCTTCCATAAATTTTTGTATTTTGGAAAATTGTTATTACCTTTGCATCGGACCTCTCCTCGTAAGAGGTTTGGACCCTGAATTCAGGCAGACTTGATTATTCCAAGTCTGCCTGTCTTATTTTAAAGCCATTAGCTGTAATTTCGTCATAAGTGTAGGTTCTGTCCTTTCCATCAATGACGACCATTACCGTATTTATGTTTGTTCTTCTAACTCTGTTATTTAACGCATTGCTCAAATCGTCTAACGAAATATCAGAGTCAACAAACAAAACCACGTCATTAGCCTGTTTTGCCCCTTTGCGGATTAGGGTGTCGATGGAATTTTTTGTGGGAGTGGTGTTGACCTTATACTCCTGCTCTATACCTAATGTTTTGTTGAAACTATCAGCTGAGGTTTCGTTCTGTAAGTTTGCGATGAGGTCGATTTCGTATCCATGTTTTTCTGCAAGATACCTACCCACCCTTACGTTTTCTCGTTTCTCGTTTTTTCCATGTTTTGAACTTACCCGTAACTTGCCATTTGATGTTTCACATTCAGAGAATGTTTCTGGCGCATTTTCATCTGTCCTTGCCCAACATGAGCGTATTAGTCTACACGCTGCGCACAGTTCATTTTCAGGAACAAACCTTGCCAACTTGATTTTCCCCTTAGCTATGTCGCAGTCACGGCATCGACGAATGGTGTATGGGTTGTAGTCGGGCATGGTCTTTTGCTGTATGCCGGGGTTGAAATGGAAAATGCCCTTTGTGTCGTTTTGCAGAGCCTCTTCGCCTCTTTTCATAGCCTCGTCGTGAGGTGTGACGGGGTATTTGGACTTGCGCACCTGTACGACGTTGCATCGGCATCCCCATCCGTTGGGTGGATAGTATGTCTGCCAAAAGGGGTCGGATGGTGGGAGTGTGACGCCGTTGAGGGCAGCGTGTTCGGGGCGCACCTTGCTGTCGCCGGCCGTGCGGTACTGTAGGTTGTAGCGGTCGCCGTCTTCGGCGAACTGCTCCCACTTGGCTGCCATCTGTGCAGAGGCCTGCACGAAATTGTACTCGGCACGTAGGTAGTGCGAGTTGTAGGTGTCGTCGATAGTTTGAACGTCGTTCAAAAAGCGTTCAAACGGTTTTCTGTTGCCGTTCTCGTCGAGCAATGAGGGGAACGCCTCGTTGAGCTCGTGGAAGGTCTTGATGCCGGAGAAGATGTAGTCGGACTGCTGCAGCTTGCGCCGCATGGTGTCGGACATGGGAAGCTGCTGGAACGTAGAATCGAGAGCTTCTGCATGAGCATTGATGAAGTTCTGGATTTTAGGTTCAGCCATGACCTCGATGCGTAACTGAGAGCCCTGCAAAGAGTATAGCGTGTGCATCATGGAATTGAAGAGCTCGGAGAGCTGCTTTCGTATTTGCTCCTGTCGCTCCTTAGAGAGCGCCAAAGCAGTCGGAGTGTCTCCTAACAGACGTGCATATCGGCGGTGTAGCCCCAGGTAGTCGCTGGGGCTTAGTCGAAAAAAGGTGGCGTAGGTTTGGTAAGAGTTGTAGGTGTTGTAAGGGTGTCGCGCCGTTCGCCTACTGGCATGCTGTATTTCTCGGCAAAGTAGGCAGGGTCGACGTCGTAGCGGTCGGCCACCATGGTTTCGTATGCTACCTGCTGCTCTGGTGTGTAATCGACGGCGTTGTCCCACTCGAAGCGTAGGCCCTTGACCGGGAAGCCGTGTTTGAGCATGCGCGGAAGGAGCTGGTTGTTGACGATGTCGCGGAGCATGGTACAGTCGCTGTCGACGAGGTTTTGGAAAACTTCGAGGTGAGTCTGCGACTGAGAGAGGCTGCTACCGTCCTCGATGGTCATGGTCTGTCCGATGATGAGCTTAGACAGCTCTGAGTTTGCTCGGTCGATGCGCTTGTCGTAGACGTTGAAGGCGTCGCCCTTTCCGCTCTCGACAAATTCGATTTCGGTGTCTTGTCCTGCCACCATGTACTGGCTTGCACCAGCCCCCTTGAGCATCTGTTCGAGACGGTTCATCTCCTTTTGGTCGCGCGATGTGGTGCGTGCTATACGCATGGGCATGCCGAAGATTTCGCCGAATGAGTCCCAAAAGGCGAGCATATTCTTCTTAGGAATGGTCTGCGTTGCAGCCTTGAGATAGAGTCCGAGGTCGTCTGGACGGCCAGCCTCAATGAGCCAGTCGGTGAATGGAGCGGCGCGGTAGTCGATGCCAGAAGTCCAGTCTTGTCCGATCTGCTGAATGACGCGTCCGTACTCGGGAATGACGTGCTTTCGTGGAATGAGCTTGACATCGCTGTAGCAAGGGCATCCGTCGCCATCGGTTGTGATGTCGCCAAGCTCGATGAGAGAATGTCCCCATAGATTGGCTTGGAGCGCGTATTGTAGCAACTGCTTGAACCAAGCCTGGTCGAAGAGGTGGAGAGCCTGGTCGTTGATGTTGCCTTTAGTGTCGACGAGCTTGAACGACTTAGCCATGACGAAGCCTACACGCTGGCTTACGCATCCGGAAAGATGCAGGTCTATTTCGATGTCTCGATAGATGTCATAGAGCCGTGACCGGTTTGGGTTGTCGACATTGATAGCCATCTGCCATGCGTTGTGCCAGTCGGCGATGTCCTTTCGTGTGAGCGCATCGGTTGTGCGCTGCAGCTCGATGACCATCTTTTTTATTCGCTTGCGGTCGGAAGCCTTTGCGAGGTTGAAGTCGCCGTATTGTGTGTGCAGCACGTTGTGGCCTGACGGCGTGAGGATGCCGCTGAATATGTTTTTAATGTTCATAGTTTTTACCAATTGTGATGTAACTGTTGTTGTGATCCGAAAATGAGAAGGTCGCCTGAGGGCGTTCCGTCGCTGTCGATGTCGATCGGCAGGTCGGGTATGATTTTTCCGGCTTGTACGCCTTCGAGCCACTTGATGGCCCGCTCGTAGCGTTCCTTTCGTATCTCACTACCCATTTTCTGCGGCATGGCAGCCGTCATGTGATAGAGCGCGATGTCGGCAGCGTACATGACGACGAGTCTGTTTCGCTCGTCTCCTTGCGCAGCGAAGATTGTCTCGGTGTCGTATTTGGGCCGTAGGTAGCCGGCAATCTCCTCGCAAGCCTCCAGTTCCGCAT
>OIWK01003541.1_pt1 | contig 10747 bp, 9 predicted proteins | sample 1587401 | NCBI WGS metagenome assembly OIWK01 (sample SAMEA3888911, study PRJEB22519) | human gut metagenome | biome: human gut; feature: human-associated habitat; material: faeces | place: Denmark | collected 2009
AAACACGTCCAGCGTGCCGCTGCCCATGGTCTTTGCGGTATTGGCTGCGGTGACGAGCACGCTCTGTTCCCCGCGGATACCGGTTTCCAATGTCATATACTTTCCTCTCCTTTTGTGCGCCGTATGGCGCGTTTTATTTTTGAACACCTTTATAAGATACCACATTTTGCACCAGAACGCACCCTGTTTTGCGCTTTTTTGTAAATTTCTCTTTTTCTTTTTGCGCAAACGGGCTGTCATGGCCTCTCCCTTTTGGGGGAGGTGGCACCGAAGGTGACGGAAATAGCGAGGACGCTGCCCATGCGGCGACCTCTTTTTTTGTTTTCATCGTCGCTCCAATCTGCACCCTTCTTGCGATTCAAAAACGCAAATTTCCTGCGTTTTAAGGCAAATTTCATCAATTCAGCGCAGATGTCCAAAATCTTTGAAAAAAGCCTTGACAAGGGGCATTCCGCGTGCTACTATGAACACATGAACAGACGTTCATATGAATCCACTGCGAAAGGAGCTGTCAACATGCCTGAGACAAAAGACCCTGCGCCCGCCCTGCAGCCGGAAGGCCCGGATATGCCGGACGACGAGGTGCTGTACGAGCTGGCCGACCTGTTCCGGGTGTTCGGCGACTCCACCCGCATCAAGATCCTGTATGCACTGCACGACAACGAGCTGTGCGTGCAGGACATTGCAAATGCGGTGGCGCTGAGCCAGTCGGCGGTGAGCCATCAGCTGCGGGTGCTCAAGGATTCCAAGCTCGTGCGGTTCCGGCGCGAGGGCAAAACCGTTTACTACGCACTGGACGATGACCATGTGCGCAGCATCCTCTCCATGGGGATGGATCATATCGAAGAGTGATTCCAAGAAAGGCTGGTATTGACGATGAAGAAGAGCTACAAGATCGAAGTGGACTGCGCAAACTGCGCACAGAAGATGGAGGACGCTGCCAACAAGGTCGCAGGCGTGGCAAGTGCGACCGTCAGCTTCATGACCCAGAAGATGAAGGTGGAGTTTGCCGAGGGTGCAGACCCCCACGACACCATGGTGAATGTTCTGGCCGCCTGCAAGAAGGTGGAGGACGACTGCGAGATCTTTGACATCTGAGAACAGGGGAGCCAGACCTCTCTCAGTCATCGCTGCGCGGTGTCCGCTCTCCCGAGAGGGAGAGCTTTTATTATACGTTATCGTTCGCTGTATAAGACCTCCCCCTTCGGGGGAGGTGGATTTGCGAAGCAAAGACGGAGAGGGTTTCCTGCATTTTCGTGTTGAAAAAACAGACTGTTTTCAACAGTTTCCACCCGGTTTTCAACATCTTTTGCGGAAAACTTGCAAAAGAAACGTGAAAAAGTGCTTTTCCGGCAGAAAAACTGCGTGGAAAACCCGGGTAAAACCGTGGAATATCCATTTTCATGGGGAAAAATTGTTGAAAAGTCCCCGCCTGCCGCAGCGCAATGCGGCCCATGATCCCCCAAAAAAGGAGAGCTTTACTATGAATAAAAAGCAGAAAAAGAACCTGCAGCGCATCATCGCTGCGGTGGTTCTGGTGCTCATCCTCAAGCTGCTGCCTCAGTTTCCCACACCGGTGGAGCTGGCGCTGTACTGCATCCCGTACCTCGTGGTGGGCTGGGACGTGCTGCGCAAGGCACTGCTTGGCATCAAGAACCGCCAGCCCTTTGACGAATGCTTCCTGATGGCCGTTGCCACCGTGGGTGCATTTGCGCTGGGCGACTACATGGAGGGCTGCGCCGTCATCATCTTCTACCAGATCGGCGAGCTGTTCCAGAGCGTGGCTGTGGGCAAGAGCCGGCAGAGCATTTCCAGCTTAATGGACATCCGCCCGGACTACGCCAACATTGAGGGTGAGGACGGAAAACTGGAGCAGGTGGACCCGGACGACGTGGAGATCGGCACCGTGATCGTGGTGCAGCCCGGTGAGCGCGTGCCCATCGACGGCGTGATCGTGGAGGGCGCTTCTGCCCTGAACACCGCCGCCCTGACCGGCGAGAGCCTGCCCCGCGACGTGCAGACCGGTGACGAGGTCATCAGCGGCTGCGTGAACATGACCGGCCTGCTGAAGGTGAAAACTACCAAGGAATTCGGCGAATCCACCGTTTCCAAAATTCTGGACCTTGTGGAAAATTCCAGCATGAAGAAGGCCCGCGCCGAGAATTTCATCACCCGGTTTGCCCGCGTGTACACCCCCGCTGTGTGCTACAGCGCACTGGCTCTGGCCTTTATCCCGCCGGTGGTGCTGCTGCTCATGGGCCAGCCAGCCCGCTTTGGCGACTGGGTCTACCGTGCACTGACCTTCCTGGTCATCAGCTGCCCCTGCGCACTGGTCATCAGCATCCCCCTGAGCTTTTTTGGCGGCATCGGCGGTGCATCTGCCTGCGGCATTCTGGTCAAGGGTTCCACCTATCTGGAAGAGCTGGCCCGCACCGGCATCGTTGTGTTCGACAAGACCGGCACCCTGACCCAGGGCACCTTTAAGGTGACCGGCATCCACCCCGCAGAGGGCACCACGGAGCAGCAGCTGCTGGAATCTGCCGCACTGGCCGAGAGCTGGTCCAAGCATCCCATCTCCCTGAGCATCAAGACCGCTTACGGCAGGGAGATCGATCCGAACCGTGTCACCGACGTGCAGGAGCTGGGCGGCCACGGCGTCACCGCAAAAGTGGACGGCAGGACCGTTGCTGCCGGCAACGCCCGCCTGATGGAAAAGCTGGGCCTGAACGTCCCCGCCGTCAGCGAGACGGGCACCCTCGTACATATTGCCATTGAGGGCAGGTACGCGGGCTATCTGCTGATCGCCGATGTGGTGAAGCCCCACAGTGCACAGGCTATCCGGGGCCTGAAGGACGCCGGTGTGCGCAAGACCGTCATGCTGACCGGCGACGCCGAGCCCGTAGCAAAGGCCGTTTCCGCAGAGCTGGGTCTGGATGAATACCATGCAGGCCTGCTGCCGGGCGACAAGGTAGACCAGATCGAAATGCTGCTCGCCGCAAAGCGGCCCAAAGAGAACCTCGCCTTTGTGGGCGACGGCATCAACGATGCACCCGTTCTGTCCCGTGCCGATGTGGGCATCGCCATGGGTGCGCTGGGCTCCGATGCCGCCATTGAGGCCGCAGACGTGGTGCTGATGGACGACGACCCGGCCAAGATCGCGCTGGCCATGCGCATTGCCCGCCGCACCCTGCGCATCGTGTATCAGAACATCGTGTTTGCACTGGCCATCAAGTTTGCCTGCCTTGTGCTGGGCGCGGTCGGCATGGCCAGCATGTGGACCGCCATTTTTGCCGATGTGGGCGTGATGGTGCTGGCCGTGCTCAACGCCACCCGTGCCCTGTACACCAAGGACCTTGCCCGGAAAAACGAACCGTAAGGCCCATCCTGTTTCATAGCGGATCTGCCGTGCATCCTGCAAAGGATCCACGGCATTTTTTTATCCGGCGCACAGCGGCCCCATCCGGTCTTTCGTAGCAGCTGCATGATGGCTGCGCGCGCTGCGCTGTGAGAGACACAGGATGCCGGCTTTCATGCACCAAAATCCCGCTCCATGGCTGGAACTTCCGCATTCCAATTTCTTCCGGAAATGATTGCTCTTTCGCCGAGAACGTGGTAAAATGAAAGTTTGACACTCAAAAAATGCACATTTTTATCAAGGTGTATCTGAAGCATCAAAAATTCAGTCTATTTCTACATAAAGGGGCCGTTTGGGGCAGCGTTTTCGGAAGAGCAGGTGTTTTGTGCTCGGTTGGAAGCGTTTTCGTAAGCAGAGTGCACCGAATGCATATGGGCAAAAAGGCCGTTCCGGCAGTGTGCACTGCTTACGAAAACGGTTCTCCGTTCAAAACAAGAGGAAGGATGGAAATATGAAGCTGTTTTCCTACCTGTCTGTGGCGGTGCTGCTTCTAAGCAGCATCGCACTTGCAGCGTACTCCCCGGATCTGCTCTCCGCGCTGATCGTTGGTCTTATGTGCATCATTGCACTGGCCGGGTGCATCCATGGCCTTTTACCGACCATCTCCATTACGGGCGGTCTGCTGAACGGCCAAAAAAGCATTCGCAAGGCGTCTGAGACCGAAGGCAGCTCCGCATGGGTCGCGGCCCTGCAGATCGAACGCTTTTTTCAGCAGAAGACGCTGGACGGACTGTTTGAGGATTATCGCGAAAAAGTGCAGCATCAGCGTGAGACCGGGCAGATCGTCAGCGATCTTGACGAAGTGCTCAATGAAGATGTGCTGGCGCTGCACACATGGAAAGGCGTCATCGCGCAGCTGCCCGGCACCCTGACCGGTCTGGGCATCCTTGGCACCTTCGTGGGTCTGTTGCTGGGCCTGCGGGGCATCAGCTTCGTCACGGTGGAAGCCGCACTGGGCAGCGTGCAGTCCATTCTGGCCGGCATCAACACGGCATTCTACACCTCTATTGCAGGCGTGATCCTGTCGATCCTCTTCAACATCACAAACAATGTCCTGCGCACTATCATGAATCGTGAGACCGGGCTGTTTCTGGAAGAATTCCACAAGTCGGTCATTCCCACCACCGACGAGCAGGCGCGCTACAGCAGCCGCCGCGAAGTGCGGCAGATCCTGGAGCTGCTGGAGCGCCTGCCCAGAAATGCGGGCAACGGCGTTCTGAGCCGCGAGACGGTGCAAAGTGCAGGCCTCAACGAGCGCGTACTGATGCCGCAGATCCTGGACGGCCTGCGCCGGAACGAGTTCACCTTCTTCCTGCAGCCCCGATATGATCTGAACACCCGCAGGGTGGTCGGTGCCGAAGCACTGGTGCGCTGGAACCACCCGGTGCTGGGCGTGATCTCGCCCGCCGTGTTCATCCCGGTGCTGGAAAACAATGGTTACATCACCAAGCTGGACCAGTACATCTGGGAGGAAGTATGCAAGACTATCCGGGTGTGGATCGATGCGGGAGTCCGCCCGGTCCCCATCGCGGTCAATGTTACAAAGACGGATATTCTGGCCATCGATGTGGCGGAGTTTTTCTCCGAAATGCTCAAAAAGTACCGTATCCCGCCAAAATATCTGAACATCGATATTGCAAAGTCTGCCTATCTGGAGACCCATGGTGCGCTGAGTGATACGGAAGCACAGCTGCAGCAGATGGGCTTCCGGGTGATATTGGACGGCTTTGACGGCGACTATGTGGAACTGAGCGCACTGGGCGGCTTTGGCACCGACCTGCTCAAGCTGGATCTGCGCAGCGCCGCGCTGCAGAATAAGACCGATGTGCTGCCCGGTATTTTTGCACAGGCCCGCACGCTCCGGCTGAATCTGCTGGCCGAGGGCATTGAAAGCACCGAGCAGCTGAACGTGCTGCGCAAAGCCGGCTGCACCGAAGGGCAGGGATACCTCTTCTCCCGTCCGCTGTCGGTGGATGAATTTGTCAGGATCCTGAAAGTGGGGCACTCCGGATGAAAACGAGAAAACGCAGACAGGATCCGGATGCAGAATACAATTTCTGGCAGCCGGCGACCGATATGATGAGCGCCCTTGTGTATGTGCTGCTTCTGATCATTGCACTGCTGGGCCTTTATCTTCTGAGCGATTACACCGGCCTCGAAGAGCCCTCCTCTTCCAGTGAGGAAGCTGCGTCCAGCGGCTGGCATGACGATGACTACGACGGCTGGCACGATGGCGGTGCCGATGATGACCCCGGCGATGGCGACGGCGACGGACGATACGATCAGCAGATCATCCAGACCGGCGGCGGTGGCGGCGGCTACGACGAGGACGGCGTTAAGGCTGCCGTGTTTGCCGAGCTGATCGATGAGGAGACCGAGCGGCGCATTCAGGAAGCCGGTGTGCGCTTTGAGCTGTACCGCACGGATACGGCCCATCTGATAAACGGCAGCCTGCAGACCCTGAATACCTACTACCCGGAAAAGATCAGCTACCGGGAGTATGAGACCACCGGGGAAGGCACCTTCTATCTGCCGGAAAAGATCTGGCAGGGCAGCTACTACTTCCGTCAGCTCAGTGAGCCGGAAGGATACGATGCGGCAGCGGACACCTACTACGATGTGGGCCGCATGTACGACTGGCCGGAGCCCTACATCGTGCAGATCCGGGTGGCTCCCTGCAAAAACATCATCCGGCTGCAGATGAACGATGCCGAAACCCAGCAGCCTGTAGGCGGCGGCACCTTCCGGGTGATCGCAGCCGAAGATATCATCACGAAGGATGGCACGGTGCGCTATACGCAGGGCCAGCAGGTGGATACCATCACCTGTGACGAAACTGGCTACGGCGAAAGCGTGGAATTGTATCTTGGCAAGTACACGGTGCAGCAGCAGTCGTCCCCCAACTACTACACCACCATGCAGCAGGATCTGGATGCAGAAGTGGAAAAGAAAAACGGCAGCGACCCGGAGCTGCACAAGATCGATACCGAAAAGACCAGGATCCTTCTGAATGTCACGGACGAGCTTACTTCCTCTGCTCTGGAGGGTGCAGTCTTTACGGTGGCCAACCGGCGCACCGGCACCACCCAGACGGTGGCAACCGATGAGTCGGGCCAGATCCGTCTGACCGATCTGGATAAGAGCACGACCTATCTTATCCGCGAACAGCAGGCACCGGGAAACTACCGTCCGGATGACACGGATCGCACGGTGATCGTCGCTGCGGACGGCCGCATTGACGGTGCAGGCAGCACAACGCTGGACATCACCAACCGGCTCCTGCGGGTATCCATCTCTGCTGTGGATACGGTGCTGCGCAGCAATACGGAGGGCGAACAGCTCTCCCTGTACGACGAGCAGGATCAGCTGATCCGGAGCTGGACGTCCAGCGATTCCGGCCAGCTGTTCACCGATCTGACCGAGGGCAGCTACTATGTGGTACGCGGCAAGGCAGATCCCGCAAATGCCCGGAAATATCCCTTCACTGTACAGGATACGGCAAGTACGCAGAACTGGACCGTGCCGGTATTTACGCTGCGCAGTGCGGTGGCTCTGGCCGTTCTGGCTGTGGTCGCCGCCGGTGTGGTCTGGCTGCTGGTGTTCCTGTGGGGCATCCTTGCACGCCGCCGCAAGGCGCGGAAAGCTGCTGCAGCTCAGGACGAGACCCTCGACCAGAGCGAAAATAAATCGTAAAGGTGGTGAGAAACAATGGACAATGACGAGATCCGCATCAGCGACCTGCTGTACACCGTCTTCAAACACCGGAAGACGATCCTTGTGCTGGGCCTGCTGGGCTTTTTCTGCGGATTCGTGTTCAGCGGCGTCTCCTTTCTGCGGAACAGCCGTACCAACTACGCGGTCAATTGTTCCGTTGCGATCACCTCCCAACCCTCTGCAGACGGCGTTGTATACAATAATTCTGATTATCTGAGTTCAAACACCTTTTATCAGACCCTGAATATGATGGACGCCGCGACCTTTGTGATGAAGAGTGAGCGCACCCTGCAGGCTGCCATTGATCGTGCAGGCCTTGTATCGGTCACAACACAGGATGTTTCTCAGAATCTGCAGGTAAGCCGCTACAATGAGACGCAGGTGCTGTTGCTTACCTTGACCTGGAACAATGCCGAGGCCGGCGTCCAGCTGATGAATGCGCTGGTGGATGCCATCAAGGAGATCCTGCCGGAAACGCTGATGATGGGCTCTGTGGCCATGATCGATGCTCCGGAAGCAGCTTCTACAACGGGCGGCGGTGCCGGCCAGTACGTCCGCCTGTGGGTGATCTTCTGTGTGCTGGGTCTGGCCGCCAGTGCGGGTCTGGCGGTGCTGGAGTTTTTCCTGCGGCCCACCCTGCTGAATGTGAAGGACGTGGAGGACGTCCTGAAGCTCGAAACTCTGGGCAGCATCCCCAAGGACAACAGCTACTTCCAGAAGAACATGCAGCTGTTGAGCGAAACGCACCGTGCAGATGCCGATGCCGTGCAGAACTTTGCTTCGGCCGCGCATATCCTGATCAACCGGTTCGGCACCACGGCAGAGCCGCACTGGTTCTATGTGACTTCGGCTGAGGATGGAGAAGGCAAGAGCACGGTGGCGGCCAATCTGGCCCTGCAGCTGTCCGATATGGAAAAGCGCACCCTGCTGCTGGATCTGAACACCCGTGCTCCCCGCCTGGGCGGAATGTTTTTGCAGGATCTGCCGTACAGCCGGACGCTGAATGCCCTGTACAAAGGCGAATCTGCCGAGCCGGAAGCGGTTATTTCGCTGACCGGCTATCTGGACCTTCTGCCGATGGTGCTGGAACCCGATGCGGTGCCGCTGGATGCCGCCCTGTTCGACTTTTTGAAACCGATCATGGAGCCCTACGAATATGTCATCATTGATGCTTCCTCGGTGGGACGTTCCTCGGATGTGCTGCGCCTGAACAAGCTGGCAGACCATGCGCTGTTCGTTGTGCGTCACGATGCCACCCCGCTGTCTGTCATACAGGATGCCATTGGAAAGCTGAACAAGTCCGGTGTGCAGCTGCTGGGCTGTGTGGTCAACGAAGTGCAGTCGCTGGAAATCTTTCCGCTCCATCCGGAGCACGTCGCAGCTCCCATCCGGAAGAAAAAGAAGAAACCGGAGAACGCCGACAGCCCTCTGCCGGAGGACCTGCTCCGTCCGGCAGATTCCGCGCTGGAGCCGACATGGAAACCGGCAGGAGATGGCCGAAGCGTGATGGATGAGCTGACCGATGATCTGCAGCGCAGCCAGAAACCCGGAGCGATGATGAGATCATGTGGGAGCTGCTCCGCATGGGAAAAGACGGAAGCTGGAAGCGGCCAGAGCAGAAGCCGACAGCGGACAGCAGCGCTGCCCAGCAGCCGCAGTCTGTTCCGGATGCACCGCCGGCTTCGGGGTCAGCTCCGGCCCCCCAGCCTGTGCCGGAAACGCCGCCAGCGCCCGTGCCAGCGGAGAAGCCAAAGACCGTACCGGATGCACCGCCTGCACCCATACCGGTGGAGAAGCCGAAACCTGTACAGCCGGAGCCCGAAGCGGAGTCCAAGGCCGGTCTGCTCCCCTGGACCGAGCCGGAACCCGAACCAAAGCCAGAGAAGAAGCGCAGTCGTGCACCGAAGCCGGCTGCAGCGCCCAAGCACAGCAAAGCATCCAGCCGCGGCGGACTGGGGCTCTGGGGCAAAAAACCGAAGCACTGAGAACCGAAAAGAGACAAAAAGCCCACAGGTTAGATGGATTTCCGGCCTGTAGGCTTTGCTTTTCCATATTCGTGCAGGTTCTGTTCCGGTTTAGCGGCAGACCGGGTCGGCAGCATCGTACGCAGGAGCCTCGCCTGCTGAAAACGAAGCAGAACGTCAAGACCATGACCTCCGCAGAGATCGACGCACTGGAGTTCTACAACAGCATCGACGAGCCCAGCGGAAAGCACGTCCAGCGTTTTGAAGAAGTGGTGAAGTATTTCACCCACGGCGAGCTGTTCAACATCGACCGTTCTTGGTCCATCCTTGCCGAGATTCATCTGGAGCTGAAGAATAGCAACTACCTGCGCGACTTCGTTACCGTCAGCCGTCAGTTGGGTCTGCGGATCGACGACATCGAGGCGAATCAGGCGTATGTGGGTTCCGGTCTGAGCGTGTACACCATCACCATCACCATCTTCAGCGCAGAGCTGAAAAAGTACAAGACCCACCGGGAGATCATTCAGGCACTGAGTTCGCTGGATTACATCTATCACATCGAAGAACTGCGTTAAGCGGTTTGTGCAGAAAGAGGGTTTCACATGATTAAAAACATCGTATTTGATATGGGAAACGTTCTGGTTCGATTTGACTCGGAGCTGTTTATGGACCGCTATTCCCTCACCGGCGAGGACCGCAGGCTGATCCGCAACGAGGTGTTCCGCTCGGTGGAGTGGACCATGCTGGACCGGGGCGTGATCGACGAGGAGATCGCAGAGCAGCGCATTCTGCCCCGCCTGCCGGAGCGTCTGCACGATGCAGCCCGTGGGCTGATCGAAACGTGGGACGACCCCATTGTGCCGGTGGAGGGAATGCTGGAGCTTTTGCAGGCACTGAAAGCAAAGGGCTACCGGCTCTACCTGCTTTCCAACGCTGCCACCCGCCAGCCCATCTACTGGGCACGGGCAGAGGCCAGCAAGCTGATGGACGGTGCCCTGATCTCCGCAGAGGTCAAGCTGCTGAAGCCCGACCCGCAGATCTACCGCACCTTCCTGCGCAAGTTCGCCCTTCGCCCGGAGGAATGCGTTTTTATTGACGATACGCCTATCAACGTGGAGGGCGCACTCTACGAAAATATGGCAGGCATCGTGTTCAACATGGATGTTGCTGCCCTTGCCGAGAGCCTGCACGCTCTGGGCGTGGAATGGTAAGGTTTTGATTGGAGAAATGCTTATGATGATCTGGATCGGTTTGATGCTTTTGATTTGTGCCGGATTCTCCGCTTATGCGGGGGCATCCCAGTTGGAACAGGCAAAACAGCGTGCAAAGTGTTCTCTGGACGCTTTCACGGAACGAAGAAACGGGGTAAGCTGCATCTGTCTGGCGATCCTGTTCGTGATCCTTGGAATCGGCATCAACCTGTGACAGTGCATTTTTCCCGTCCCTGTTTGCTTCTTCCAAAGCCGGTTGATGGATTTGTTATGGCTCCCCATCGCTGCAACAGTCCACAGGCGGTTTTGAAAGATAAATCTCCTTCATTTTCATTTTCTGCTTAACGGCAGCAATAAAAAAGACCCCCGCAGCGTATGATTTGACGCCGCGGGGTTTCTCAATTGTTCGGTTTGTATTGCAGCACCTTCTGGGAGAACGTCCG
>OIWK01003545.1_pt1 | contig 10732 bp, 9 predicted proteins | sample 1587401 | NCBI WGS metagenome assembly OIWK01 (sample SAMEA3888911, study PRJEB22519) | human gut metagenome | biome: human gut; feature: human-associated habitat; material: faeces | place: Denmark | collected 2009
GCAGATGTCCGCATCGACCGACGCAGATGTCCGCATCGACCGGCGCAGATGTCCGCATCGACCGGCGCAGACGTCCGCATCGACCGGCGCAGATGTCTGCATCGACCGGCGCAGATGAAAAAACTTGCTCTTTTGCTTGCATTCGCTTGCGCAGAATTGTAATTTTGCAAGCACAATAGACAGATAATATTAACCTTAACAAAAAGAAAAACATGAGTATCAATTACGAAATTCACACAATCAGCAATTCGCAAGGCAGCGGAACAGCACGCCACTTCGCACGTATTGTTGAAGGCTCACCGATGTCGGCGCAGCAGTTGGAGCATCTGATACAGGACAACAGTACGCTGAAGAAAGGCGATATAGAGGCAACACTGTCGGAGTTGCGCGAACAGATGGTGCGCGAACTCTCGCAAGGACACCGCTTCTACATTCCTAATGTGGGCTATTTCTCTCTCTCCGTGAAGCTCGATGCCAACGGCAAGGCGGTGGAGAAGGTGAGTGGTGGCGACCTGCGCCTGCACAATATCAACTTCCGACCAGAGGCTTCGCTCTTGCAGGAAGTGGGCAGCAAGGTGCGTTTTCGTCGTGCGCGCCTCACGTCGAAGTCGGTGGTGTACGAGGAAAAGCAGCTACTCTCGCTTCTGATGGATTACCTCTCCGCAAACCATTTCATCACCTGTCGCACGGTGCAACGCCAGTTTAGGCTGCGCGAAACGGCTGCACGCAAGTGGCTGAAGCGTTTCGTGGAGCAGGGCGTGATAAGGAGAGAAGGCGCACGGAATGCGCCCGTGTATATTAAGGCGTGAGGTTTGGGATGAGAATGAGCGTGTAGGGCGTTACGAGAAAATAGATAGTGTCGAGAGTGTAAATGCATAAGGTAACCTTTGAATGTTACGTTTGGCAGTTTGATTTAAAGTTATGGTCTCTACACCATATGGCGTTGCCAAGTCTTTGTCAAGCATAACTTGCTGTCCTCTAATCACTTTTCCTACATGTTATTATCTCCATAATGGTTCCATCTCCCATCCTTGCGGAAAACCGAGAGCTTTTAAGTCAATTTCGGGAAACCGAATGAACAGCCATATTAGTTTGGACAGCATATCATTGTTTGGGGATATAATATTGAGGAAGTACTTGATGATGCAGAGATCAAAGTAAGCACGCATGGAATCTGTTGGAAGCGTTATCCATTCTCCTGTGGGGCTAATGGGGATTGCTGGTTGAATAGCATTCTGCTTGTTCCACACTCTTGAATGATGACCACAGGCATTTCGAGTAACAGCAATAACCGTGAGCCATGACTCAAACACATTGATAGGCAACCCAAAACGTTTGGCAATACGCTTGCGTATGCGATTTTGTTTAATGTTGCGATAAATGGCATTGACGTTTCCAATAGTAAGCAGTTCTCCTAAAATCCACGATGGTGGGTAAGGTTCTGAGTAGGTTCGTTTGAAATGGAGAATGAACTCCTCCTTGGATTTGCTATATTCCTTGGATATAGCTCGCATTGTTTCATTAAACTTTGAACTATCCAAGAAATAAGAAGAGTCAGTAAGCCAGAAAGGATTGCCAGTCATATCTGCTGTTATTTGCATCACCGCACGTCTGATAGCAATTTCAATCTTTTCTATTTCATTGAACATGAGCAGTCTCAGTTTCTTGTCAAAGCGATAAAGCATCATCACCTTTTTGAATGTTGAACCTTCCTTATACAAATGTGCAGTTTTGGGCATCTTCAACAAAGGGTACATATAAGCAGACAATCTGTAATAACCAATATTGTCAAGGTATTGTATGGCTTTGTTTCTATCACAAATTTGTAAACCTCGAGATTCAAGCAAATCAACGAGATTTTCTGAAGATTCAAACCGTTTTGTAAAGGGAATAAGACTCGCCATATTCAAATGTGTATAAACAAAAAACGCCTCGCACGATTTGAGCATTGTTAAGAGGCTTGGCGAGGACTGACCCTGCAAAGATACGAATAATCATTGATAATACAAACTTTTTAGCAAGAAAAATCACGCAAAAGTGGAATTCTTTGACATATTTATATTTAATAATGTTAAATCAGACCTGAATGTAATACTTTGCCAGCTAAACAAGGTGGTTTTCAAAGTAAAAGTGTTATCTTTGTAACGTCTATCCCCATACCGGAAGCCCCGATGGGCAGAGGTTGGGCAGACATACATATGGTAAAAGGCGTTTTTGTACGCTTTGGTTTTGACGCTATAAGAATCTCGCAAATTCAACGACAAGTCAAGAACAAAGCAACAAAGAACGCCTCATGAGGTGTATTATATACAGCCCTTATTGGCTTCGGACGATTCTATTGTTCGTTGTCAAGAGTGCTTTCTATATACTTACACTGGCGTGGGGCTTTCGGCGTGTATCAGCGTTGCTCGTTTCGACTTGTCGGGCAATGCGAGAGCCTTTATAGCGTGGAACGAGTGACAGAACAGGCTCCGCGCTTTTTCGTATGTATTCAAAACATTAATCAGTCAAACAACACAGAGTGGAGCTGCTGTTCTAATGGAAATGGCATGAGATTAGAAAAGTGGTTTATATCAAACTTAGATGATTCTCAAAGAAAAATCATCGTCCAAAGTATAGACGAAGATATCATTGTACAAGGTGCTGCTGGTAGTGGAAAAACTAACCTTGCTATCCATCGTGCACTACAGGCAAAGAACAAAGGAAGTTACGCCATAGTTATTTTTACTGTGGCTTTGAAAAGAATGATAGCTTATGGAATGCAGGCTCTCGGTTTAGATAAAGAGCGCATTGCATACGAATGGGCTTGGACTCATCGTGGCTTTGACCTAACAGGAGATGTGTTTTGGGAAAAAGGCAATAGGAACACCCTCTATCTGGTAAATGATTTAAATGTCAGAAAGTTTGAACGTACCGAAAAGGACAAAACGGCTTATGGAATAGATTTTGCAGATTGGGTGGATTACAAATTTTACTCAGCCTTTGGACGCAGGGTTAGTTGGTTTAAAGAAGTTCCCTACCTATCAGGGTTTAGTGTGACTAATACTAATAAGTTCGAGTTGATTCCAAGTGGAACAATTTATAAGCAATCAGAAGATAAAATTGATTATCTTATTATAGATGAGGCTCAAGATTTTAACATCTCAGACTATCAAGGAAGGATAATACCTCATAAGGGGAAGAGTCTTTCTTTATTTGGAGATTCTGTGCAACAAATGAATTTTAAAGGAAGTTCAATAGATGAGATTGCTAACACTTTAGTCTACAAACGTCTCTCTTTGGATTACAATTATCGTCTACCAAAGACAATTGCTAAAGTTGCTCAGCAGATTCAAGATGTCAAGGTGGACTTGTTGACAAATAACATGAAAGATGGTGGCAATAGCGACTATCCTAATTATCCCAAACCGATTGTCACGAAATACTCATCTAGAGAGAAAGAATTGGAAGGCATATTAAATCGAATAAAAATGGAAGATTTAGATGATGTCGCAATTCTTGTTCCTGACGAGAGTGATGTACGTGAAGTAAATGATTTTCTGAATCAAAGAGGAGTAAATACACAAGTGCATTATCGAACTGGAAATGTAGTTCCGTTTAGAACTGTCAACACATTGGACTTTTCAAACAATGACCTACCATGCATCCTGACATACTATGCAGCAAAAGGGTCTGAATTTGATAATGTCTTTGTGCCTTTTGCTAATGAGGCGAACACTTGTAAAAGAAATGCTTTTTATGTGGCATGCACTCGTTCTTCACGCAATCTGTATATCTCCTACACAGGAAAGCGAACATCCTTTTTGAAAGATGTTTCAAAGGAAAATATAGTTGAAATTGAAAATAATTAGACCTATGTTTTATTATATAAGTACAAACTCATGGAACTTACTGGAATCTTTCGTTTCAGAAAGTATATCACCATTCTCTTTCTACCAAGTCAGAGGATATGGAAATAATTTGAGCCGTTATTTAGATGGAACAAATGAAAGGGCTAATTATCTAATTTTGTCAACAAAGGAAATTAATGGTGATTATGTCTTGAAAGTCAATGATGAAATTCTTGACAAATCAAATATAGCTCCTGTCAAAAATAGTAAAACTCTATTTACATACAATAAGACAATCTACTACAAAAGGGAGCTATTGCTTTTCTGTTCTCTTCAAGAGATTTACTGGAATCTCTTGTTGCAGAGTCGCAAATATTATTTGAAGTAAAATGTATTGAAAAGTACAAGTCTGAATTTATCGTAAAGACGAGCAATGCGTTGCCTATATCCACAGGAAAAATAGCAAATGCCATATCTTTTCAACTTCAAGAATATGTTGCACAAGACTGTATTTATGACAGATTAAAGGGGATGATTGTTGCCTTTACTCGTGCAATGGCGTTTGCAAAAAATCCCCAAGAACAAAAACTAATGTGTATATTGCGTGATTTAAAAAATTCATTTGCTGGATTAAATACACAAGTTATGGTTTCTGAAATCGCTGTTTCAAATGAGAGTAAATATATTTCTCTAATCCAAACGGCTAAAGGGATATATAATGGTACTGTTAAGACAAGAACAAACTTGTTTGATATTCTTATGCAACATTTCTCTGAAATTGTCAAATTGGCAAAGGCTCGTGCAGAAGAAATATCTCAGAATAAACAAGCAAATAGTACAGACAAAAGAGATTTCTTAATAACACAAAAGGATGCGTTAGAAAGCAAACTTTACAGCATGGAATGTCACGATGGTATTTCTGATTGGATAGAAGAACTTAATTCTATAAAAAAGAAAGAACGTGATAATGGTATCAAAATGGGGAAAAAACGTGAATATTTCAAAAAGGGAACTTGGGAATATGAGCGTAAGAAGTATCTCAAACAAGAAATCAAAAAATACGAAGATGAAAATTACGAATTTAAGTCCATAAAGCAGCAGATCGCAGATATAAAACAACAGATAACGAACATAGAATCTGGTTCATCTATGTATGATACGACTTTAGGAGCTTTGTTTGTCCGTGTTAGTGATATTATGAATGATCTTATCGGCAAAGCAAAAGTATCTGGTGAGGCAAACGGAAACATTGATTATTCTTGTTTCTCACTAAAGAACTTAACTATAAGCATTGAAGTACTGAATTCTGATGAAGAAAAAGTATTTCTTGATGTCATAATGAATGAAGCTCTTATGTGCAAACAAAGAGGCTTGTCTGACGAAGTTGTATTGAACCTTATTGTTGAATCAGCCAACAAATATAAGTGCTTAGAATGCTCTAACACAGAAAAAGGAAAGCAAATACTTAGCACTCTTCGGGAATTTTGGTCATACAAGCACAACCAATGCTCATCATTTAGCATTCCCGCCAACTTGGTTGTATTGAAATCCTTGATGGCTTTCTTTATCAAACCTTTTGGTTTTGACCAAATTGACCGATACGCCCAAAATAGAGGCATTGATAATAAAGAGTATGGATATATGCTCCGAGGGGCATTAATCGGTTATACAGCCTTTCCAAAGACTTTTACTGATGCACTTTATACCAACACGGATATATACATTCCTATGGATGAATATTTAACAGCAATACACAAGCAAGTCGAAACGCAATACCCCTGCGATTGACTTGTACACAACAAAAGGGGTTAAAAGAATATTTATGGGAGTTTTAAAACTGTCTGTTATAGAAGAGCAGAACAAACAACTCAAAAACAGATTAAGAGTTGTTGGACAAAAAGAACATGTTGTTCGCATTAGCAACTGTTATTGTCCTTGTGAGTGTTTCATCAGAGAAGGCGAAGTTACAATGTGCGACGATGTTGCCTCTGCTGGAAGTTGGAACATTGATTAAAGAATCACTAATTAAGGGAGAGCCATTGTTTAACACTTTGGCTTTCCTTATTTTACGCATATGGAAGCTATAGTATTTCAAACTCAAAACGAAAATTATTATTTGTATAGTCCTTTGAAAAAGGCAATATTGCCATTATCAAAGAATGTGTACGATATAATTTCAAACGACAGAAATGAAGGAGACGAAACCTTTCGTCAGTTAAAGCAATATGGATATCTTGATAAATATACTTCATCATTTGATAGTTATATAACTGGGAATACTATGCAAGGAGTATTGGTAAAACTGTCACAAATCATATTTGAGACAACAACACTCTGTAATCTTAGATGCGAATATTGTTGCTATAGCGAAGGATATGATACATTTGATAGCCGAAGAGGTATGTTGGGGAATCTGAAATTTGAAACAGCCAAAAGCATAATTGATTATTTGGCAATTCTTTTTCAGAAAGAACCTCTATCAAATGCACCTAAAGAACCTTTTGCCATCAGTTTCTATGGAGGTGAGCCATTGATGAATTTCGCTGTAGTGCGCCAAATTGTAGAATATGCAGAACGTATAGAATTTCGCAACCGTTCATTGTTTTTTACAATGACAACAAATGCAATGCTTCTATCAAAATATGCAGATTTTTTGTCACGTCACAAATTCAAAATGCTAATTAGTCTTGATGGCAACAAGGAAAACGACTCTTATAGAATAACTCCTAATGGGAATCCTTCGTTTGACATCGTAATGAAGAACTTGAAGTGTGTTGAGAATTTATATTCAGAATGGTTCGCAACATTTCGCTATAATGCGGTTTTCACAAATAAAAGTGATGTAAGGGGAATTGTTGATTGGTTTAAGATGCAATTTAACACAACGCCGAATTTTAGCCCACTTCATGTTCCTACCGAGGATGCAAAAGATGGAAACAGAATTCTATCTATGCTTAAAACATTTGAAATTCCAGAGGATATAGAGTTGGTTCCAAGTTTAATCACTCAAAATCCACTCTTTAATCGAATTTTGGTTTTTACTACAAGGTTGTTGAATAATTCAGTTAGCAAAGAGAGTGAGCTACTCGTAGATGAAAGTATTGAGAATAGTATCTTGCCAACTGGTACATGTATTCCATTTTCAAAACGACTTTTCGTAAGCTATAATGGAAAAATACATCCATGTGAAAAAGTCAATAGGGATTCACCGTTAGGATATATTGACAATAGTGGCTGTGTTCATATTGATTGCAATGAGGTAGCAAATGGATTTATGAAAAGAATCGCAGAAGTTTCATCTTTATGCAAGAAATGCTACATGCAATTTTGTTGCACTAAATGTTCTTTTTGTTACAGCAATGGTAAATGTGAAGAGTTTACTTCAAAAAGTAAATTCGCAAAACTATTGTCAGATGCTGTATCATACATAGAATCCCATCCTGACATAATAGAAGTGCTTGAAGAAAACATTATAATAAAATGAACAGACTGTACATAATTTTTCCACATTGCTATATCAAGGCAACATCAAAAGAATTGCTCATATATGATACAATAAAGTTTAGTAGCATATATATGAGGAATATTGCCGTCCCATATAAAGCCGTCAACACATTAAACCAGTTCGGTTATATAGATGATTGCGATGACAACAAGTCTATTTTGCAAAAAATCGCCTACAACGGATTCGGATATTTCATACAACCAAACAAGTCAATGCCTTATTTCCCAAAACGAGGATTACAAATAATGACCTCCTTAAATAAAGAAAACAAAGCTTTAGGGCACAACTTGGCATCATATACAAATATGATGTTGAAATCTATCACTTTTTTACTTAATAATACATTGTCTATAAATCTCAATTCATTTGCTTATAAGCAATTAGAGTATCCAAACGTTAATCATACAGAGATTGACATAGACACAATATTACTGCAACTTATTTCTTTTGACCTGGAAAGAATTGTCTTGTCTGGAGAAATTTCATGCGATAAGTTGGAAAGAATTTTAAATCTTGCCCAAACAAGAAACATACTTGTTGTTTTTAGAGTTCATTACTTGGCTTATCCTATTCAACATATACAAGATATGTTACGCAAGTATAGAACAATAATGGTAGAATTGCTTATCGATTCAGCTACCCCCTTAGATATTATAAACCTAAGAGAAGAAAGGTTAATCCTAAAATATATTGTAACAAATAATTCTGATTTAGACAAGCTTACGGGTACAAAAGAAAATATAGTATTATGTCCTATATTCTTGGATGAAAAGAATGTTACCCTACAGCCACAAATGGTTATAACCAAAGACTAGGTTCTTAAAATCAATCAAAATCTAAAAGACTGTTATTTGAAAGATTACATAAATACATCATACTTTGGCAATATAACAATCAATTATGATGGGATGGTCTACTGTGTAAATCAGCAAATTGAGTCTTTACAAAATCGAGACCTTGCTTGTATTATTAATAAATGGGTTGGTTCACAAGACTGCTATTGGTATTTCACAAGAAATAAGAAATTGGAATGTAAGGATTGTGCACTTCAGGTTCTATGCCCTTCCATTTCAATTTATGAGCAACTAAAAATATACAAATGTCCTTGTAGGGTTTAGACTTCACTTTGTTATACATGAAGTCTTGTTTTAGCAAAAAACGAGGCTTCATGTATTGTTTAGTCCAAATTCTCCGACGTAATGTCTATCGTGTTTTAGGTATATAACTTATCCATACAAACAGAATCCTTTATCTTGATTGAGATTTCTTTTTTTCTTTATAGAATATACCCAATCCAACCTTTTGTGTTCCGTCCCAATTCGTAAGTTGGTCGGCACAGCCATTGGAGCCACCGAGTGAAACGTATGTGTCTGCACTACATGACATATGGTCAACAAAAGCGAGAAAGTTGTCAATGGCGTTGTCTGTGAATTGAACTTCATTCGTGGCGAATAGTTTTGTCCAACTGGTGACACATTCTTTCTTGAAGTCTGTAAAACCTTTCCACGACATACCAGATAAGAAACTTTTTGCTGCCGATTTTATACAGGCTTTAAAGTCCAATCCAATATTATGCTTTACAGCAGATGCCATAATGCCATAGTATATGGAAGCCGATTCTTTCTCGTTGAAGTTGACTCTGTCTGTTTTTGCAAAGGATGATAAAGCTTCATGCCCCTCATGGATGAACTTGTCAAGCACTCCTATGTATCTATTTTGCCGAGCCATGCTTTCACGTTTGGCTTCGGCTTCTTGCCGAGCCTTTTCTTTTGCATCTTCCTCCTTTCGTGCTTCCACCCGTCTCCATGCATCAGTCATTTCTGGCTCCTGCCAAATGGCATTCCAACGAGCCTTCAAATCATTGTACATTTCCATAAGTGTAGTATTATAACTTTTGGCACTGGCGAGTTCTTCCTTCGCATAGACAAGTTGAGTAGTCACTCGCTCCACAGCCTTCTCGTCAAGTTGAGAGATGTGTTGTTTGACTTTGTCGTTTTCTGTCTTTAGCGCATCATTCTCGGCACGAAGCGACTTGTTCTCCTCTATCTGCTTATTGAGATTCTGCATATAGTAAGTGTATGTCTTGTTGACAGACTTGCGTACATCTTCATTCTGCTTGTCACGTTCTGCATTAATGGCTGCTACAAGAGCCTTGATAGCTGCGTAGATATTAGCCACACGCTCCTCACGCCATGTCTTTTGTCCTATAAGCGTAGGAATCGGAATGGCAAGTTCTTTCTTTACGGCATTCATTGCTTCTTGAACTGGAGTCTTGATGTTGAGTAAAGGAATGGTCAGCTCCTTCTTGTCGATTGTGGCAAGCACTGCATATTTCTCCACTTTGTCAAGAGCGACTTTCGCCTGACGTTCAGCTTCAAGCACCACCTTGTTCTTATGCTTGCGTCCTCGCTTTTCTTCCTCTGAAAGTTCATCATAGGAGAAGCCTCTTGCCAAGCCATACTTATGCCCTACCTTGTTGTAATAGTCAGTATGCAGTTGGGAAAGGTATTGTGATTTGTCCTTTGCTCGCTCTCCCCACACTTTGGCATAAGAGACCCTTTCAACGACACCCTTTGCCGCTTCCGATTTTGTGTAGTTGTCACGTTCTTCTTTTGGAAGTGCTCTCCATTCCTTGGTAGAGAGAACCTTTTCTGGATTATCCTTGTGAATGTACTTGCTTCCGATGCGCCCACGTTTCCTTACTTGTTCAACAGGCACGGTCTGCACATGGGCATGGATGCTTGTCTCGTCACAATGCACATCAAAGCCGATGACATTCTCTTCTCCCCATTTCTCACATGCAAAGCGGTAGGTGTCCAATGCCCAGTCATAGATGCCTTTTTGTAATGTCACATTGCTGTGGTCAGCATTTGGATCTGACGTGTTGAGTTTCTGTTCACCAAAGGCAAGCCTGTTAAGCACATCATGGTCACCACTGAAGATGATGCCGACAGTGCAGTTCGGACTGTTCCTTGAAACTTGGTCGGGACGCTTGGCATCCATATACGGCTTGAAGCCAAGTTCATCAAGTCTGTGCTGCAAGCGTTCATGCAACGGCACCGACTGGGAACCAAGAGGCACTATCTTTCCACCCTTGACTATCTCAAAGTTGAGTCTCTTGCGTGAGTAGTTATAATGGTTGTTCTTGTCTATGTCCGCATTTTTGAGTTGGTAACGCTTCTCGTCCCAACCTCTGCGTTCTGCCTCGTTGCCTACTTGGGACGAGAACGATTTCTTGTCTGTGCCTACATGGATGGCGGCACGTGGTATGTTTCTTTCCATAAAAATCTTGTTTGAGTTTGTAACATTGTTATAGTATGACTGGTAGCAGGTCTCGGGCGGAGCCTGAGCATAATAGAAGGACTTTTTAAGTGAACAGCGTCAGCAGGTGAATCTA
>OIWK01003548.1_pt1 | contig 10716 bp, 9 predicted proteins | sample 1587401 | NCBI WGS metagenome assembly OIWK01 (sample SAMEA3888911, study PRJEB22519) | human gut metagenome | biome: human gut; feature: human-associated habitat; material: faeces | place: Denmark | collected 2009
AGTGCGGCTATTACGGACCATGGTGTGATGTACGGCGTGATCGATTTTTACCGTGCGGCAAGAGCTGCGGGAATCAATCCGATCCTGGGCTGTGAAGTTTATGTTGCACCGGGATCCCGTTTTGACCGTGAAACAGGAAGTGGAGAAGACCGTTATTACCATCTGGTTCTTCTGGCAGAGAACAACCAGGGTTACAGTAATTTGATGAAGATCGTTTCCAAGGGATTTGTGGAAGGATTTTATTATAAACCGCGTGTGGATCTGCAGCTTCTGGAGAAATATCATGAGGGAATCATTGCGTTGAGTGCGTGTCTTGCAGGTGAAGTGGCAAGATTCCTTACAAGAGGTATGTATGAAGATGCAAAAGCGGCCGCACTTCGGTACCAGGATATCTTTGGAAAAGGAAATTTTTTCCTGGAATTACAGGATCATGGCATTCCGGAACAGCAGAATGTAAACCAGCAGCTTCTTAAGATGCACCGTGAGACCGGAATTGATCTGGTTGCAACAAATGACGTACATTATACCCTGGCAGAGGATGCCCAGCCACATGATGTCCTGCTCTGCCTGCAGACCGGTAAGAAACTGGCAGATCAGGATCGTATGCGTTATGAGGGCGGTCAGTATTATGTGAAATCTCCGGAAGAGATGGAACGTCTTTTTCCATATGCGACAGAAGCATTGGAAAATACGCATAAGATTGCACAGCGCTGTCATGTAGAGATTGAATTCGGTGTTACCAAGCTGCCGAAATTTGGCGTTCCGGACGGATATACTTCCTGGGAGTACTTAAATGAGCTTTGCTTCAAAGGACTGGAAGAACGTTATCAGCCAGTGACCGAGGAATTGAAAGAGCGGCTGAATTATGAACTGACGACGATCAGGAACATGGGATACGTTGACTATTTCCTGATCGTGTGGGATTTTATCAAATATGCCCGTGATCATGATATCATGGTCGGACCGGGACGTGGATCTGCAGCGGGAAGCCTGGTTGCATATACACTGGGCATCACACAGCTTGATCCAATTCGTTATGATCTGCTGTTCGAGCGTTTCCTCAACCCGGAACGAGTATCCATGCCGGATATTGACGTTGACTTCTGCTTTGAACGAAGACAGGAAGTTATTGATTACGTCAGAAGAAAATATGGCGATGACTGTGTCGTTCAGATCGTTACGTTTGGTACACTGGCAGCGCGAGGCGTTATCCGGGATGTCGGACGTGTGATGGATCTGCCTTATGCGCAGGTGGATACGATCGCCAAAATGATTCCACAGGAGCTGAATATTACGATTGACAAAGCTCTGCAGATGAATCCGGAATTTAAGAAGGTATATGAAGAGGATAAAGAAATCCATGAACTGATCGATACAGCGAAACGTCTGGAAGGATTGCCACGCCATACTTCCATGCATGCAGCAGGTGTTGTGATCAGTCAGAAGGATGTTTCAGAATATGTACCGCTTTCCAGAGCATCGGATGGTTCGATCGTTACCCAGTTTACAATGACAACTCTGGAAGAACTGGGACTTCTGAAAATGGACTTTCTGGGACTTCGTACATTGACTGTTATCCAGAATGCGGTACATCTGGTAGAACAGGATACCGGTGTGAAGCTGGATATGCAGCATATCGATTATAATGATAAAAAAGTCCTGGATTCTCTTGGAAAAGGCCATTCAGATGGTGTGTTCCAGCTGGAAAGTGCAGGAATGAAGAACTTCATGAAGGAACTGAAACCACAGAGCCTGGAAGATGTGATCGCGGGAATTTCCCTGTATCGTCCGGGGCCGATGGATTTTATTCCGCAGTATATCCGGGGAAAAAATCGCCCGGATACGATCAAATATGACTGCCCGCAGCTGGAGCCGATCCTGAAACCGACATATGGATGTATCGTATATCAGGAGCAGGTTATGCAGATTGTGCGTAATCTGGCAGGTTATACACTTGGACGGAGCGACCTGGTACGTCGTGCAATGTCCAAGAAAAAAGCAGCAGTCATGGAGAAAGAGCGTCAGAACTTTGTTTATGGAAATGAAGCGGAAGGCGTACCAGGCTGTATTGCCAATGGAATTCCGGAGCAGACGGCAAATAAGATTTATGACGATATGATTGACTTTGCAAAATACGCATTTAATAAGTCTCATGCGGCAGCGTATGCTGTAGTTTCTTATCAGACGGCATTTCTGAAATATTATTATCCGGTTGAATTCATGGCTGCTCTTATGACATCTGTGATTGAAATGCCGATCAAAGTGGCAGAGTATATTCAGGTATGCAGGAAGATGAACATTAAGATCCTGCCGCCGGATGTGAACCGCGGAGCCTATGGATTTTCTGTGGATAATGGTGCAATCCGTTATGGACTTTCTGCAATCAAGAGTGTGGGAAGACCAGTGATCGATGCCCTGGTGGAAGAGAGGGAGACAAACGGAGAATATCGATCGCTGAAGGATTTTATCGAGAGACTGACCGGTACGGTAAATAAACGTGCGATTGAGAACTTTATCAAAGCTGGAGCACTGGACTGTCTGGAGGGAAACCGCCGGCAGAAAATGGTTGTTTACAGTCAGATCGTGGACAGCATCGCGCAGGAGAAGAAGAATTCTTTTGCCGGCCAGATGAGTCTGTTTGACCTGGTCAGTGAAGAAGATAAAAAAGATTATGAGATCCGCATGCCGGATGTGGAAGAATATGATAAGGATATGATCCTTGGCTTTGAAAAAGATGTTCTTGGAATCTATCTGAGTGGTCATCCACTGGAAAAATACCGGAATATTATGGAGAAGATGATCTCAGCGAGAACGATTGATTTCCAGCCGGACGATGAAACTGGTATTCCGAAGGTTTATGACGGTCAGAAAGTGATCATTGGTGGTATGATCACAGAGAAGACGATCAAGTATACAAGAAACAATAAGGTGATGGCGTTCCTGACGGTAGAAGACTTGATGGGAACTGTGGAGATCGTTGTATTCCCGAGAGATTATGAGAAATGGCAGACGTTGATCAATGAAGATGCGCGAGTCTTTATCCAGGGACGTGTCAATGCAGAAGATGATAAGCCGAGTAAGCTAATTCTGGAAAAAGTACGTGCTTTTGATGATATACCACGAGAAATCTGGATTCAGTTTAAAGACCGTGAGGATTATGCACAGAAAGAGCAGGAACTTCTGAACTATCTGAGAGGTTCAGTGGGAACTTCTGCGGTAGTAATCTACCTCAAAGATGTGAAGGCGATAAAACGTCTTCCGGCAGGATACCATGTGCAGATCAGCGATTTTCTGTTAGAAGAATTAAAGAAAAAATATGGTGATTCCAACGTTAAAGTTGTGGAAAGAGTATTGAAAAACTTCTAAAAATGCTTTACACTATACAACGAATATGTGTAGAACAGATAACAAGGTTTCCTATTATTATGCAAGCGATGAAAGGAAGCCTGGAGATGGAGGAATGAATCATGGCAGAGAAACAGATAAAAACCATCGGTGTACTTACAAGTGGCGGTGACGCTCCGGGAATGAACGCTGCGATCCGTGCTGTTGTAAGACGAGGACTGAGCAGCGGACTGAATGTAAAAGGTATTTATAAAGGATACAACGGTCTTCTTAATGAAGAAATCGTTGATATGACTGCCAGAGACGTATCAGATACGATCGAACGCGGTGGTACAATTCTTTATACAGCAAGATGTGCAGAATTCCGTACACCGGAAGGACAGCAGCGTGGTGCAGAAATCTGCAAGAAACATGGAATCGATGGACTGGTAGTTATCGGTGGAGACGGTTCTTTTGCAGGTGCACAGAAGCTGGCAAATCTTGGAATCAATACAATCGGTGTTCCAGGTACGATCGATCTGGATATTGCCTGCACAGAGTATACAATCGGATTTGATACAGCTGTAAATACAGCAATGGAGGCAATCGATAAAGTTCGTGATACTTCCACATCTCACGAAAGATGCAGTATTATCGAAGTTATGGGACGTAATGCAGGATACCTTGCTATGTGGTGCGGTATCGCCAATGGAGCGGAGGACGTCCTGATCCCTGAGAAATATGACTATGATGAGCAGAAGCTGATCAATAACATTATTGCAAGCCGTAAAGCAGGAAAGAAACACCATATCATCGTAAATGCAGAGGGTATTGGTCATTCTGAGGCTATGGCAAGACGTATTGAAGCAGCTACAGGTATTGAGACACGTGCAACGATCCTCGGACATATGCAGCGTGGTGGTAACCCGACATGTAAAGACCGTGTATATGCATCTATGATGGGTGCACTTGCAGTAGATCTTCTCGTACAGGGCAAATCCTGTCGAGTTGTTGGATACCGTCATGGTGAATTCATGGACTTCGATATCAATGAAGCACTTGCTATGCAGAAAGATGTATCCCCATATATGTGGGAAGTATGTAACTCTCTTTCTCATAACTACAAAAAATAAAAATACGACGTTTTTACAGCGGAGGCCACCGTTAGGCGGCCTCCGTTCTGGATTAAAGGAGTAGCTGTATGATTTCCAGTGCACAGAATACACAGGTCAAAAATATAATAAAGCTGAATCAGAAGGCAAAGGCAAGACGAGAGCAGGGACTGTTTATCGCAGAGGGAAGAAAGATGTTTCTCGAAGCTCCGGATGACTGGATCGAGAAGATTTATGTGGCAGAATCAATGCTCGAAGATGAAGAAGTAATGAAAAAGGTACGGAGATTTTCCTGGGAAGCAGTTGAGAACGGTGTGTTCAGGCAGATGTGTGATACACAGACGCCACAGGGAATCCTTACCGTACTCCGACAGCCTTCTTACGAACTGGAAGATCTTCTGAAAGAGGAAAAACCACTTCTTATGGTTTTGGAGGATCTGCAAGATCCCGGAAATGCAGGGACGATCATCCGAACCGGAGAAGGCGCCGGAGTGAGTGGGGTTTTCCTGACAAAAACCTGCGTGGATATCACAAATCCGAAAGTAATCCGTGCAACGATGGGATCTGTTTACAGAATTCCTTTTTTCTATGTGGAAGATGTGGTATCATTAAAACAGAAACTTCAGGGAAGAGGAATCCGCTTTTTTGCCGCACATTTACAGGGTAAAAACTCATATGACAGGGAATCCTATGAGGACGGAACTGCGTTTCTGATCGGAAACGAAGGAAAGGGCCTTACAGACCAGGCAGCGGATGCAGCAGACTGTCTGATACGGATCCCGATGTGTGGGCAGGTGGAATCCCTCAATGCAGCTATGGCGGCTGGAATACTCATGTATGAGGCGGCAAGGCAGAGGAGGGGATAAGATGGAACCTTTAATGTGGCTGATCGTGTTGGCGGTCTTTCTTGTGATCGAGGCAATCACGGTAGGACTGACTACGATCTGGTTTGCAGGAGGCGCACTGGTCGCAGCGATTGCGTCAGGCGCAGGTGCAGGTATACTGGTGCAGTGGATCCTGTTTTTAGTCATTTCACTGGTCCTGCTGATTTTTACAAGACCACTGGCAGTTCGATATATGAATAAGGGTGTGCCAAAGACCAATGTAAACAGCCTGATCGGAGAAAAAGCTGTTGTGATTCAGAAGATCAATAATCTGGAGCAGACAGGGCAGGTCCGTATCAATGATATTGAATGGATGGCGAGAACATCTTCTGATGAAGTAACGATTCCGGAACAGACAGTTGTAACAATTGAAGCTGTTCAGGGAGTAAAACTGATTGTGAAAGAAGAAAAGGAGGGTAAGTAACATGGCAGGAATTATTATTTTTATAGTACTCATCGTACTTGTACTCTGGATCCTGGCATCCTGTATCCGTATTGTGCCACAGGCATATGCAATCGTTGTAGAACGTCTTGGTGCATACAAAGAAACATGGAACACAGGTATTCATTTCAAAACACCATTTATTGACCGTGTGGCAAGAAGAGTCAATCTGAAAGAGCAGGTTGTGGATTTTCCACCACAGCCGGTTATTACAAAAGATAACGTAACAATGCAGATCGATACTGTTGTGTTTTTCCAGATTACAGATCCAAAGCTTTTTGCATATGGTGTGGAAAATCCGATCATGGCAATCGAAAATCTGTCAGCGACAACCCTTAGAAACATCATCGGTGACATGGAACTGGATGAAACGCTGACTTCCCGTGAAGTTATCAACACTAAGATGCGTGCATCCCTGGATGTGGCAACAGATCCGTGGGGAATCAAAGTAAATCGTGTGGAACTGAAAAATATTATTCCGCCGGCAGCAATCCAGGAAGCTATGGAGAAACAGATGAAGGCTGAGCGTGAAAGACGTGAAGCAATCCTCCGCGCAGAAGGTGAGAAAAAATCTACGATCCTTGTTGCAGAAGGTAAAAAAGAATCTGCAATCCTCGATGCGGAAGCTGAGAAACAGGCTGCGATTCTGAAAGCAGAAGCGCAGAAAGAACGTATGATCAAAGAGGCTGAAGGACAGGCGGAGGCAGTTCTGAAAGTTCAGAAAGCCAATGCAGAAGGTATCCGTATGATCCGTGAAGCCGGGGCAGATCAGGCAGTACTTACACTGAAGAGCCTGGAAGCATTTGGAAAGGCAGCAGATGGTAAGGCTACCAAGATCATTATCCCGTCTGAGATCCAGGGACTGGCAGGACTTGCATCATCTCTGAAAGAGATCGTTGTTGAGGATAAGAAAACAGAAGAATAATTTTTTATAAAGAAACACGAAAAAAGAGGAGTAACTGTTATGAACTTAAAAGGACGCAATTTTCTTACGCTGAAAGACTTTACACCAGAAGAGATCACCTACATGATCGATCTCGCTGCTGAATTAAAAGCAAAGAAAAAAGCAGGAGAGCTTCATGAATATTATAAAGGCAAAAACATTGCCCTGATCTTTGAGAAAACAAGCACCAGAACACGTTGCGCATTTGAAGTAGCTGCTCATGATCTTGGAATGGGCAGTACATATCTGGATCCGACCGGTTCTCAGATCGGAAAGAAAGAGAGCATTCCCGACACCGCAAGAGTTCTCGGAAGAATGTATGACGGTATCGAGTACCGCGGTTACGGCCAGGAGATCGTCGAGAGCCTGGCAGAGCACGCAGGCGTGCCGGTATGGAATGGTCTGACCAACGAGTATCATCCGACCCAGATGCTGGCAGACATGCTGACCATCCGTGAGCATTTTGGAGATCTCAAGGGCCGCCGTCTGGTATACATGGGAGATGCCCGTTATAACATGGGTAACTCACTGATGATCGCATGCTCCAAGCTTGGAATGCATTTTGTAGCATGCACAACAAAGAAATACTTCCCGAATCAGGAACTTGTAGATCTGTGCAAGACTTATGCAGAGGCTTCCGGTGGAAGTGTGACTCTGACAGAAGATGTACAGACAGGAACAAAAGATGCAGATGTAATCTATACAGATGTATGGGTATCTATGGGTGAGCCGGATGAAGTATGGGAAGAGCGTATCAAAGACCTGACACCATACAAAGTAACTGCTGATGTTATGAAAAATGCAGGGGAAAAAGCAATCTTCCTTCACTGTCTGCCAGCATTCCATGATCTCAAGACAAAGATTGGCAAGGAAATGGGAGAACGTTTCAACCTGACAGATATGGAAGTGACAGATGAAGTATTTGAATCTGCACAGTCTCATGTATTTGATGAAGCAGAAAACCGTATGCATACGATCAAAGCAGTTATGGTGGCAACTCTTGGAGAGCCGGAGAACAAATGATAACTACAATCTATAATGAAGAAACAATTTCAAAAGAGATAAACACAAAATGGGCGGGCAAAACCGTCCATTTTGCAAAGGAAACAGATTCCACAAATGAGTGGTGCAAGCGCATGTCAAAAGAAAATGCGGAACACGGAACACTGGCAGTTGCAGAATTTCAGTCTGCCGGTAAGGGAAGGCTGGGACGTAAATGGATGGCACCGGAGGGAAGTTCAGTGATGATGTCCATTCTTCTGAAACCGGAATTTGAACCGCAATATGCGTCTATGCTGACACTTGTAATGGGATTGAGCGTAGCGCAGGCAGTGTGCGAGCTTGGTGTGGAAGTTTCTATCAAATGGCCGAATGATGTGGTCGTTTCCCACAAGAAAATCTGCGGAATACTGACAGAAATGGGAGTGCAGGATGGAAAGATCCGAGAAGTGGTGATCGGTGTCGGACTGAATGTAAATCTGAAAGAAATTCAGGATGAACTGAAAGACAAAGCGACCTCTCTGTACCTGGAAACGGGAAAAACATACGACAGAAACCGTCTGATCGGGCTTGTTATGGAGAAATTTGAAATCAATTATGAGAAATTTGTCCAAACCTGCGATCTTTCCATGATGCTGGATGATTATAACATGCTGCTGGCAAATAAGAGCCAGCCGGTCCGCGTTCTGGATAAGATCAGCCCGTATGAAGGCGTGGCTCTGGAAATCGATAAAGATGGAGCACTTCTGGTGCGTGTGCAGAGCGGAGAGATTCGTAAAGTGTGCTCCGGAGAAGTGTCTGTAAGAGGATTGTACAGCTATATTTAAGTTGCTGCGGACAGGAACATATTTAACAAAGGAGTTTTTATATGTATCAGGAAAATGTTGTGCTCTGCGGTGCAAGCGCTTATGAGCAGAAATATTATTTTAATCAGGATTTTGATTCTCTTCCGGAATCGATCAAACAGGAACTGCATATCATGTGTGTCCTTTATACCGAAGATATCGGCGGAATCCTGACACTGGAGTTTGATGATAATGGCAGTCTGCAGTTCAAAACAGAGGCACTGGATTCCGATGCCATGTATGATGATATTGGAAGTGTTCTTAAGATCAAACAGCTGCAGACCGAAAAAAGAGAACTTCTGCAGTCTCTGGAAATGTATTATAAGGTATTTTTCCTTGGTGAGACCATCGAAGATGATGGCGAAATGATAGGTAAGGAAAGCTGATCTATGGAAACACTTATGAAAATGAAGTGGAAAATTGGTTCTGTAGAGATCGAGAATCCTTTTATTCTGGCACCAATGGCTGGAGTTACGGATCTTCCATTCCGTATTCTCTGCAAGGAGCAGGGGGCAGGTCTGTTGTGCACAGAGATGGTCAGTGCAAAGGCGATTTCTTTTCATAATAAAAATACAATCTCTCTTATGCAGATCGATCCGGTGGAGCATCCGGTTTCCATGCAGATTTTTGGAAGTGAGCCGGATCTGATGGCAGAAGTTGCAAAAAGTATCGAAGAACAGCCATTTGATATCCTGGATATCAATATGGGCTGCCCGGTCCCGAAGGTAGTCAACAACGGAGAGGGGTCTGCATTGCTTAAAAATCCGGAACTGATCCGGGAAATTGTGACAAAAGTTTCTCGTGCGGTGAAGAAACCGGTAACGGCGAAGATTCGTATTGGTTTTGAGGGATATCCGGTAGATCCAGTGGAGATTGCAAAGATCATTGAGGATTCCGGTGCAGCTGCAGTTGCGGTCCACGGAAGAACAAGACAGCAGTATTATGCAGGCGAAGCGGACTGGGATACGATCCGCAGGATCAAAGAAGCGGTATCTATTCCAGTCATTGGAAACGGGGATGTGGATTCTCCAAAGAAAGCAGAAGCACTGGTGCGTGAGACAGGCTGTGATGGGATCATGATTGGTCGCGCAGTGAGAGGAAATCCATGGATCTTCCGTGAGATGAACCATTATTTTACTACGGGAGAGCTGCTTCCGCGTCCATCTTGGGAAGAAATCAGAGAGATGATTCTTCGTCATGCAAGAATGCAGATCGAACTGAAAGGTGAATTTACCGGAATCCGTGAAATGCGTAAGCATATTGCATGGTATACTTCAGGAATGAGACATAGTGCAGGGCTGCGCAGAGATTCTAATCTGGTCAGCAGCTATGAAGAATTGGAAAAGCTGCTGGATGTTACTGTTCAGAGATAAAACAAGGAAAATTACAGAAGCTGGGAATTCGCGGTTAATCGCGGAATTCCGGCTTTTTTGGTTCTTGACAAGGTATACAGATTTGGGTATAATACAGAAATTGTGAATATCCTAGAATAAGTCTGCCTGTTTTGAGGTATGATGTTTTGAGAAGTTATGTAGACAGCAATTATTCCGGGAATGTATATCCAATAAATATCCGGCTATTTTGAAAGGGTGTAAGGATTATGGAAGAAAAGAAGAATTTATTAACATATGCAGGTCTTAAAAAACTGGAAGATGAGCTGCATGATTTAAAAGTAGTAAAAAGAAAAGAAGTTGCAGGTAAGATCAAAGAAGCAAGAGAACAGGGTGACCTTTCTGAGAATGCTGAATATGATGCAGCAAAAGATGAGCAGAGAGACATCGAAGCAAGAATCGAAGAAATCGAAAAAATCCTTAAAAATGCAGAAGTCGTTGTAGAAGATGAAGTAGATCTTGATAAGATCAACGTTGGATGCAAGGTTAAAGTACATGACTATGAATTCGATGAAGATATGGAATTAAAGATCGTTGGTTCTACAGAAGCGAACAGCCTGGAAGGTAAGATCTCCAATGAATCTCCAGTAGGAAAAGCTCTGATCGGTGCACATACAGGAGATGTTGTTGATGTAGAAATGCCAATGGGAATCATGAAATACAAGGTTCTGGAGATCCAGAGAAACGTTTAAATAAGTCAAAAAACAGAAGGAGGCCAACAAAGTGGCAGAGCAGAAGAAGCAGGATACAAACCAGCTGCTGAAGGTTCGTCGTGA
>OIWK01003551.1_pt1 | contig 10701 bp, 10 predicted proteins | sample 1587401 | NCBI WGS metagenome assembly OIWK01 (sample SAMEA3888911, study PRJEB22519) | human gut metagenome | biome: human gut; feature: human-associated habitat; material: faeces | place: Denmark | collected 2009
TTTCACAAAACAGTGAGCTACTCGGTCATTGAATGGCCAGCATTTACATGCTTGGCTTCAAGCCGATAATTTGAAAAATATACCCAATCTTACAGTCCGAAGGGCTATGAATCAGCATATATCTTCTTATTACATTCCATACATGGACATGCCTTGTACAGAAAGCGGTAGTTCATATGTTCTACAGGACGGAAACAGCGTTTCCTGTTTCCTGCAGAATCGATGTTTTCAATTGTTTCATCTGCCAGTCAAGATGTCTGTCATCCAGGAGCCTGATCAGCCTGGATTGCATTTCTTTATGACTTTTTGCATCCTTGCAGAGTTTAAGAAGTTCCTTGTCTGCTGCACGGTTTCTGATGTTTACTGCACCAACGTGGTCAGCATCATCTTCATAGCCACAGCAACCACATCTGAAGAGCTTACTGTTAACTGTGCTGCGGTTTTCTGCATTACGATAGCTGCAGATCGGACATGTCTGACTTGTAAAATCTGGTGGCACTTCTACATAGTCATATCCATACCAGTTGAGTTCAGACATGAGCTTCTGCTGAAGCTTGCCACGAGCAAATGTAGACAGGTCTCCATTCAGTTTGTGAGATTTTTCAAATTCTTTGATATCAAGCAGCTCAAGCACAGTCAAAGTATCATGCGTAATACATGACATATATGCTTTTACATCCTGTTTGATTTCATGATTCAGCATATTGTAGTAGCACGCTTCTTGCGATACGGTGCATCTGCTGTGCGTATCATGTGTTCCAGTCTGTCCATCTTCTGAATGAGAAAACGTCTCACATCCAAAGGAAGGTTCTTATGGTGACGCACATAATAGCTGATGCTCCTTTTCTTGTTACGCAGTCTGCTTAACTGTGCAAATGCTGGTTCAACCTCACGATGGTAATAGTCAATAACTTCTTTCATGGATCCAATGGAACGGCCATCAGACAGAAAGGAAGAATCCTTGATTCCTGTATCTACTCCCATACAGACGGCTGTATCAGGCTTCCTGAATGATTTTGCATAAGACCATCCAATACGGACTTTTGTACCTTCCGGCTTGACTGTTACCGCAGCAGCCATCCTGTTAGCTTGAATCTTATGCAGCGAATGTCTGCTTGTATTGACTGGAATTGAAATACGGCTACCTTTTACAAAAGGGTTTGAGAGCGTGATAACATACGGCATTGCAGTATCGGTAGACGGCTCGATTTTCATCAGTCTGCTGTCAAAAGGAATCGCTTCACTTATAACATGAGGTATCCTGAATTGAACGGAAATCATATCATACAGATCACAAAGTTCAATCATCTGTTCTTCGAACTCATCAGCAGACATGTTCTGCAGCTGTGCAATGCAGTCCAGATAGAAAGCCGTGTCTTTCCTGTTTCGTACAGCATTGACAACTTCATTCAGGCAGGCAGTCATTTCATCTTTGGTCACACCATCAAGGCACAAGCCAAACAGCACCTTGGACTGGCAGAAGATGGAATCAATTGTCTTGAACATTTCTAGACGTACTGCATCCAGCCTGTTTGACAGTTTTGTAAAAGACGCATCAAATGCATTCTGACAGAATGCAGAATTGATATCTTTTGGACGTAACTGTTTTTGAAGCTGGCGAACGTAAGAATCCTTCTTATCGTTCTTGATAAGTTGTACATGAATATCTGGAACAGCCATCAAAGCCTCGATATTGAAGTTGATCAGTTCAACATATTTGTGTTCCATCTGCCAAAGCAAGTCAAGTTTTCCTTTGTTTGGTCTTCCAGACAAAAACACGCTTTTGACAGGTGAAGATTCAAACTCAGAATTCTTTTTTTTACGTGCTTTTGGCATAAAATATGACTCACTTACTATATATATTATACCATGATAGAATAATGAAATATAGCTTATTTATGCGAAAATATTGAGTTCCCCATCTTGAAATAAGTTGAAGAATGGCGCTTTCATCTCGGTCATTAAATGGCCGAGGATTCCCTCGCCAGATTCCTAAAAGAAAAAGTCTGACTCTACAACTAGAATCAGACTGCCAAATTATTATATATGAAAGGATCTTTTATAGTATTTATGGAAAAATTAATTTGCTTTCAAATTACAAATACAAGAGAAATTGAACGTCTCGCTTCTAATATGAAAATACGAGTGATTAAGGCAGATGCTTCTATCTACAATGAAACGTTAGATAATATCGTTAATGGAAAGATTAGCTCTGTTAATAGCATTTTTTCTGCATCTATTTCTCCTTTAGTTACAGAAAACAAACTGCCTGCAGACAGCATACTTATTTTCTGTGACCTAAGTGAAAAACACTTGAATCGTATGCTCTTCGAATTAAAGAGCCGCAAAGTCCAAATCGACTTAAAGGCAATTCTTACACCTACTAATCGAAAATGGACTTTGCGGCAGCTGCATGATGAATTAGAGCGGGAACGTGCTTCTATTTTTATCAACAATAAAATTCAATAATACCACAGCCAAGTTCTATTTCCTTTTTACAGAAATAAAACTTTTAATGCATGAGCAACTCTCCAAGTTCTTCCGGCGTATCTACTACACATTTTGCGCCATGCTCAAGCAAAAATTCTCTGCCTCGAAATCCCCAGTTTACAAAAATTCCATCCATACCTGCTTCTTTTGCTGTATCTACATCTACATCGGAATCGCCAATATAAACTGCCTCTGCCGCTGTCTTTTTCAATGTCTTTAGAACTTCAAAAACGCTGTCCGGGCAAGGTTTTCTTCTGATGCCTTCTCGCTCTCCAACGACAAAATCAAATGCTTTCGGAAAGTACTGACTGCAAAGCTCCTGCACGGCAAAGTCTGCCTTATTTGAAACAACTGCCGTCTGGATGCCGCATTTACGCAAATCTTCTAACAGCTTTATAATTCCATCATAAGGCTTTGTGTGGTCTGCGCAGTGTATGCCATAGTGAACCTTAAAGCTCTCAAGTGTCTTTTTGGTTGCTTCCTTTGATGTTCCCTTAGGCACAGCTCGCTCAATGAGTTTTCCAATGCCGTTTCCAACAAAACAGCGCACCTCTTCAAGTGTCCGCGCCGGATACCCATTTGCAGCAAGCGCTGCATTTGTGCTCTCCTTTAAATCCTCCAATGTATCAAGAATTGTTCCATCTAAATCAAATATGGCAAGTCTGTAGCTCATCCTATGATTCTTCCTTTCCGTAAGATTACTGTAATTACACGCGCTTTTTCTTCCAAAGCCCCGTGCGGTATACCACATACAAAATCACAGATGACAGTGCATTGCTGACAACGACGCTATACCAGATGCTTCGAACTCCCATATGAAGCCAATGCTCGCATACATAAAGCGTTGCAAATCGAAATACCCACAGCCTCGTTGCATCAACTGCCATCGTAACTTCCGTATGACCGCTTCCCTGAAAGAGACCGCTTGTGGAATTATAAACACCATTTGTAAAGCACCATAACGCCATGATGCTAAGAAAATCTGCAGCCATAGCTATTACTTCTTCATCTGTTGAAAACAACCCTACTATCGCCTCTGATAAAAATGGACGCGATAGAATCAGTCCTCCAACAAACAAAAAAATAACACTCACACGTCTTGCGATCTTATAGCCTTTTTCAGCGCGGTCAATCTGATTAGCTCCAATGTTTTGACCAACAATTGTCGCAACTGCTGAGCCAATACCATTTGACGGCAGCGTGATAAGACCATTTACCTTGTTGCCAATTCCGTATGCTGCCATTGCTCCAGTACCATACACATAGACATTTCTGCTCATTAAAAGAAAGCCAAGCTGCATTGTACTTCCGCCGATTGCAGTCGGAAGACCAACTGTGAGAATACTCTTCATTTTGCTTTTTTCAAAGCGAAAGCCCTTTAAGCGAATCCTTACACCTGTTGTATCTCTCTTTAAGATGACAAGTGAAATCATTGCTGGAACTGCCTTAGCAATAACTGTCGCAAGCGCTGCTCCTGCTGCTCCCCAGTGTATCACAATCATTAAAAGTGGGTCAAGTACAACATTAAGTAAAATTCCTGTCAGATTTAAAAACATAGGTGATACTGTATCACCCTGCGCCTGCCTAATCGCTGCAAAAATATTGACCATATATAAAAACGGCATGTCTAAAATAACAAGCCTAAGATACACATTTGCAACTTTTGCTGTCGGCTCATCTGCTCCAAGCCAGTTTACCACAGTAGAGGTAAAAATTGCAATAACTCCAGCGCAGATGATGGAAAATATCATTGCACAGGCAAAGATCTGGCTTGCCATGGAGGCTGCCTCTTCTTTTTTTGATAAGCTGTGCAATCAAAACAGCACCTGCCACCGTAAGTCCTGATCCAAAGTTTACCACAATTTGCTGCAGCGGCGAAACAAGATTAATTGCTGCTAATTCATTTGTTCCAAGCTGTCCGAGCCAATAAGTATCGGTCAGATTATACATAGTCTGTAAAAAACTATTGATCACAACAGGTACTGCCAGTGCGAGAATTGCCTTTCCCATACTGCCCTGCAGGATCAGCTTAATATTTTTTTCAGTTACTTTTGCCTTTGCCATAACAGCCAGCCCTTCCTAAGTTCTATTATTTAAACCCTCTTTTAATCAAAAACGGCGCTGTTATCCGAAGACAACAGCGCACCTTTTATTTGTTTTTAACCCTTTACAGCACCTACGTTAACACCCTTTACGAAGTATTTCTGCAGGAACGGATACAGAATCATGAATGGTAAAATTGCAATGATAATTGCCGCACTCTTTACGGTATTCTCAGTTGCACCGCCGTTTGCCTGCGGAAGATCACTACCCATCATGATACTTCTTAACTTCATCTGGAAGTTATAGAGGCTAGAATCAGTAATGTACAACTTGTAATTGGTGTAATCATTCCAGTAAGCAACTGCAAACATCAGACCGATGGAAGCAAGTGCTGCCTTGGAAAGCGGAAGTACAACCTTAATAAATGTTGCCATTGGCGTACATCCATCAAGCGTTGCTGCCTCAAACAAGCTCTGCGGAATACCCTCGAAGAAGTTTCTCATCAAAACGAGGTTATAAATATTGATTGCCGGAAGAAGTACAACACCGAGCAGGTTGTTGGTTAAACCTAAATTTTTCATAACCAAGTAAGTCGGGATCATACCACCGTTGAAGATCATGGTAAACAACAGGAAGTTTGCAAAAAATGTTCTTCCCGGCATATCCCACTGAATAAGAACGTATGCACCAAGTGTGGAAAGTGCAAGACCCAGGAATGTACCTGCCAGTGTTGTTCCAACAGAAATCAACAAAGGACGATACAGGGTCGGGTTTGACAGTACACTCGCATATCCAGCCAGACCAAACTGCTTTGGCCACAATCTCATACCATAAGCAGAGCTTAAGTCGAAGGAATCGACTAATACCTTATAAATCGGAATCAGCATGATAATGGAGATCAGAATAAAAAGGATTCCATTAATCACATTAAAAAGTCTAATCTTTGGACGATCTTTCATTTGTTCTCCACCTCCTTAAACAATACCGCGTCCGTTGCGAACCTTCTTACTGATGTAGTTACAGATCAATACGAGTACGCATCCGACAAGTGACTTGAACAAACCTACCGCTGTGGTATAACCATAGTTTGGAATACCGCCGCTGTTGAAGGTCTGGTTGTAAACGTAGGTCTGAATAACCTCGGCCTTTTCCATAACAGCATCATTCTGTAATACGAATACGGACTCGAACAAGTTAAGAACCTTTGCTAAGTTCAGGATGATAACAGTGATGATAGTGTTTGCCAGTGCCGGCATGGTGATGTACCACATCTTCTTCCAGCGTCCTGCTCCATCAATACCAGCAGCTTCATAAATTTCCTGGCTGATACCAACAAGTGTTGCCATGATGATAATGGTCTGCCATCCTGTATCCTTCCATACGTTAATAACGAAGAATGCTGGTGTCCACCACTTTAAGCTTCCAAGGAAATAAATCTCGCTTCCTTTTTCAACCACACCGATTGAAACAAGGAAAGAGTTTACAAGACCCTGGCTTGATGGGGAAAGAATCAAACCAAAAACAGATGCTGTAACAACCCAAGATAAGAAATGCGGCAGATAAATAATTGTCTGTGCAACCTTCTTAAAATGAACGTTTATAATCTCGTTTAATAACAGGGAAACAACTACTGCTGCAAATGTATTCAAAAGCAGCTTAGAGATACTTAAAAACAGCGTATTTTTAAATGCACGCCAGAACATTGGCTTTGAAAACAGTGTCTCAAAGTTTTTGAATCCTGTCCATACAGGATCTTTAATCAGCTTGTACTCGGTAAATGAATAAACAATACCGAACATTGGCAGATAGTAGAATACTACTACAAAGATGAATACAGGAAGGAACATCAAATAGAACCATCTGTACTTATACATCTGCTCTTTGAGTGGCTTCTTGTGTGATACAACAGTCCCGTCTGGGAGCATTATAGTGTTCTTTTTTGCCATCGTCTTCTCCTTTTTTATTATATTTGTAAACTTAGATGCTTCGGATTTTTCCTGCATCAAAAAATGATGTCAGAAATCTCACTGTATGTGCGCTTCTTCCATCTATCTGAGAGACAAAAAAACTGCTGAGAGTCAAATTTATTGATATGCCTCCCAGCAGCTATCCGTCTGTCATACAAATCAATTATCCTGCATACGCTTTTAACTTAGTGCATGCAAGTCAGGTTTGGGACTGATTAGTTGTTCAGAGAATCAACAATCTTCTGAGACCAGTCATTTCCACCCTGCTGATCAAAGTATGCCATACCATCCTCAACGCTCATGCCCTGAGTAACAACCTTAGCAATTACTTCATTCTTAAGTGTGGTCAGATCACCGTTATACTCTGCCATCTCATCAGTAGAAACAACCAGCTGAGCCATCTTGCTGTGTTCCTGGAAAGTCTCTGCAGAAACCTTTGCTTCTTCTGCTACTGCCTCTGCCTTTGGATCGTTCTCAAGCGGAGCAACTGCAAGCATTGGATCGATGTGGTTCTTTGTGTAAACAGTTCCCTCTTTCTCTCTGTTCTCTAACATATGGAACTGGCCTTCCTCGTATTTAACGCCGCAAACTTCCTCAGCTGCTGTTGACCAGTGAACGCCCTCTACACCATATGTCCATAAGAACTGCATATCGCCGCCATCTAACATGCTCTCGATAAAGTATTTATATACACCCTCTGGATTTGAGCAAGCCTCAGTAATACACCAAGCCGGTGCAACACGCTCTGTATAAGCGCCAAGCTCCTCGATCGGCGGGATTGCTACAAGCTCACTGTCAAGACCATTTGCCTCAAGATTTGTCTTTAAGTTGGTTGCCCATGTTCCTGCCCAGTATGTGAATACACCAAACTTATCCTCATAGAACTTGGTACGGCAGTCAGATGTTGCATTAGTCAGAGATTCCTTATCAATGTAGCCAGCCTCGTATGCACTCTTTAATCTCTCTAAAGCAGCCTTCATAGAATCCTCTGTGAATCCATCTACCCATACGCCTTCATCATTCTTGTAGAAGCTCGGGTAAGCATCCTGATAGAACTCCGGCAGATAGTTTGTATATGGAGCCTCAGTTCCGATCAGACCTGCAGAAGATACACCATATGTATCGCCGTCAACACCATTTCCATCTGGATCGCCAGTGGTAAATGCCTCAAGCATTGCCAGATACTCATCATAAGTAGTCGGAACCTCTAATCCACAGTTATCTAACCATGCCTTCTTTACATAAGTGATGCAGCCGTTTCCTCTTGCAGGAGAAATTCCGTACAGAGAACCATCAATCTTTAAACCATCGATAACGCTCTGGTCGGTAATACGCTCCTTGAGCTCGGAGTTATCATATGCTTCTGTCATATCCCAAAGAACGCCCTCTGCTGCGTAGCTAGCGTAGTATGTAGAACCTAACAGAACAACATCCGGCCAATCGCCGCCTGCGATAGTCTGACCTAATACATCATAGTACTGGGAATGGTCTGGCTGAATGATCTGCAGGTCAATACCGGTAAGCTCTTCCCATCTTGCCTCGAACTCTGCCTGTCCGTTCTCCTGTGTGAAAACGGTACCGTCAAACATTACTGTGATCTTCTCCGGCTTTTCTACCTCATCTGCCATAACAGCTGGTGCAATGCCCATAGAAGCCATTACCATTGCAGCACTTGATGCTAGTGCCATCAGTTTTCTTTTCTCCATTTAGAAATCCTCCTTCAGATATACATCTGTTGTTTATCACAACATCTTTGTTTATCATTCTACTACGTAAACGATAAAATTACAAGTAGTTTTTTAATTTTTACTAATAAGCGTTTTCTTTCCTAATAAGTTTCCGTCACTTTTAATTCTTTTCTTTGTTTTTTCTGTGTTCTTAAATTGACACTTCATAATTAATTCGTTATACTGAACAAAAAGAAGGAGGATTTTTGTTATTTATGAATACAATTACAAGCACCACATTTCCTGAAGCAACAGGCATATCTGCTTCCTGCATCATGGACGCTTTACGCGAAATCGATACACGAGGAATTTCCATGCACAGCTTTCTATTCTGCAAAGATAACTGTCTTGTTGCAGAAGGCTACTATGCACCAGTAAAGAAAAATGACCTTCATCGGATGTTTTCTGTCACAAAAAGCTTCGTAAGCATCGCAATTGGATTTTTACAGGAGGAAGGCCGCCTGTCTCTTGATGATTCTATTGTAAAATTTTTCCCAGAATACGTTCCGAACACTTCCGAGGCACATCCATGGCTTCTTGCCACCACAATCCGCGACATGCTCTCCATGCGTTCCTGCCATGCTTCAACTACTTACGATAAATTCAGTTCAAAAACAGACTGGGTTAAAAGCTTTTTTACCGTAGCTCCTACACATAAGCCTGGAACTGTGTTTCACTATGATACATCTTCCTCACATACACTGTGCGCTCTTGTAGAAAAGCTGACCGGCATGAAAATGCTTGACTACCTTCGAAACAAAGTTTTAAACGAAATCGGTTTCTCAAAAGAGGCCTATTGTCTTACAGATGGTTTTGGCGTTAGTATGGGCGGTTCTGGTCTTATGGCAACCTCACGCGATTTGATGCTCTTTGCACTTTTGATCTTAAATAACGGAAAGTTAAATGGAAAACAGTATATTTCGGCTGATTATATTAAAGAATCGACCTCATTTCAGACAGCAACATGTGTCACAGGTCCCGTTCCATCTGAAAGCCAGGGTTATGGATTACAGTTTTGGATTGGTGAACATAACTCAATCGTTTGCTACGGAATGGGCGGTCAGCTTGCTATTCTTTTGCCAGAATATAACACGGCAATCGTGACAACTGCTGACACTCAAGGCTATCAGGGCGGCAATCAGGTCATCTACGATGCTATTTTTTGTCACATTCTCCCTGAGTTAGAAAAAAGGCAATCTCCATGGACACCATCTGACGAAGAAAAACTTGCTTTTGAGCAATTTATGAGTAAGCTTGCAATGCGGCCGCTTAACCATAATAAAGCTGCTTCTGAGGCGTGGAACAACAAATTTGAAAATGTCAATGACATAAACACAAGTTTTTTGACAAATTTCAGGCCAATTATGTCAAGTTTTGAAGGGACATATGTAATCAAAAAGGCTTCTGACGCTGCAGAGGCACTTGATAAAAACATCATAAATGAAACAATTTGGGATGAGATTTCATTTGAGATGAGTGAGCCACTGACGCCATCATGTACTGGAAAAGTATCACTAAAGTGCCATGTTTTTCCATCCAAGGTGGATTTCCCAGTGACTTTTGAATTTGGATTTGGTGCTTTAAAAGAAGGTACACTTAATATGACTACACATATGGGAAACCGTGCCGATGAGCCTGTGCCTGTTTCTATGCATTATGCAGCAAGCGCAGAATGGCTTAACGAAAACATGCTTTACATCCGCATTCACCTGCTTGATACCTCTGTTGGCTCTATCCATATTCAGGCTGTATTTGGAGAATCAGATATTACTGTTTTCCTTCGCAAGCAGGAAGAAACGCTGTTTGGAGAGTTTTCAGGTCATCTGTACGGCACTAGACAATAATATCTATCTTTTAAGCTGAATTTAAGCAAAAATAATCCATTTACAACGTGCTTTTACCATGTTAAAAAAAAGGCAGACTATACATTAGGGAGGGAATATATATGAAGCCTTCATCAAATACTGCCGACATGACAAAGGGCAGCCCGGTCAGACTAATTCTGACCTTCTCAATTCCTTTAATTATTGGCAACATTTTTCAGCAGTTATATAACATGGTTGATACAGTTGTAGTGGGAAATTTCGTTGGTTCTAATGCGCTTGGTGCTGTCGGTGCCTGTGGCTCAATAAGCTGGCTGTTTTTCTCACTTTCATCTGGTCTTGCCCTTGGAATCGGTATAATTGTCTCACAAAATTACGGTGCCAAACAATTCGATCAGGTTCGCGCAACTATTGCAAACTCATTCTATGTATTAATTTTTACTGCTATTGTGGTAAGCGCTGTGTGTTATCTGATTGCTCCCGCCGCACTTCGCCTCTTAAAGACTCCAGAGGATATCATAGATAACTCTATTATCTACATGCGAACAACTTGCCTAGGAATTGTCGCAATCACACTCTATAATGGTGTCTCTTCAATTTTGCAGGCACTTGGCAATTCAAAAACACCACTTTACTTTCTAATCATGGCAA
>OIWK01003555.1_pt1 | contig 10694 bp, 7 predicted proteins | sample 1587401 | NCBI WGS metagenome assembly OIWK01 (sample SAMEA3888911, study PRJEB22519) | human gut metagenome | biome: human gut; feature: human-associated habitat; material: faeces | place: Denmark | collected 2009
CGATGGGGCGAGATGCATTCAAGCCAAAACATGCATCCTCCGTGTCAATCAGCGGAGTGATCGACACGGGAGTGAACAGTAACTCTTTTCCCACAATGTGCCAGTCCAACATAACACACTTCTCCGGTCATCTCTGCGTCATATTGTTTTTCCTTTATCTGTTCCAGTGCCTTTTCTGCAAGCTTTTCTAAATCGTCTTTTTCATCTTTGGTATACTTGAATTCCAAAATTAAATTTGGATATCTGTCATGTTTTGCATAAAGACAGATATCACTTCTGCCTTCTCCGGTTTCCCGATTGCTTTTGATATCATAATCCTTTCTAAAAAATGCACACATTCCAAGCGTCATCATATGGTAACTATTCTCATCTTTCAGATCATGATAAGATGGCAATTCCAAAAGAACTCTCTGATACTCTTCTGCAAAACGTTCCATATCCTTTCTTTTAAGAGCATTTAACATCTTTTCCATATGTCTCTCATCGATTTTCAGATGACATGCTGTTAATTCTTTGAACACTTTCCACACTTCCAGATTAGGAACCCGAAGTCGGTAATAGTCCTCTTCGATTTCTTTTGTAATTGTTACAATTCCGGCATTTACAAGAAGTCCCCATAGATTTGCTTCGTCCATTTTTTCATAATAAGCCATTGAAAAATCTACTGTCACTTCTACTTCACCTTCTGTGACCAAGGTCTCATATTCTTTCTCAAAAGACCTTCCCTGTACTTCAAGTGCATTACGTAAAATACTGTTTTCGCTTGTATTAACCCAATAAGAATCCATCCTTCTTCTTGCCGCATAACACGATATTGACCATGGATTATATACATCTGTACTGCCAAAATGATATCCATCGTACATCTTTTTCAGCTCATCTGAAAATTCTGCTTTACAATAAGCAAGCAGCTCTTTTACTTCTTGCTCTGTAAAACCAAAACAGTCATCATAATCTTCGTCCTGCACTGTGCAGACAACTAAATTATTGAGACCCGAAAATATATTTTCCTTCGCAATTCTCTGAATTCCTGTCAGAATTGCCTTTTGAAGATAATCGTTGCCTTTCAGGGACGTTGCCAGAAAACGATTCAACATGGCTCTTACTTCATCATAATATCCTTCGGAATTTGCAGACATAAACGGAGTATCATATTCATCTAACAGCAAAAATACTTTTTCTCCATAATACGTACTCAGTGCCTGACAAAGAACAGCAATTGAACGAATCACATGATTTTCTATTTCTTTTCCGATGCTTTCCTGACATAAACTATTATAAATCATATTGAATTCTTTCACCTGGAATTCTGACAGTCTTCCATCATTAACCATCTGATAAAAGCGCTCATACTCCGCACGTACAGTATCTTTCAATGCATAACACAAAGATTCTGCATCCCCCGCTTTCACGTTAAGGAAAGACAAAAATACAACAGGATATCGATTGAGCTCCTTGTAGTGGACAGATTTTGTAATCTTTGTTCCACAAAATAAATCGGAGGAATCTTTTGTGCAGTCAAGAAATTCTGCCAACATTGACATATTAAGTGTCTTACCGAACCTTCTCGGTCTTGTAATTAATGTAATCTGATACCAGGATTCTAAAAACTGTTCAATAAACTGTGTTTTGTCCACATAATAGGCTTGTTTTTCACGCAAATCGCGAAAGTCCTGTACTCCTATTGCAAGTTTAGGTTTTTCCTCTTGTATCCCAGATACATTGTACAGAATGCTGTCTTCCTTTACCACGTCACAACTTGCAACATAAGTTGGTTTTCTTCCAAATAATTCATCTAAGGAACAGGCTAACACCTCACTTATTCGTTCCAGCACTTCAAAGTCCGGTGTCCGGTTTCCATTCTCATAATTGGTATAAGTCGATCTGGAAATCCCCAGTTTTTCTGCCATCTGCGCCTGAGTGTAGACCCGGGATTTACGTAATTTTGTCAAATACTCGTTAAATTTTGTTTTCATAGAATCACCGCTTTTTTTCTTTTAGTATACGCTTTTATGTTTCATTTTGCAACATTCTTTTTTATTTATATACAAAAAAGGACAGAAAGGTTTCGTTTTGTTAACCTTTCTGTCCTTTTTAAATAGTTGCTATCTTATTTTCCTTACAGCATAGCTCCGAAATCTGTTACGATTGCCTGTCCTGTAATTGCCTTTGATTCATCGCTTGCAAAGAACAGGATTACATTTGCTACATCTTCTGCTGTACAAGATGGTGTTCTAAGATTACTGTGTGTTGACATTGCACCGATCATATCCGGGTCAAGTGCTGCCGGATTTGTTCCTGATGTCATTGGTGTAATGATATTTCCCGGGCAGATTGCATTACAACGGATTCCTGTTGCCTGGAAACGAAGTGCTGTATGCTTTGTCACTCCTACGATTGCTGCTTTAGATGCTACATAAGCAGCTCCGCCACATCCTTTCACTCCAGCGATAGAAGCAACATTTACGATAGATGCTCCTGCCTGCATCTTCTGTGATGCAGCACGCATGCAACGCATAGTTCCTTTTTCGTTCGTCTCTACGATACGATCAAGATCTTCGTCTGAGAATCGATCGATTGGTTTCAGTCCTTCCTCAAGAATTCCTGCATTATTCACAAGAATGTCTACCTTGCCATATTTCTCGATCACGAGATCCATCAGTCGCTCCGGATCTCCCTTCTTTGAGATATCTGTTGAAACAGCGAAAACTTCTCCTCCTGCTGCCTTAATCTCTTCTGCTACTTTCTCCAGTGCAGCCTCTCTTCTCGCTGTGATAACAACAGTTGCGCCCTCTTTGGCGAACATCTTTGCTGTTGCTTCTCCAACTCCTGAGTTACCTCCTGTAATAATAGCTACTTTACCTTTCAAACGATCCATTTCAAAGATCCTCCTTTGTTGTTATAGGTAAAATTATACAATTCTTCTTTCAGTATTTCAATCTTTTTATCTATATTTTACATTTTATTTTATGCTTTATATTTCATCCAAACAAATTCATAGCCTTTCAAAACTGGATCTTTCACTTCTACAATTTCACCATTCACCAGATTTCTGAAAATGCCTTCTTCCTGCATCCACGCAGTCTGTTCATTTTCGCTGAAATTAAACAGTGCAATAAATCGTTCTCCCTTATACTCTCTGAGGATTCCTAAAATACTGTCATTATGAACATCATAAGTATATACTTCTGCTTCCTGGGAAAAGACATTTTCCTGTCTTCGGATCTGTTCCAATCGGTTCAACATCTGGAACAATTGTCCCTGTACAGTAGAAAGATCTTTTCTCTTATCCGCGAGTTCCCACAGGAATGCTCCTCTGTGGAGATAACGTGAATCAGATGCTTTTTCAGCATCATCTTTATAACTATAATCATTTACCTGTCCTAACTCATCCCCGCTGTAAAGCATCGGAATTCCCGACTGTGTCAACATGTAAGCGTGGAGCATGAGATCTTCTTGAATTGCCGTCTGCATTTTTTCTGCATTTCCTTCAAATCCCGCTGCTTCAATTCCGCACATGGATGCTGTTGTTCCACAAAATCGTGCATCTTGAGTTACAGGATCATCGTTATATAACTCTCCCCGGCTGATGCTGTTTGCTATCTTTCCGGTGAAATAATCATTCAGATAACGCTTATGAGAAGGCTCTTCCATTCCCCATTGTTTCATTGTATCAAAATCAAGCCCCCACCCGATATCATCGTGACAACGAAGGTAATTCAAAAATGTATATTGCTTTGGCAGACGGCTAACTATATCCATCTGTTTCTTCAAAAGCCGGATGTCTCTTGTCGCAATACTATTCCAGGTCGTCGCCATTGTTGTCACATTATAGAGCATATGACATTCCGGTTTTTCAACTGTACCAAAGTACGGCACCACCTTTTCCGGCTCCATAACCACTTCGCCAAGAAGTATCACGCTCGGACAGACAATTTCTGCAATCATACGCATCATTCTGACAATCGTATGTACTTCTTTCAGATTCCTGCAGCTTGTTCCTAACTCTTTCCAGATGTAAGGAACTGCATCGATACGGATAATATCCATTCCCTGATTCGCAAGAAAAAGAAAGTTATACATCATTTCATTAAATACTCTTGGATTACGGTAATTTAAATCCCACTGATATGGATAAAACGTCGTAAGCACATAATGCCCGATTTCCGGAAGCCATGTGAAATTTCCCGGTGCAGTTGCAGGAAATACCTGTGGAACAGTTTCTTCGTATCTCGCCGGAATATCACCGTTATCATAGAAGAAATAACGGCTCATGTATTCTCCTTCGCCTGCTCGTGCACGTTTTGCCCACTCATGTTCCTCAGAAGTATGATTCATCACGAAATCCATGCATACATTCATACCATTTTCATGACATTTTTCTGTCAATCTGGCAAGATCTTTCATTGTACCGAGATCCGGTCTTACTTTCCGAAAATCTGCCACTGCATATCCACCGTCTGATTTTCCTTTCGGAGTATCCAGAAAAGGCATAAGATGAAGACAATTTACATTACACTCTTTCAGATAAGCTAACTTTTTTTCTACACCTTTCAGATTACCGGCAAAGTTGTCAATGTACAACATCATGCCAAGCATTTCTTTTTCCTTAAACCAGTCAGGATTCTTTTCTTTCTTAATATCTCTTTTTTTCAACTCTGTGCTACGCTTCAAGTAGTAATCATGCATCTGCTCACAAAGTTCTGCATACATTGCATCATTTCCATACAACTCCATGTAAAGCCAGCGTAATTCATCCTGATGTTTTTCCATACGCTGTGCAAAGATTTTTTCTGTATTATTCACATTCTTCACCATTTTCTGTTCCATCGTCAACCAATTTATTTTACTCTTTCACAAAACAATACTGATATGCCTGATATTCGCCCGGCTCTATCGGAAGCGGCATGCCGCCATACATAAGTGCAGCTCCGGTGTATCTTTTTCCACTCTTTTCTTCTCGATATACAGCTGTTTCTTCAAGCCCTTGAAGTTTTACATAATTTACTGTCATATTTCCATGAATCACCTGCATAACTATATTTAAAAGAACTTTACTTTGTTCTTTCTCATCTGTATGCACAAACTCCCATGCGCAGATTTCTTCTGTTGTCGGATTTGAGAGACGATAGTACAATCCGTTCTGAATGATCGGCGCATAGCTCTTATATTCTGCGATTTGTTCTCTGATCTCCTGCTTTTCTTCTTCAGAAAGTTTCATAAGATTCAGCTCGTATCCAAAAGTTCCGGACATTGCAACAACACCTCTTGTATGAAGTGGGGTCTTTCTTCCCGTCTGATGATTCGGCACTGCTGACACGTGAGAACCTACTACCGATACCGGATAACCAAAGGATGTTCCATACTGGATCCGTAATCTGTCAATTGCATCCGTATTATCACTACACCAGATCTGCGGAGTGTAATACATCATACCGGCATCAAATCTTCCACCTCCACCGCTGCAGCCTTCAATCAGCAGATTCGGATATCTCTGCACAAGACGTTCCAGAAAATCATATAGTCCCAATACATAATCATGTAACACTCTTCCCTGATCTCTTGTTACAGAAGAATAAACATCCATCAAGCTTCGATTCATGTCCCATTTTACATATTCGATATTTCCCTGATCCAACACTTTGCAAATCTGATCATAAATTTCATCTACAACTTCTTTTCTTGAAAAATCCAATACAAGCTGGTTTCTGCTTCTGACCGGATTTCTACCCGGAACCGTCAATGCCCAGTCTGGGTGTTTCCGATAAAGATCACTGTCTTCTGAAACCATTTCCGGCTCGATCCAGATACCAAACTTCACACCCAGATCATTAATCCTCTTAATCAGATTTCCAAGTGTGCCACCAAGTTTCTTCTCATTCACAAACCAGTCACCCAGTCCGCTGTTATCATCATCACGTTTTCCAAACCAGCCGTCATCCATAACAAGCATGTCAATATTGACTTCCTTCGCCGCTTTGGCAAGCTCATAGATTGTATCTCCGGTAAAATCGAAATAAGCTGCTTCCCAGCTATTGATCAAGATTGGACGAATTTCTTCTTTATATTTGCCTCTGCAGATATGTTGTCTGATACAATGATGCAGATTCTGAGACAAGCGATTCATTCCTTCTGAGGAATAGGATAAAATCACTTCCGGAGCCTGGAACATTTCTCCTGTTTCCAACGGATAGCGAAAAGCTTCTTCCTGAAGTCCCAGCATCATTCTTGTCTGGTTTAACTGATCTTTCAACACTTCTCCCTGGAAACATCCACTGTATACAAAGGACATTGCATAACAATTTCCTTTGTCTTCTGTCGTTTCTTTTTCTGCAAGGATCATCATCGGATTGTACTGATGACTGGAGGTTCCTCTGACACTTCCGATTTTCTGTGTTCCATGCACAACCGGAACTCTCTGAACATTTCGCTCCATCGCATGTCTACCATAAAATGTTAGAAGCTCATAATCTCCGTAAAGGAAATCCAGACTTGCTGACTCAATTTTGTTTAAATAGATTTTGCCACTGCTTTCATTTTTCACACTTACACTTCTTGTAATAATATCCTGTGCGGGAAGCACTCCATAAAGAAGCACCACCTTAACTCCCGTCACCGGATCTTCCATTAAGATTTCCAGTGTCTGTGCTTCCTCCTCACTTGCATAAACTGCCGGAAGTCCTTCCAGATTATATTTTCCATCAAGGATTACATGACTCTTGTAACGAAGGTCGCAACTCATACTTCCATCTGCATTTTCTACTGCAAATGCTGTACTTCTGAAATCCCCGTTCCCGTAACAAGGAAATTCCTGTGGAAGTGTATCCATTGAATACGTACGATCTTCTCCTGCATCATATGGATTTCCCGAAAATCCCCTGTCATAATATGTCAGAAGATAGTCCATACATCCATCGGTTTTCTTCCCGTAATATAGATGTAACAAAAATCCATAGCGATCCACCTGCATCTGATATGTTGTATTTTTTGTCTGTAAAGTAAATGTTCTGTCTTTCTCGCAATATATAATTCCCATATCTAAATACTCCTGTTTTCCATTTTAGCGAAGCAAGATCTGCATTACTGTCTGTTCTCGCTTCGCTATCTTTTACTTTTTATTATTTCACTGCTCCATTAACAACTCCGTTGAGGATATGCTTCTGACAGATCAGATAGAAGATCAGAATCGGAAGCAATGCCAACAGATAGGAGGCAAATGCCAGATTATAATTTGTTCCAAACTGTGTCTGGAAGTTCAGCTGTGCCAACGGAAGTGTATTTCCGCTTCCTGAACCGGACATGATCACAAGTGGTGTCATAACATCGTTCCATGTACCAAGTGCTGTCAGAACTGCAACTGTCGCATGCATTGGTTTCATGATTGGGAAAACAATCTTCCAATATGTTTTCCATGTACTCGCACCATCCACACAGGCTGCTTCTTCCAATGCAATCGGGATATTTGTCAAATATCCTGAATAAAGCAATACATTCATAGGCATATAAAATACAACGTACAGAATAATAACTCCTGCTCTGTTTGCCAGTCCCATCTGCGCCGTCTGTTTTACAACAGGCATCATCAGAATTGCAAATGGCACAAACATTCCGCTGACAACATAGAAATAAATGAATTTGTAAAATTTACTCTTCTTATTTCTTCCGATTGCATACCCCAACAGTGAATGAATCAGAATTGAAAGGACAACTGTTACAAGTGTAATAAATACACTGTTTCCGAGAGAATGCCAGAAATCTGTCACTCTCATTGCCTCAGCAAAATTATCAAGGCTCAAATGACTTGGCAAGGAAAGGATTCCGCTGATACTATTCGTCATCTCAGAAGGCTTCTTCAGTGCAATTACGATTGTCATATACAGTGGAAAAGCAACCGTAATCAGACCAAGTAAAAGTAAAATCGTTACAGGCCAGTTTACTCGTTCTTTTATTTTCATTTTTTCCATTACAGCTGTTCCTCCTTTTTCCCTGTGATTGTCATCTGTAATACAGAAATTACAACAATAACGATAAAGAATATCACTGCGTTTGCACTCTGGAATCCAAACTGACCGCCACTCATACCATTGTTATAAATCAGATAAGAAATGGATTCTGTACTCTGTGCCGGACCTCCTTTGGTCAACGCCATGATCTGATCAAATACCATCAGGAAGTTTTTCACACAGAGTACCATATTTATGCTAAAGAATGGAATAATGAGAGGGAATGTCAGATGTCTGAACTTATTCCATCCTGTTGCACCGTCAATCGCTCCTGCTTCGTAAACATCCTCCGGAACTGTCTGCAGTCCTGAAATATAAATAATTGTATTCATCGCAATCGACTGCCATGCACACACGATTACAACTGCGATCCATGCCATCTTAGTACTGGACAGCATACTGGAAGAAAGGCTCTTGCTTCCAAGCATTTCTCCGAAAGCCGGAAGAATGTATGTAAAAAAGTAATTGAAAATGTATCCTACAACCAACGCTCCGAGAACATTTGGAATAAAATAGGCACCACGAAACGCACTCTTGAATTTAATCTTACTATTCAGTCCAAGTGCAAGGATCAAACTGATTACATTTGTCACAATCGTAGCTACAATTGCAAGTTTAAATGTAAACAGATAAGAACCTCCGACTCTGCTGTCTGTAAAAAGATCCTGATAATTTCTAAGTCCTACCCAGTCAAAGCTTCCATAACCTTTGAAATTCGTAAAACTGTAAATCACACCTTTGATCAGTGGCAATGTATTAAAACAGAAAAACAGTGCCACGATCGGAATTGTTATCAGAAGAAAGGTCATTTTTCTTCCACTCATTGATTTCTTTCCCATGCTTGAATTCCCCTTCCTTAATCTTCGCCCGCATGCTCTTTCTCGTAATCTTCCACTTTGCGGATGATATCACGGTTATATCTCTTCCAGTCTGTATCAAACTTTGTTAAGAATGCATCCACATCCCCTTTCATAAGAAATGTCTGAATCTGCGCATCTACTGACATCTCTGAAGGATAGTAATGATCCTGGTAATCTGCCATTCTTCCTTCTTCTATGAAAGATTTCACTCCATCAAGTGTTGAAGCAAGTTCAAAATCTCCTTCCTTACAAGGAACCGCTTTCTGTTCATCCAGATAACTCTGTACATTTTCATCTTTCAAAAGGAAATCAAGCACTTCATACGCTGCCTCTTTGTTCTCGCAATCTTTCATAACACTGAACTGAAGATCCACACCAGAGTTCAGCTTGTTCTCTGATGCATCATTATTAGCCGGCATTACAAAGGAATCGATATCCATATCTGGATTTACTGTCTGAATCTGTGGGATTGCATAACTTCCGATCGTGTACATTGCAGATTCTCCGTTTGCAAATGCTGTACAAGCTCCATTGTAATCATAGGCAAATGGATCTTTTGGTCCATAGGCAAGCAGTGCCTTTGTCTTCTCTGCCACTTCTCTGTACTCATTTGAAAATGTTGTCTCTCCTTTGTTCACCTGGCTGCAGACATCTGCCGGTGCAAGATCCACGGCGATCGCATTCCACGGTGCAAGACAAGTCCATGTATCTTTAAATCCAAAATACAATGGTTGGATTCCTTCACTCTGGATCTGTTCACAGAGGGCTATAAATTCATCCCAGGTTTCCGGAATTTCCCAGCCATGCTCCTCAAACATTGCTCTGTTATACAGAACTCCTGCTGCATTTGCCACATATGGAACGGCATACACACCGTCCTCAGGTACAAATTCCAACGCTTTATCTATATCCAGATAAGCCTGTTTTATAGAATCCAGACCTTCATAATCTGAAATATCCATAAGCATATCAGAATCAATAAAGTTAGAGAAATTGACATCTCCACCGATTCCGATAATATCTGGAGCGTCTTCTCTGATAAAACGTGTTTTAAGTACTGTCATTGCATCATTTGGAGATTCGATCGTCAAATGAATATCATCATGAGTTGCATTGAATTCTTCTTCAATCTTTTCAAAGGTTTTCACTGCCTCCGGTTTATACTGTACAAGCTCGATTTCTATCTTTCCGCTATTTTCACTCTTCTGTCCGCAACCTCCGAGTACCATTGCCGAAGTCATACAAAGCATCAATCCCATGCAAATGATTCGATTGCTCTTCTTATACATTTCCTTACTCCTTCCTTTTACCATACACCTTTCATTTTGACACATTCCGGAATATTTCTGTCCTTTTATTCAGGTTATCTATTTGATAATCAAATTCTAACATATCTTTATGCCACTATAAATATCAGAGTTTTTTTAGTTTTATAGCAAAATGCAATTTTTTCATTCATATATTGAAGTTATCTAGCATTTTGATATATAATGCTATCAGAGGTGATTTATATGAGCGATTTACTTTTTTCTGTATTTCCAAATGAAAATTTTGTTGATCTGGGATTATATCAATATGGATGGGAACAATGTGCACCGGCTCACTCGTTCGGTCCTGCAGCAAGAAATCATTACATTTTCCATTATGTGATTTCCGGAACAGGAACATTACTTGCAGATGACGAACATGGAAACACGACCGAGTGGCAAGTAAAAAGTGGACAAGGCTTCATGCTTTTTCCGGGACAGGTCAATACTTATATTGCTGATTCTAAACTTCCGTGGGAATATACGTGGGTAGAATTCGACGGTCTTCGGGCCCGCGAGATTGT
>OIWK01003561.1_pt1 | contig 10668 bp, 9 predicted proteins | sample 1587401 | NCBI WGS metagenome assembly OIWK01 (sample SAMEA3888911, study PRJEB22519) | human gut metagenome | biome: human gut; feature: human-associated habitat; material: faeces | place: Denmark | collected 2009
CGGGGCAGGGGGTGCAGGGGGCCTGGGGCTGCCCAAGCCCCGGCCCCTTGCCGCATCGCCGCGCTTGGCCCGCCCGTGATGCCGGACAGCAGCCGCCACCCGGGCGGCCCCAAAGGCAGGCAGCCCTCCTTGCCCGCGCAGGCGCGCCTACCCCAGCGCCCGCACCAGGCAGACCACACCAGCCACGGCGATGACGCAGAGCAGCACCTTGCGGAAGGCCTGCTGCGAGATGTGCTTGACCACGGGGAAGGCGATACAGGTGCCCAGGATGACGCCGGGCGCGCCGTACATGGCGCAGGTGAGCACCGTGGGCGTGTAGAAACCGGCCATGCCCTGCAGCGCCAGGGTCACGGTGGCGCGCAGTACGAAGAAGACGCCCAGCGTGCCCAGCAGCACGCGCGCTCCCCTGCCCGCGTCCACAGCCCCCGCTGCGGCCCGCGCACTCCATGCTTAGGAGGGTCCCGGCCTTTTGGCAACCGGGAACCAGGGGAAAAAACAGGAAAAAGCCCCTGACTCGCTTGCATCAGGGGCTTATCTGTCATGGTGGGTCGTGCGGGGTTCGAACCTGCGACTCTCTGCTTAAAAGGCAGATACTCTACCTACTGAGTTAACGACCCGTTGAGACGTTTCAGATATACAAATCCCCACACGAAGTCAAGGTTTATTTTGTACAAATCCGTTTTTACGGCCGTTCCGGGCCACAGCCCTGCCGCATGGCACGGCCGTGCTCCCCTCACCGGGGGGACGGCCGCCGGGGCCGGACGCCCTGCCGTCCCCCGCCGGGCTAGGCGTTCTTCTTCTCCTGCCTGGCCCAGGAGTCACGCAGGCCCACGGTACGGTTGAAGACCGGGCGCTCGCCGGTGCTGTCCTTGTCCTTGCAGAAGTAGCCCACGCGCTCGAACTGCACTTTGGCGCCCACTTCCTGAGAGGCCAGGGCCGGTTCCAGCATGGCGGTCACTTCGCGCAGGGAATCGGGATTGATGGCATCCAGGAAGGTCTGGCCTTCGGGCATGGCGTTGGGGTTCTCGGCCGAGAACAGGTGCTCGTACAGGCGCACGGTGGCGGGCACGGCATGGCGGGCGGAGACCCAGTGGATGGTGCCCTTGACCTTGCGGCCGTCGGGGCTCTGGCCGCCGCGGCTCGCGGGATCGTAGGTGCAGCGCAGTTCCACCAGATTGCCGGCATCGTCGTACACGGCCTCGCGGCAGGTGATGAAATAGGCGTACCGCAGGCGCACTTCCGCGCCGGGCGCCAGACGGTGGTACTTTTTGGGCGGCTCCTGGCGGAAGTCGTCGCGCTCGATCCACAGCTCACGCGAGAAGGGCACGGTGCGGCTGCCGTAGGCGGCATCTTCGGGATGCCAGGGCATCTCGAACTCTTCCACCTGGTCTTCGGGGTAGTTTTCGATGACCACCTTCACGGGGTCCAGCACGGCCATGGCGCGCGGGGTGTGGGCGTTGAGGTATTCGCGGATGCAGAATTCCAGCACCGCGTAATCCACCATGGAGTCGGAGCGGGCGATGCCGATGCGGCTGCAGAACTCGCGCAGGGCCTCCGGCGGCACGCCGCGGCGGCGCAGGCCGCTCAGGGTGGGCATGCGCGGGTCGTCCCAGCCCTTGACGTAGCCTTCCTTCACCAGCTGGATGAGCTTGCGCTTGGACAGCACCGTGTGGGTGAGGTTGAGGCGCGCGAATTCGATCTGCTGGGGATGGTAGACCTCCAGCGCGTCCAGCACCCAGTCATAGAGCTCGCGGTTGTTCTCGAACTCCAGCGTGCAGATGGAGTGGGTGATGCCTTCCAGCGAGTCGGACAGGCAGTGCGTGAAGTCGTACATGGGATAGATGCACCACTTGTTGCCCGTGCGATGGTGCTCGGCATGGCGGATGCGGTACAGGGTGGGGTCGCGCATGACCAGATTGGGCGAGGCCATGTCGATCTTGGCGCGCAGCACATGCTCGCCGTCGGCGAATTCCCCGGCGCGCATGCGGCGGAACAGGTCCAGGTTCTCTTCCACGCTGCGGTCGCGGCAGGGGCTTTCCTTGCCGGGGCGGGTCAGGGTGCCGCGGTACTCGCGGATCTCGTCGGCGCTCAGGTCGTCCACATAGGCCTTGCCCTTGAGGATGAGCTGCTCGGCGTATTCGTAAAGCTTGTCGAAATAGTTGGAGGCGTAGAATTCACGGTCCCCCCATTCGCCGCCCAGCCACTTCACGTCCTCGCGGATGGAATCCACATATTCGGTGTCTTCCTTGACGGGGTTGGTGTCGTCGAAGCGCAGGTTGCACATGCCGCCGAACTCGCGCGCCACGCCGAAGTTCAGGCAGATGGACTTGGCATGCCCCAGATGCAGGTAACCGTTGGGTTCCGGAGGAAAGCGCGTGTGCACCTGACCCCCGAAACGACCCGACGCGTTGTCGTCCATGATGCGGGCGCGGATGAAGTCCACACCGGCTTTGGGATTGTCGTTGCTTTCCGCGGCAGCGGCCACGGTCTCGGTCTTGTTTTCGCTCATGGCGTTGTTCCTCCGTAAGATATTGAACGCAGCAGGATACGCCAAGCCGGTACGGGGGTCAACGCTGCCCGCCGGGACTTCCCGGCAAAGGCAGAGATTTTTTTGTCCCTTTGCCGGATTTGCCCTTGACAGGCGGTCCCTTCACGACTAATGTACAGCCTCACGCGGGAATGACGATGTCTTCCCCGAGCGGAGAGGTGTCCGAGTCGGCCGAAGGAGCTCGCCTGCTAAGCGAGTATACGGGCTTAAACCTGTATCGAGGGTTCAAATCCCTCCCTCTCCGCCACTAAGGCAGTAAAGCCGGTAGGTTACAGCACGTAACTTACCGGCTTTTTTCGTGCCTGAAAAATGGCTCCCCGGCAAAGGTGTATACCAAAGAGTATACCGGCGTGCCGAAACAGCCCTTTCCAGGGGGGCACGCATCTTCGTGCTCCTCGTCGTCACCGGTCACAAGCGCGTACTGGCCGCGCCACGGCGTTCTGTCGCCAACACGCATGGATATGGCCTTATTCATGGCTTGGAAGACTTGCCGCTCAACGCTCTCGGTAAGCGATTCGGTTCAATGTTGTCAGGGTTGTCAAGAAGGCACAGACACATTTCTTTCGTGTAAGACATAAATAACTCCTGTCTTATAATAAATGAAAAGCCCCCTGCTGGAATGCAGAGGGCTTTAGCCGAAAGCTATTTTTCGGCTTTATATTATTATATCATATTTTATAAAAAAGTCAATAACATTATTTATAAATTAATTTTTTATATAATCAATTACCTAGAATATTTTAGCCTAGTTAGATTACGTTATTCATGTACCTAATATAAATCTCATGTTGTACTTTATCTAGAAATATCAAGTGACACACTGTCCTTAGATGTAGACTCATCTGTAGCAGTATCAGGAGGCAAATCTTTACCACAATATCTGCAAATAATTGCCTCTTTTTTTATTTCCTCAGCACAGAATGGGCATCTTTTCATACCACTATCAAAATTTTTTTCAGTCTTACCCATACAAAGTAATAGTACTGCGTAGAATTCTTTTACTTTTCTTTCAAATTCAGATGCCGTTTCAGCCAATGCTATTCTTTCTAATTTTAGCTCTTCTATACTATGTGTTACATCATCTAAAAATATCGTAATAGTTGCCTTATCAATTTCGGCTTTCTTTGAAATTTTTTTTGCGGATAAGCCGCCAATGATTGCACCAATACCGCCTAGAGCAAGCCCACCAACTGCAGCCCCTAACAACTGACTTCCTCTGCTTGTAGAGTTTATATATTCATCATTAAATGCAAGTTCGCATTTTACAATACTAGAAATATCAAAATATGTTAAATCTTTATTCTCATCAAAAAATTTAATAATCTTATTTGAAGCATCATCAATAAAATATCTATCATATATAGATTCCTTATCAGATTTTACTAAAACAACTTTATATTTTTCATATCCAGGCAAAAGTTCATCTAATTTAGTTTTAATCTCTTTTTGTTTTTCAGAGTCAGGCACATAAACAACCACAGCCAGAACAATTAGTGCACCTATAATAACTAAAACTGCAGTCCCTCCCCACATGGCATATATACCAAACATTAAGATAATAAACAAAAAGAGATAGCCCATAGAACACCTCCAATAAAATTTTATAAAACCCTCTGTTCTCATCCACGATTGCTCCCCAAAACATTGGGTTAGCCAGATTTCATGGGATGTTAGTCGATAGCTCTGAGAAGGGTTTTCCCTCCTCCCATAAACCCTCTCAAAAGTTAAACGTATAAAACAAAGCCCTTCTCAGGTCGAAATAGGACTTGCCGGAGAGGGGCTTTTCGTTTGACTAGAGAGGGCTTTTGAATGAGATTAGAGGCACGGAAAGTTTCTTACCGATAACCTCCTGAAAGGAATAGAATATGCACAGCGCACAAAACCGTGTAAATGTCACTCCTTTACACCTCATATTTATTTAGGTGAGGTGTAAAGATGGCAAAAAAAGAAATAATTACTGATGCTTTTGTCCGTGAATTGCTGAAGCAGTCTAATATAAAATTCGACGAGCAAGGTAGTTGTGTTGTTGAAATTGACAACGCTTTAAAAACTGCAAGCAAGAATAAAACTGGAAAAGTTGGTTTTCCTGAATTTGTATGCTATGTAAAAGATTATATTATCGTAATTGAAGACAAAGCAGATTTAGCAAAGCACGTTAATCATCTTCCATCTGGAGATGGATATTTGATGAATACAGCATCAATTAAAAATTATGCTGTTAATGGTGCTGTTTTTTACGCCAAACATCTAGTTGAAAATACTAATTTTAAGAAAATTTTTGCTATAGGTGTTTCCGGCAACGAAAAGAATCATATTATCACTCCTGTATTTATTGATGATTCTAAGACAACATATCCTCTGGATAATATAGAAACCTTTATTAGCTTTAACGAGAAAAATATTGATAACTATTACAGAAGAGAAGTTCTTAAAGAGAATACTCACGAGAAAGAGCTTAAAGAAATTCTTCAGCAAGCATCAAAGCTACATGAAGATTTAAGGAACTACGGTAATTTAAAAGATACTGACAAGCCGCTTGTCGTGTCTGGTATTCTTCTTGCTTTAAATGAAATAGAACACAAAGGTTTCAGTATTGATAACCTTAATAATGATTCTGAAATTACAGATGGTCAAAAAATATATAACGCTATAAGTGCAAATCTAAAACGAGTGGCAGTCGCCCCAGAAGTCAAGCGGGATAAACTTCTTACACATTTTGCTATTATAAAAGATTCTCCCAAGCTCAATGAATTTAGCCCCGTACTGAATAAAACTCCGCTTAAATATTTTACCGAATTTCTAAAGCGCAATCTTTATGACATCATCAAAGCTAATTCTTCGGCCGAAGATTATCTTGGACGCTTTTATGGCGAATTCATGAGTTATTCTGGAGGAGATGGACAGACTCTCGGTATCATCCTCACGCCGAAACACATTACAGAATTATTCTGTGACTTGTTGGATGTAAAGCCTAACGACATTGTTTTTGACCCGTGTTGTGGCACTGGCGGCTTTCTTATTGCCGCCATGCACAAAATGCTTGCTCAAGCTAAAAGCGAGACTGAAAAAAAGAATATTCGTCGAAAACAGTTGCACGGCATAGAACTACAGTCATATATGTTTACCGTTGCCACAACGAATATGATTCTTCGAGGTGATGGTAAGAGTAATCTGCTAGAAGGAGATTGCTTTTCTTGGGCCTCTGACGTGCTACAAGAAGAGAAGGTCGCTACTGTTGGCATGATGAATCCGCCATATTCACAAGGGAGTAAAATTAACCCTTCGCTCTACGAAATAAACTTTGTCGCCCATCTGCTCGATAGCTTGACTGAGGGAGGCCGTTGTGCCGTCATTGTTCCTCAATCAACTATGACCGGAAAAACAAAGTTTGAAGAAGAGATGAAGTCGAAGATATTAAAAAATCATACACTTGAAGGGGTTATAAGCCTACAAAAAGATACTTTTTATGGTGTGGGCACAATTCCTTGTATTGCTATTTTTACAGCTGGCGAACCCCACCCGGCAGATAAAATCTGTAAATTTATTAACTTTGAGGATGATGGCTTTAAAGTTGCTCCACATATTGGACTGCTCGAAACAGCATCTGCAAAGGATAAAAAACAGCATCTACTGGATGTTTGGTTTGACAAAGCCGAATCAAATACTAAATTTTGTGTAAAAAGTACCATCGAATCCACAGATGAATGGCTTCATAGCTTTTATTATTTTAATGATGAAATCCCAACAGATAAAGACTTTGAAAAAACTGTAGGAAATTACCTTGCCTTTGAATTTTCAATGATAATGCAAGAAAAAAAACACTTATTTGATAATCATGCAGGACTTGTGATGCCCAAACGTCAAAACGTTGTCCCTCTACAGGAAAAAACATGGAAAGAATATGTTATTCAAGATATTTTTAATATTTTACCAGGAAAAAGACTTGAAAGTAAAAATATGAAGCCTGGTATCATGCCGTTTATAGGAGCATCAGAAACTAACAATGGAATTACAAATTTTGTTTCTAATTCAAACCAATCAAAAGATAAAAATGTTCTTGGAGTAAATTATAATGGAAGTGTATGTTTCGCATTTTACCATCAATATGAATGTATATTTTCTGATGATGTAAAAAGATTTCATTTAAAAAATATAAATGACAAAAAAGAAATTTTACTATTTTTTTCGACATTAATACATCTACAAAAAACAAAATTTAACTACGGATATAAATTCAACCAGTCAAGAATGAATAGACAAAAGATTGTATTGCCCATAAAAGAAGATAATTCTCCAGATTATCAATACATGGAGCAATACATAGAAAATCTTATATATTCAAAATATCATACATATTTAGAATACACGAAACATATCAAATAAATTTACAGAAAAGCCCCATCAAGGACTCAGCATCCTTAATGGGGCTTTTTCTGTGTTAAATCAGTGAGTTTCTAAAATAGCAATCGAAGGTGAGAACAGAGGGTTATAAAAAAATAACCGTAGTAACAATCTCCGTCAAGTATATTCGCAAAAAGATGTGATATATAGACCTGCAGCAAAGACAACCATGATGAAGGCATCTACGGGCTGAGCCTTGCAATCTCCAGCAAGAATGCTTATAAAAAAGGTGCCGGGAAAGTGCGCTAACACTCCCCCGGCAGGTACGACGCGCTAGCGTCCCCTTGGTGTTACGTGGCTATGCTACATGTTTTAAGCCCTCGCCCGGTGCCCGCCGGACGGGGGCCTTTGTTTTAGCTTACAGCCGGGACGAAGCCCGGAGCATCAGACAAAGGAGCGTCAGCAGCGCCAAGAGCACAAGGCGTCTCATGCGGCTAACCTCCCTTACCCGGCAAGCGGGAGTTTGCGCCGTACCGAACGCATGGGAAGAAGCCACGTAACGGGGGACATCTTAGCTTTTTAGGCCGAGAGAATCAATATAAATGCAGCTTACTGGTATACCACTCAAAAAGGAGTACCTTTATGCTAGAGCTGCAAAATGATGATATTTACGAACTCGTTATAGATAATTCTTACTTCATTTTCATTGGCAATGATAGTTTCAACGAAGAAATAGGCTATTTTAGGGAACTCAGCCTCCAGCAGCCTTTCAGCATCATCACAGATTCCGATGACCAATACTCAAAGTTTGGTGGAGTATTACTGTCGGCTGATACGAAGTCAAACAAAGATGCCTTTATTAATGACGCTATAGAAAGAATATCAAAAGTAGACAATATTTTCATATTCTCTGATATGAGTACTGATGAAGTAGCTAATATGTAAATTATCAAAAGAGAAACAGACAATACTCATAATCAAGCCAAATGCTATCTTAGACGAAAATAGCGCCACAAACATATCCGAACATGCCAATATCACCATACTTTCACAGGTTAGAGATAAATCTCTCAACATCTTCAAGGTAACTTACTTAGCTATCAGCCATATTCTGAACAGCCTTCGCGATACCGAAGAAGAGCATATTTTCGGAATCCTCAGCTATGGTAGCGCAAAAGGCTATCTCAGCGGCATAAAGTCAGAGGTAACATATGATGCTCTCCACTGAAGCCCTTACTCCATATAGACCTCTCCGTGCAGCCTCCTCAATTTTTCCTGTAGCCTTCATAAAAATAAGACTGCTCGATGCCCTTAAAGATGACGTCACGGTCGTCCACGGCAGTAGTAAGGTTGGGCTCCAAAAGGACGCGCAGTTCCAGATCGTTGACCGGACTGCGTTCCATGGCTTGGAGGTAGGCGGTCTTGTCCACCTTGCTCCAGTCCACCACCTTGCGCAGATGTTTCTTCAACAGCATGTCCAACCAGATGCGCGCGGCGCGGCCGTTGCCTTCCAAAAAGGGGTGGGCAATGTTCATTTCTACATACTTGGCAATGATGGCGGCGAAGTCCGTCTCCGGCATCTTCTCAATGGCGGCTAGGGCCTCCTTGAGATACAGGCAGTTGGCGAAACGGAAATTGCCTTTGGAGATATTCACTTTTCGTATCTGGCCGGCAAAATCATACAGCCCGCCAAAAAGATAGGCATGGATCTGCTGCAAGCCCCTAGTGGTGCCCACTTCCATGGTGTCGATATCACCGCTTTCAAACAGGCGGCGCGCATTGACCAAACTGCGTCCGTCAATATCCATAATCGTTGCTTCCTTGGTTCCAGGCAGGAGTGCGCGGCGGACGGGCCCCGCCTATAGGTCTTTTGCCCGCCCCTGCCTGTCTTTTTTTCGCGGCATGCCGCTGCCATACTCTCTTTGTTTTCTACGCTACCAGGAGCCCAGAGACAACCGACACGGCTCGCGGCCGACCGGATGAAAGGGGCTTGCAGTCTCTTCCACAATGATTACTCTGCCTTGTATACGCAGCTCCCCGGCAGGCTGCTGCCGCCAGTGGACAGGCATGGAGCCCGGGCATGCCGCGTGCAAGGGGGCCACCATGAAAACGTCGGATGTCGTCAAACGCTATACCTGTCTTTCCGTCTCGCTTTTTGTCAACGCCCTGGGCATCGCCCTGATCACCCACGCCAATCTCGGCACGACGCCCATCACGACCCTGCCCTACACGCTGGCGGCCATCTTCGGCCTCACGCTGGGCACCACGACTTTTGCCTGCAACCTGATCTTCCTGCTGCTCCAGCGCATCCTGCTGCGGCGCAGGCTGGGCATCGCGGAGCTTTTGCAGATCCCGGCCGTGCTCATCTTCAGTGTGTTCATCGACATCTGGATGCACCTCACCGGTGCGCTGGTCACGGACGTCTATGTCTGGCAGATCGTCATGTGTGTCGTGGGCAGCGCCGTGCTGGGCGCGGGCATCAGCCTGGAGATCATGAGCAACGCCACCGTCATCCCCGGTGAAGGCCTGGTCATCGTCATCTCGACGCTGTCCCGCAAGAATTTCGGCAACATCAAGGTCCTGTTCGACTGCTCGCTGGTCCTGGCCTCGCTCCTCCTCGGCCTTGCCGTGCTGGGCAGCATCGTGGGCCTGCGCGAAGGCACCGTGCTCTCGGCCGTCCTGGTGGGCATGTTCGCCCGCCTCTCCTCGCCCTGGACGCGCAGGCTGAAGCCCCTGCTCTGGTCCCCCCAGCAACGCCGGCTCCTGCGCCACATCAAAACAGAGATGCCGCCCCGCCAGAAATGACGGCAACGGCCCCGCCTCCCGGCACGATGGCCCGGAGGGCGATCCTGCGGACGGCCGTCCCCGCCATGACAGCGCCCGGGCAGCCCACGGCGCTTCGTGGGCCGGATGCCCTGCCCCGCACGCTGCGGCCTTCCCTCCCGGCCTGCCGCGCCATGCCGCCCGGTGTCCTGCCGGGACATTCCCGGCGCGGCACGCGGCCCCTGCCCACGGTGCCGGGAACGCGCAAGGGCCTGGGCCCGGCAGGACGCGCCCTTTCAGCGGGACAGTGGCAGACGCACCGTCACCGCGAACCAGGCCACCTTTCCCCAGTCGTCCCGCTGCGGTGCCCATACCCCCGCTTGCGGCACTTCGCCCATGCTCACCGTGCAGGACGGCCCGGCAGCGGGAGAACCCTCCGCAAGGGGCGCATCCGGCCCCTCCTCACGGGAGGCATCCGGCCCGGCAGCGGGACCGTCCACAGCGGCGGTGCCTGCGCCATCAGCGGCCCCTTTCGCCGCCGCAGGGTCAGGGCCCCCGGAAAGACCCTCCGGCAGCTCCCCGGCCGGCAGGAACCTGCCCGGCAGCGTCCCGCCGGGACGGGCCTCCCCTGCGCTCCGCCGCAGGACGAACCGCCCTTCCCCGCCCTCCGGCAGCTGCCAGATGCCCGCCTGACGTTCCAGGGCGGCCATGCCGGTGCGTCCGCGCAGGGCCGCTTCCACCGCAGCGGCCTGCGGCCCCGGCACGCGGTACCGGGCCGTGAGCGTCCGGCGCCCCGTGCGCGGATCCGTGGCGGGACGGCAAAACAGATATTCCAGCCCTTCCGGCCTGAGGCCTGCCTCGTCCAGAAAATCAGCGCACCGGGGGCCCGGTGCCGCCTCCGCCGCCGGAGCGGGCAGCCCCGGCAAAAGCAGGACAGGCCCGCTGTCGGCCGCCCGGGCAGGCCAGGCCAGATACAGGCCCAGCAGCAGGGCCTTGGTGGCGTTCAGGTTGCGGTC